>WNFA01000500.1_pt1 | contig 49488 bp, 42 predicted proteins | sample 5400481 | NCBI WGS metagenome assembly WNFA01 (sample SAMN13153340, study PRJNA577476) | soil metagenome | isolation source: 120 cm saprolite under Douglas fir tree site 2 hole 1 replicate 2 | place: USA:California | collected 2015-04-18 | reverse complement strand
GTCGTGGATGATGAACAGGCAATTTGCGATCTGATCCAGAAGGTCTGGTTGTCCGCCGGCTTAGAAGCCCTGACGCTCACGAGAAGCGCGGAGGCTCCCGGTCTTCTCGAAGAAGGAAAATTTGACGTGGTCTTCCTGGACTTGCACATGCCCTCTCCCGATGGCATCGAGCTTGCGCGGCAGATGCGTCGTACGGAGTCGAACCGCGCAACGCCTATCATCCTGATCAGCGACGATCAGCGCCCGAGCGCAATGTCCATAGGATTTGAAGCGGGTGCGAATTTCTTTCTCTACAAGCCCATCGACAGGGATCGCCTACTAAAGCTGGTTCGGGCCACTCAGGGAGCCATGGAAAATGATCGACGCCGGACGAGGCGCGTTCCGCTTCAGTCCCGAGTGCAGCTTAGGTTTGGCCGGGAAGACTTTGAGGGCGAGACGATTGATCTCAGCCCGACTGGTGTATTGGTCAAGGCTCGTCGCATCCTTCCGGCGGGCTCGCCAGTCCGCCTAAGCCTGCACCTCTCTGGGCGCATGAGGTCCGTGGTGGCCACGGGTTCGGTCGTCCGCATTCTGGGTGGAAGCCAGATGGGGATTCAATTTGACCGCCTGAATCTCACAGAGAGCGAGCGATTGCAGGAATTCCTCTTGCCTCTGGTTCTCGAAGAGACTGCCCGAGCCTCGGCAACCGTCCTATAGCAACGCCAAATCACCCGATTGCACCAGCAGTCCAGAAGCGTCCCAAAAGAAACATACTGTGGCACGCCAAGCCAGTACAAACGGGCGTGAGGCGTGGGTATTCAAACTAAGAATCGTTGACATTCAAATTTCAGGTAGCTATACTCCCCGGCCAACAGGATAGTTAACCGATTTAGCTGAGGGTGCGGGGGCCTTCGCAATTTTTGGGGTGAAGGAGCGAGTCATGAGCTTATCCAAACTTTTGTTCCGGGTAGTCTTGGTGTTTGCCTGCGCTGCTCTTTTGGCAGGGTCTGCACTCGCACAGTTTCGCGCGAGCATCCAGGGCACGGTCATGGATTCCAACGGTGGGGCCATCGCGGGCGCGAAGGTGACGGTAACCAATCAGGGCACCGGTGCAACACGTGAAACGGTCGCGTCCGCCGAAGGGTTCTACCGCATAGGGGGATTGCCGCCGGGCCTATATACGGTGACCATCGAAGCCGCCGGATTCAAGAAGTCCACTTCCAATGACGTTGCCGTGGAAGCAGAGACACCGCGTGGCTTGGATGTCACGCTGGAAGTCGGGGCCGTTAGCGAACAGGTAACCGTCGCAGCTTTTGCCGAAGCCCTACCCACGGAGAATGCCAACACGGGATCGACCATTACCGCCCAAGAAATTGCTCGTCTGCCGCAGGTGGGGCGCGACCCCTATGAACTGCTCCGCCTAACACCAGGTGTATTTGGGGACGGTGCGCGTCAGGGAAATGGCAACGCTTCCGTGTTTCCGAACAATTCCGGCCCCGGCGGCTCTAATTCTTCCATTTTCCAAGTTGAAAATCAGGTTCAGGTCTCTGCCAATGGCCAACGCGCCGCTTCTAATAACTTCACGATTGACGGCGTCAGTGTGAACAGCCTCGGATTTGGCGGTGCTGCGGTCATTACTCCAAACCAGGAATCCGTGCAGCAGATCACAGTTCTGTCCAGCTCGTACTCCGCTGAAGATGGCCGCGGCTCTGGCGCTCAGGTTAAAGTTGTTTCAAAGGCAGGTACCAACCAGTTTCACGGTAGCGGTTTCTTCAAGTATCAGGATCCGAACTGGAATGCCTTCAATAACTTTCATGGCCCCCAAGGCGAACGGCCTGCCCGGGTCAACAACAATTTCCGTCAATTCGGTGGCAGCATCGGCGGTCCGATCTTCAAGGACAAACTTTTCTTCTTCTTTTCCTATGAGGGCCTGCGCAGCAACAATTTGGACATCTCCGCAGGCACTTGGGTGGAGACGCCAGAATTCCGGCAACTCATCATTTCTTCCCGGCCCGGAAGCGTTACGGCTACCATTCTTGGCTCTCCTGGGGTCACTCCCAGAATTGCTAATGTTTTGACTTCCACTTGCGCCGGCGCAAGCATCAACGATCCAACGCGGTGCCAGGCCGTCACCGGAGGCCTTGATGTTGGCTCTCCCACTGGCGCGACTGGTCAGTATGTTCCTCTAGATGGCGCACATTTTGCCGGCGGCGGACTCGATGGCATCCCCGATATTCAGTTCGTTCAACTCGCCCTCCCAAGCTCAACCAATGGAAATCAGTACAACTGGCGCGTGGATTACAACAGAGGAAAGGATCAATTCGCCTTTAGCACCTATCTGACCCGTGCAAACAACTTGGGCAGTGACTCCGGAGGCCGCAGCCGTCCGCAAGCGGACATCGCGCAAAAGCCGCAAAATCAAACCGAAGCGCTGACCTGGATTCGAATTCTCTCTTCCACGATGGTCAATGAAGCGCGCTTCAATTTCACGCGTTTTGCGTTCAATCAGATCAGTGCCAACAGCAATGTGAATTTCGGAATCCCACGCGTCGAAATCGAAGGCTACAACTTCGATCGCATTCGCTTTGGCGCCGATCGCTCGGAAGCTACGCCGGCCGTTTTTACCCAAAATACGTACAACTTCCGCGATACTCTGAGCAAAGTTATCAGCACTCACGCCTTGAAGGTCGGCTTCGACCTGAGTGCGGAGCAGGACAACAACAATCTGCTCGGCGGAGCGCGTCCACTCTACAGCAATGTTCGCCTCTGGAACTTTGCCAACGGCACGCCCATCTTCGAAGCTATCAACGCGGACCCGCGTACCGGCGGGCCCGCCCAAGGGCAGCGCTATCTTCGTTCCAAAGCCACCGCATTCTTTGTCCAGGACGACTGGAAAGTGAGACCCAACCTCACGCTAAACTTCGGCTTACGCTACGAATACTACCCTCCGCTCAGCGATGCCAAAGGTCAGCTCTCCAATATCACCATCCCTTCCAGCGGCCTCGTCAATGCTACCGTCGGACTCACGAGTTCACTGATCCAGCCCGACCGCAATAATTTCGGCCCGCGCCTGGGGTTCGCATGGAGCCCCTCTCGATTCCGTGAGAATACCGTTGTTCGTGGCGGCTTTGGTTTGGCTTATAACCGCACCGACGATGTTCTTTTCTCTAATGCGCGTGGCAATCCCCCAGCTTTCGCGCGATTCAACATCTGCTGCGGGACTTCGAGTCAGGATTTCAGCACGCCCTTCAAAGGCGGCGAAATCACTTATGTGCTGGGCAGCAACAATTCCGCCACCAGCTACCCAGTGAATCCTGCTCTCGCATTCGGAATTGATCCGAGGAACGGGGGCGTCTGCGGCAATGCTGCTTGCACATCTGACCAAGCCGTCGAGATATATGGTGGCTCTCCGAATTTCCGTAATGCCTACGTCTACCTCTACTCCCTCGACGTCGAGCATCGCTTGCCTTGGAGACTGATTGCATCTGCGGGCTATCAGGGAAGCGCCGGCCACAAGCTTACCCGGCTGGTGAACCAAAACTTTTTGCAGGCGCCCAATCCGGCTTTCTTTGCCGTATACATTCCCACCAGCGACGTCAATTCGAATTACAACTCTCTAAACCTGCGCCTGCGCCGCCAATTCGACCGCGGCTTCCAGTTTGATTTTTACTATCGGTACAGCAAGAGCATCGATCAGCTCTCCAACGAAGGTCCGGGCGCGCAAACTAATCAGACCGATCCAGCGCGTCCACAGAACGAGCATGGGCCCTCGGATTTCGATGTTAAGCACTCGGCCACGCTGACCGCTCTGTGGGATCTCCCTATCTTTCGCGGACGCACCGATTGGATTGGCAAGGTCGTGGGTGGATGGCAAATTAACGGGATTCTTAGCGCCCACACAGGCTTCCCTTGGACACCCACTACGTGCGTCATCGGTTCCGTTCCCATCACCAGCGCCGCCAACATATGCCCAACGCGGCCCAGTGCGCTCCTCAAGGAACCGGGGCGGGATACTTCCAACGAAGCATTCCTCAATCCCTTGGCCAATTTCCCCGGGCTCAAATTCTTTGGCCCCGGTGTGGATTGCGGGCAGGCCAATCCGGCAAATCATCCCGGCTTCCCGTACTTTGACATCTGCACTCCTGGCCAGCCCGGCATCGGCCGCAATTCCTTCCGTGGCCCGCACTACCTTGGCCTTGATTTCAGCTTAGCAAAGCAGTTCGGCTTGCCAAACCTGAGATTAATCGGAGAGGGTGGAAAAATTGAGCTGCGTGGGAATTTCTTCAACGCGTTCAACAAGCTGAACCTTCAGCCGATTAACTTCAACACCGATCAAAATCGGATTGAAAACACAAAGTTCGGTCAGACTGCCGGAGGCTTGGCAGGACGCGTTATCGAATTCCAGGCGCGTCTTAGTTTTTAACCGAGCAATCCAGTTTTGCGCATCTGAATTCGTGCCGCTGTGTTTCTTCAATACCGGCACGGAGCCAAACATTTCGGGTACAAGCGACGACCGCTGCGGATTTGTCGGCAGGCACTTACTAAGAAACTCAGTGGAATCCGACCTTTTGCATGGCCGATTGCGCCTCGGGGTTCTTCATGAAGGTGTTCCACACGAGGCCGCTGCGGTGGTTTTCGGCCATTAGCATGGTGATCCCAAGGTCGATGCCGAGCACGTCCGTATCGTACCAGCCGGTCAGCGGGTTGAACGCGTCCACGAAGCTATATTTCACCCACACCTTATCCCTGTAACGGCCCCGCAAGTTTCGCAGCACCCGCGCGCAATCGTCGAAGAGGAACGGGAGAGATCCGCCGGTGGCGCAGGGGACGATGCTTCCGTCGATCGGTCCTTGGGGCGGCGGGCCGCCCCAGGCGGTGTAGCCCTTCACATAATCCGAGGCGCTGATTCCCCAAAGGTTTTCGCTGTAGTCCGGGAATTGATCGTGCAAGGACAAGCAAAAAAGTTTGTGAGCCTTCGTGGCTTTCACGGAATTGTCGAAGTAATCCGTGTAGGCATCCCGTTGGTTTCGAAAATCGTACCAGGCGTGAGAATACTGGTGCGTGAAAATCGGATCGTTTCCGGAAATGTATTCGATTCCCTGGTATTTGATCGTGGGCCGCGTCCAGGCGTCCCAGCTCGAAGGAGGGAGCGGATGCCTCGGCGACCCGATGCCCAGCAGATAAATCATCATCAGTTCGCAGTAGTGCTCCCAGCGGGCATTGAGAAAACCGGATTCGGGCGTCCAGCCCATGGAAAGAGTTGCGCCGCCGTTGAGCATCCACGGCCAGTCGACGCGCTCATAAATTGTCGTCGCGAGGTCTTTGATTTCCTGGTCCGCAAAATATTGCCGCGCCGTCAGAACGCCGCACAGCAGAATCGAAGTATCAATGGACGAAAGCTCGCACTTTTCCCAGCGCTGCCCCGTCTCCATGTTGATGAAATGAAAAAAGAAGCCATGCTCGTTCGGCAAAGTATTCGCGAGAAAACGCAAGGTTTTGCGCACTCTTTCCAGAATATCGGCGGATTTCCCATAGCCGCGCTGGTCGCCGATGCACAAGCTGGCCAGGCCAAATCCCGTCGCCGCGATGCTGGACATCAGGCGCGAGTCATTTCCGTTGGCCAGGGCGCGGTCCTTCACCTGGCCCGTGTTCTGGCTCGCTTCATTCCAGAAAAAACTGAACGTAGCGCGCTGAATCTCGTCGAGTAGCTGCTCGTCCGTTCCTTCGTAGGAGGCGGGCGCTCCACAGCCTGCCAGTGCTGCCAGCGGAGAGCAGAGCAAGCTCATTCCGCCAATCCGCATTACTTCTCTACGGCTAAGGAAGCGCTCGCGCGTCATGTCCTCGTCCTCTGTTACTTTACGATTTGAAGTGTTGCTCCAGAGCCGCTGCTTGAGTCCGGGCTCACCCAGATGGTGACGCGCGCGGGCTCGACAGCGAATTTGTTCTGATCGTTCCAGAAAGCGAAAGTGTCAGGTTCCAGCGTGAAGGTCACCTTCTTTGTCTCACCCGGCGCCAATGTGACGCGCTGAAACCCGCTCAATGCCCGGACCGGCAGCGCCACGCTCGTTCCTTGCAGGCGAATGTAAAGCTGGACGGTCTCTTCGCCCGCTCGCGTTCCAGTATTCGTCACATCGGCGCTGGCCTCCACTGCCGCATTCGATACTCGTCCGCCGGCGCGAAGTTCGTCATTCAACGCCCCTGCGCTCAGTTGATCCTTGCTGAGCCGCGGCTGACTGTACTGATAGTTCGAGTAGGAGAGACCGTAGCCGAAGGGAAATTGCGGGCTGTTCGGCATGTCGATATATCGCGAAACATATTTCTCGTCCCCATTCTTCGGTGGGCGCGTTAGATCGATATTCCCCGCGGGGCGGCCCGTGTTTAAAGCATTGTAGTACAAGGGCTCCTGCCCAACGGCGCGCGGCCAGCTCACCACTAATTTTCCGCTCGGATTCACTTCTCCGAAGAGTGTGTGCACCAGCGCGGGGCCAGCCTGCACCCCTGGAAACCACGCGGCCACGACGGCAGGGACATGCTCGAACGCCCAGTGCAGGGTGAGTGGCCGGCCGCTGAAAAGCACCAGCACAACGGGCTTCCCCGTTGCGACAATTTTTTCCAGCAACTGTTGCTGGCTTCCCGGCAGGCCAAGGTGTGCGCGCGAAGCGGCCTCGCCGGTCATCCCCGGTGCATCTTCTCCCAACGCGAGAATCACGACATCGGCTTGCTCCGCCGCTCTGACAGCATCGGCGATCTGGTCATCGGATCCTCCGATGATTTCAGTTCCCTTCGCGTAGCGAAGGCGATCGACTCCGAGTTTCTGTGTGAGCGCAGCGCGAAGCGTGACGACGTCCTCAGCGCGGCCTCGGGTAGCCCAGGAGCCCAGCATATTCTTCTGATCATCGGCCAACGGTCCAATCAGAGCTATGGTCCTCGTTTCCGTGGAAAGCGGCAGAATTGGCGCTCCATCCGGGCGAGCAGCATTCTTCAGAAGAACGAAAGACTGCTCCGCTGCGGTGCGTGCCAGCGTCAGGCTCTCTGGCTGGAGCATGGCCGCCGCTTCCTTCGACTCGTCACTGTAGGGATACTCAAACAAGCCCAGCGCAAACTTCACGCGTAAGACGCGCCGAACGGCCTCGTCCACGCGCGCCTCCGGCACTTCACCCGAGCGGACGAGTTGCACGAGATGGTCGTGATAAAGACTACTGGCCATGTCCATATCCACGCCGCCCAAAAACGCTTTACGTGCTGCAGCCGCCCCATCGTTGGCTATACCGTGGGCCACGAGTTCGGCAACCGAAGTCCAGTCACTGTCAACCATCCCTTGGAAACCCCACTCCTTGCGTAGAATCTGTCTCAGGGTGAACGGGTTTGCGGAAGCGGGTATTCCATTCAGGGAGTTGAACGCGCTCATCAGGGTTGCGGCACCCGCATCGACAGCGGCATGGAAAGGCGGCAAATAAAATTGGCGCAGCGTGTGTTCCGAAAGTTCTACGCTGTTGTAATCACGTCCGCCTTCCGCGGCACCGTAGCCGACAAAGTGCTTCGGGCACGCCGCGATGCTGTCTGGCGCATCCAGCCTAGTGCCCTGGTAGCCGCGCACGTAGGCGCTCGCCATCGCCGAGCCGAGATAGGGATCTTCTCCGGAGCCCTCGGCCATTCGTCCCCATCGGGCATCTCTCGCGATATCCACCACCGGCGAAAAAGTCCAACGGATACCGCTCGCGGAGGCCTCGCGCGCTGCCACGCGTGCGGCCCGTTCCACTAACTGAGGATCCCAACTGGAAGCAAGGCCCAGAGGAATCGGAAATTCTGTGCGAAATCCGTGAATTACATCGAGACCGAACAGAAGCGGGATGTGCAAGCGGGACTGCTCCACCGCGATGCGCTGGTAGACATTTACCTCGCGCGCGGTCGTGATATTGAAGAGCGCCCCGACCTCTCCCTTGCGGATCATGCTGTCGTAATCGGTGCGTCCCGTGCCCGGTCCCGTCGGTTGTCCGGCGGAATACTGAACTAGCTGCCCAACCTTTTCCTCGAGAGTCATCTTTTGCAGAAGCGCTTCTATCTTTCTCTCTGAGTTTGGATCGCTCAGACTCGGGCGGGCACTTGCAACGTGGGCAACTCTGGCCGAAGAACAAGTCTGTGCCGAGACGGGCAAACAAAATAACAATGAGCTGGCAACAACTGCAGAGCGAAGCAGCAGCGAATTCACGATTCGAATTCTCCCATGATTTCCCGGAGCATGGAGCCGTTCGTCGCCTGCCGATCGAACTGGCTCAACCTCAAACAGTTTCCGTCATCGCTCAAGCAAGTACGACGGAGCTTCCCCCGCCGTTCTCAATGCAAAGAACTCGCAGTGTCATCGCCATCATCAGGCAGCCTCGAGCAGCAGCCGACGCCCCCAATGGCAACGACGGAAACAGCATACTAAACCGATTTAGTTCGTCTTTCAAGCCGTACAGCAAGTATGATGGGCCTGCTTGCAGTAAGGCATGCCTTGTCCCGCTTCTGCCGAATGTGCGAGACTACGAGGCCATACACCCTATGTCTCGGCCGAAATCAGGCTTGAATTCTCACGCGCGTAAACCTGCACGACAGAGTGTCAGTCTGAAGTCGCTCGCAGAGCACCTCGGACTTTCTCAAGCTGCTGTTTCCCTGGTGATTAACCGTTCACCTGCCGCGAAATCAATTCCACATCGTACCCAGGAATTAATTCGTGCCGCTGCACGGGAGCTGAACTACAGGCCGAACCAGCTCGCCCGATCTCTCCGGCAGCAACGCAGTTATACCATCGGCGTGGTTGTGCCGGAAATCAGCGAAGGTTACGCGGCTCTGGTCATGTCGGGAATTGAGGATCATCTTCTTGAGGAAGGTTACTTCTACTTTGTCGTAAGCCACCGCCACCGCCAGGATCTGATTGAAGAATACCCTCTGCTTCTTCAGCAGCGGGCCGTCGAAGGGTTGATCGCGGTGGACACGGCATTCAGCGAAGGCGTGCAGGTGCCGCTCGTCGCAGTTTCCGGCCATCGCGATGTGCCTGGCGTAACAAATATCATTTTGAATCATGCGCTCGCAGCCACCATGGCCCTCGAACATCTTATGAAGCTCGGGCACCGCAAGATGGCTTTCATCCAAGGGCAGGAATTCAGCTCGGACACGGCAGTGCGCTGGGATTCCGTGCGCGGCGCAGCCGGAGAACTCGGCATCGAGATCAAAGATCGTTTGGTCGTGCAACTCGAGGGCGAGTCGTCTTCGCCGGAACTCGGTTACCAGGTTACACAAAAGCTTCTCGCTTCGCGCGAACCGTTTACGGCTCTCTTTGCGTTCAATGACATTTCAGCGATTGGCGCGATTCAGGCCCTGCGGGAGGCAGGCCGCCGCGTTCCCGAAGATGTCTCCGTCGTGGGTTTTGACGACATCCAAAGTGCGGCGTTCCAGAATCCTGCCCTGACAACGGTCCGGCAGCCCTTGCGAGCGATGGGAGTGATCGCGGCAGAAACGTTGCTTCGCCGCATCACGGCGGCTGCAAATACACCCTACCCAAAAGAAATCGTCGTTGAGCCGGACTTGGTTGTCCGCGCCAGCACTGCGAAGGCCCCTAGCTCATCTTAGGCGATCTGTTCTTAGAATGGCGCAGTCGGGAACCGCTCCGCAAGAGTGACCAAGCAGGTTCATCAGACCTGCAGATCGTGAAGGTAAGGAACGCTGGCTTTCATCATTTCCAGGTTCATTTCGACGAAGTAATTCTTTATACCGCCCGTTTTCGCCGCGGTAAAGATTTTCTTCCAATCCAGAGTGTCCTGTCCCACCGGCATGACTTTTTTGGCTTGCGCTGACCAGCCTTGTACGTGCATTGAAAAGAAGCGGCCAGGGTACTTCGTGAAATACTCTGCGGCGTCGTAGCCGTGGCTGATTGTGGAAACCTGGAACTGGAACTTGACCAGTTTCGGATCGAGAAAGTCCAGCAATAAGTCATAGGTCCGCTTGCCGTCAACTATCGAGAGCTCAAAGTCCTCGTTGTGAAGACCCTGCTGGATACCAGCCTTGGCCGACTGTTCGCCCATTTTGTTGTATTCGTCGGCCGCTCGCTTCACATCTTCCATAGTCGGTTTCCCGGGTCCGTCGAGGCTCGGCACGATCATTTGCGTCAGGCCCACGTCTTTCGCCCAGGCAATTCGGCCTTCCTGATTCTCCCTGAGCTCCTTGATGCCGAAGTGAGAACTCACACAGGAGACGCCTGCATCGCCCAGAATTCTCCGTAGTTCAGTTCCCGTGTATTTGGCGAGGCCAGCGAAGCCGGAATCGGCGTAACCTACCGGCGAGCACAGCTCAATGGTCTGAAATCCGGCCTTGGCAAGCTGCTTGATCGTGCCGGGAAAGTCCTTGGCAATCATCTCCCTCACAGGCCAGGTCTGACATCCAATGGGTAGGCCAAGCGGATTGGCGCGAAGCTCCAGTGCACACGCGGAAAGGAAACCAGCCGCGGCGACGTTCGTCGCCGCATTCTTCAAAAACTCTCTTCTCGAAACCGCGGACATTGATGCCCTCCTTACCCGACTGCGCGATCAAAGCCATCGTCACTCAAGTGGGCAAACGCATTATACTCGGACGGTGCCGAGGAAGTTGGAAGTCACCCTTTGTGTCCAGTGCCTTTGCGGAGCGTGATGATCGTATCCGCAGGAACCTTGTCCCACGACTCCTTCGACCCATCAGGCCAGTAAACCACCACAAGCTCGATCTTGGGATCCATTCCAAGGCCAAAATGCACTCTGACATCGCTGGCGCTCAGGTAACTGGAGTCTGTATGCACGCGGCGAAGAAGTTTGCGTCCTCGCTGTTGGAGTTCGATGCGCGCGCCAATCCCGAAAAGATTCCTTTGGGATTGTTCCAGGCGTACCTGCAACCAGTGGTTTCCATTGTGCTTGCCGGTCTCGTTCAACAAAAGGCGTACCGGCCCGTTGTTGTTGGTCACCAGGATATCGATGTTCCCGTCGTTGTTGACATCTCCGAAGGCCGCTCCGCGGCTTACCTCCGAAAGCGCAAACGCCGGACCTGCCATGCGGGTGGTCTCGCGAAACCTTTTTCCCTCTTCGTTGTGAAACAACTGGTTGATCTGATTGAAAGGAAACTTGCTGCCGCGCAGAGATTCCTGGCGCGTAACCGCTCCATTGGCGATGAAGATATCGAGGAATCCGTCGTTGTCGTAGTCAAACCACTGTGTGCCAAATCCGGTGTAGGGGAAAGTCGGTTGCCACAGGCCGAATTCTGCCGTGGCATCATAGAAATTTCCCTTGCCATCATGGCGATAAAGAACGCAGCCTTCCTTTGTAAGATTGGTTACCAGCAAGTCTTCCACACCGCGATTGCTGATGTCCCCAAGGGCGATGCCCATGCTCCCTTGAGGGGCGCCTTCACCATTGTATGCGGCACCGGAAGCCAAACCTGCCTCCTTGAAGGTCCCATTTTTCTGGTTAAGCCAAAGGTAGTTGGGGGCGCCGTCGTTGGCAACATAGATGTCCATCCAGCCGTCGCCATTGAAATCAGCACAGACGACACCCAGACCGGGGCCGGGAAAGGCTCCGATGCCCGATTCTTCCGTGACGTCGACAAACTTGCCGTTCCCCAGATTGTGGAACAGTCTCGCTGACACGGGCCGGTACATCTTCGGAGTGCAGTAGTCGAGTTCGCCCGTGGGAGCAAAGCAGCGCTTGTTGCCCTTGATCGTGAAGTCCAGATAATTGGCGACGAAGAGGTCAAGGTTTCCATCGTTGTCATAGTCAACCCAAGAAGCGCTTGTTGCCCAAGCCGTATTCTCAAGCCCCGACTGGCGCGTCCCATCTGTGAATGTTCCATCGCCGTTGTTGTGATACAAAATGTTGCGCCCAAAATTGGTTACGAAGAGATCCATGAAGCCATCGTTATCGTAGTCACCGGTTGCAACACCCATGCCATAACCAGCGCTCGTCAATCCTGCCTGTTCGGTGACATCGGTGAATTTCAGGCGCCCCGTCCTCATCAGTTCGTTGCGGAAAAGGCGGTTGCCAGGCTTCCATCCGGCGGGAGGGGGGAATAGCGGTTGAGGGGCGCCCTTCCGTGCATCAAGAAGTGTTCCTTGCACGAGGTAAATGTCCAGAGCGCCGTCGTTGTCGTAATCAAACAGGGCCGCGCCCGCGCCCATGATCTCGGGCATGAAATATTCGCCGGTAGCTCCGTTAAAATGATGAAAATTTAGTCCCACCTCGGAAGCCACTTCAGAAAACACCGGGGATGGCGGGGAGTTGTCGAAGGCCGGGGCATTCAGGCTGCGCGCCCAGGCAGCTGCGACAGGAACAAAAAACAGAAAATCGCGCCGGCTCATAGCAGCTGCCAGCGAACGACCGCCTCTCAGCTTGGAGTTTTCGTGCTTCAATGAGAGTTAGCCTGCGATCCGAGGATCTTTAGATCACTTTCGATTCTCGCCACAAGCTGGTGCTGCCCGCGCGATTGCGCTTTAGCGCGACCCTCACGCAAATACTGGATGGCGTTTTCCCGGTCGCCCGCCCGGGCATAGGCTGCTCCCAGCGCATAGAGATATCCCGGTGTGCTGTCATCCTCAGGCGTAATGGTTTTCAGCAAATGTTGAATACCTGCGGAAAAGTCGCGGCGATTCACTAAGAGGCGCCCCAGATGGAAGTGGGCGAGACGGTATCCCGGTTCTTGCTCGACCGCCTTTTGGAATTCCACTTCGGCATCTGCTAGCCCGCCACGTTGTTCCAGAAGAACGCCAAGATTGTTGTGCGCCTCAGCGTGGGAAGGGTTGATCTCCAGCGCCTTCCGGAAGGCCTTCTCTGCTTGTTCGGAGCGGCCCGCGCCTGTCATAAGTACAGCGTAATCGTAGTACGCTCCCTCCTCTTCGGGAGCCAATTGAACCGCCTTGTGGTAGTGCTGCTCTGCTTTCTCCAGTTCATTCAGACGGCCGTAAATCGAGATCAGGTTTACATGGGCCTGCACCATCGCCGGATCGATTTTCAGCGCTCTTTCATGCGCCTCGGCAGCCTCCTGCAATTTTCCAGCGCGTTCCAGGTCGTTCCCTAGGCGAATCTGAATTGTAGCGCTGCGATTCAGCGCGTGCATTTCTTCCACTAACGGGTCGCGAGCCGGTGGTCCCGTGTCTTTGTTCTTCTCGTAATTTTGAAATTCTTCACGCGCTTTTTCTTCTTCTTCTATCGTTCGGTATGCAAGTGCCAGGGCGTAATAGGCTGCGCCAAACTCCGGAAACAACGTGCAGGCAGCACGATACGAATCAATCGCCGCGCGCACCTCGTGCTGTGCGGTTTGAACCTTCCCAAGCCCGTAGTACGCATCGGCACTGTCGGGATGGTCCTTCAGAATCGCCTTGTAGAGGGTTTCACTTTCCTCCCATTGTGCGGAACTACGAAGGCACTCAGCTACTTTCAGGCGGGCCGGCAGATAGCCAGGATTTAGGGTCAAAGCCTTGCGCAGTGATTTGACGGCGCCGTCGCAGTTCCCCTGGTCGGCTTGGGTCCTGCCCAGATAATAGATCCAGCCGAAATGGAATGGCGCGAGTTGGTGGGCGCGGCGGTAGGCGATCTCGGCTCCTTCCAGTTGGCTGTATGCCTGCAGAACCATACCCAGCTTTCCATTGGCGGCGGCGTTGCGGGGATGCGCCACGGCCGCATCGTATGCTTCTTGAACCTGCTTGCGAACCGCAGGAAGGAACTGCTGAAGGTACAGCTTCGGGAGCGGAGGGAGGGACTCTGCGGAGAAGGTACCGTGAGGCCTGAACAGAAAGAAGATCGCGAGCCACAAAGCGACAAATCGCCCGGCGACGCGGGAGGATGGCTGAACTGGCAAACTTGTTACCCGCAGGTCCCACCTGCCTCGGCAGAGAAGACGAAGAGCCCCCCCTGCCTGAATTTTCTGCAAACTTCCTGTGTCGCCTTGGCCATCGCAACCCGCACGAAGCGCAGCAGCGCTGAAAATGACACGCGCAGCTTCGAGGTGCCCAGATCCACCCGCCGGAAAACCCTAGCGGAATCGGCGGACCACCAGGCTGTGCCGTTCAGATCGGTAGAAGCCCAGAACGTACATGATCGCTTTGCCTGCGGTGGAATGGATAACCTGACGAATGCGGAGCAGCGGCTCGCCGTAAGGAATCGCGAGGAGATCGGCGATCCGGTGATCGGCAGCCGTGGCGTCAATTTCCTCATCCGCGTAGCCGATCTCCACTTTATACTTCCGTTCGAGGAAAGCGAAGAGTGATTCGCGCTCAAGTGGGGCCGAAAGAAGATCTGGGAATTCGGCCGCGCGGAGATAGCACGTTTCGAGGGCGAACGGCTCGCCGGCACCATGGCGCAGGCGTTCGAGCTTGATGAGACTGCTCCTCGGGGGCAAGGAGAGGTGCGCCGTGGCTTCGTCTTCGTTCGTGACGATTTTCGAGCACAGCACTTTGGAGCCCGCGGTCAGGCTGCGACTGGCCATTTGCTCCGTATAGCTCATCAGTTTGTTGAAGTGGATCTTTGGAGCCGCAACGAATGTGCCAACGCCCTGGCGGCGCTCGACGATGCCTTCGCGCTCGAGCGAGGTGAGCGCATGGCGTGCAGTCATCAGACTAACCTGGTAAATCCTAGCCAAGTCTCTTTCCGATGCAACTACGTCCCCCGGGTGTAGCTCCCCAGACTCAATGCGCTTGCGAAGGACGTTTTGGATCCTCTGGTAAGCAGGCAAACCGTTTCGATTCTTAGGCGGCATCCTCTCTCTCGAATCTGCCGGTCAGCGTAGCTCGGCTGTAATTGTACGCACGCCATCCGGCGAACAGTCTGCGCGACTGGATGAATACAAGGTGAATCTACGTCCTTCCTCCAAAACACACCGATCGCTATCAGGACGTGCAGAGGCACTCATCCTGCGGCGCGGGACCCAGCCTTCTGGTTATTGATACGAGCACCTTCCAACGAAGTGCTATGGTGCGCCTTGTAGGTTCCTTTATAAATCACAAGTTTTCGCTTGACAACTACCATCTACAGCTATATAGCTATTGCCCATTCGGCCATACTTTAGCCAAGCGTGCTGTTTTTCCGTCGAGGAAACCAAGAGCGAAACCAACTGGACGACCGGTGGTTTCTCAATCGAGGGCATGGCGAAGTGTTCGTGAAGGCCGGTGTGTTTTGAGTTGGTGTTCGCCTTTAATGGTTTTTCTGTCGAGGGTAACCACGGTGCAGTGCTTTGAAGATATTTAAGGAGGAATGATGAGCAAACTAAGTTGGTTGCTCCTGCTTGGACTTGTTACCCTTGCCGCCGTGAGCGTTCAAACCGTCATGTTTGTGCCTGTCCTGAACGCTCAGGTTTTATACGGCTCTGTCACGGGCACGGTGTCGGATCAGAGCGGCGCGGGAGTGCCGAAGGCTCATGTGACTGCCACCAACCGCGCGACAAGCGTTGTGCGTGAAGCTGACGCCGACGAGAACGGCCATTACACGATTACCGACCTTGCGCCTGGCAATTACGACCTTAAGGTTACAGCTAGCGGGTTCAAGCCCCTTACTCAGACGAATCTGATGGTTGCCGCCAACACCGTTGCCAACGTTGACGTGAATTTACAGGTGGGCGCGATGTCCGAGCAGGTCACCGTCGAGGCATCTGTAGTGAATCTGCAGACCGAAAAGAGTGATGTCCATACGGAGCTCAGCGAAAAAGCCATCCTGAACATGCCGCTCAACCAGTACCGGAATTTCCAGACGCTGATCAATCTCGTGCCCGGCGCAACCCCAGGAGTATTTCAAAACGCTATCGCCGACACCCCGGAACGCGCCCTGAGCACAAACATCAACGGCACCAATCGCAACAATAACAACACCCGCGTGGACGGCGCCGCGGACGTGTTCGTCTGGCTGCCTCACCATGCCGTTTATATCCCGCCGGCGGAGACCGTTCAGGAAGTCAACATTTCCACCAATAATTTCGATCCGGAGCAGGGGATGACGGGAGGCGCGGCCATCACCGTCATTACCAAGTCAGGCACCAATCAGTACCATGGAGTTGGTTTTGAGTACTTTCAGAACCAGGCTCTGCGGGCAAGGCAATTCTTTGAGACTGGCCCCAAGGGGGACAGTAAGCTCAATGATTTTGGCGGCACTTTCGGTGGCCCCATTAAGAAGGACAAGCTGTTCTTCTTCGGAAGCTACAACGGGACCTATGAACGCGACAACCGCAGCACCGGCCTTGTAACCGTGCCGACTGCGGCCCTTCGCGCCGGAGACTTTACCGGCACAGGGACGGTCATTTATAACCCGCACACGGGAAACCCTGACGGCACGGGCCGCACGCCCTTTCCCAACCAGGCCGCCATTCCGATAGATCCCATCGCGGCGAAAATATTGGCTCTGATTCCGCCGCCGACTGGGGCCGGCAACAACGCCAACTATTTCAAGTCGGCTACACAGAAACTGAATCGCAACAACTTTGACGGCAAGGTGGACTGGAACCGCACCTCCAGGCACAGCACCTTTGCCAAGTACAGCGCCATGAAGTCGGTGTTTCACGGTGAACCCAGCCTGGGCCAGGCCATTGGAGACTGCGCCTGCGACGGCGGGCTTGGTGACTTTCATGATTTTGTGCAGCTTGTCACCGTGGGTCATACGCTGACCCTCTCGCCCACTCTAGTCGTTGACGGCACGGTCGGCTTTACTCGCATGAGCGAGTACGGTCAAACTCCGGACTTTGGCACGAACATTGGGTCGGACGTGCTGAAAATTCCCGGTACCAACAACGGCTCGGACCTTCGCAGCAGCGGTATCCCCTTCTTCGCGATTTCGGGCTACGCCGATCTCGGCAACCCTGAGGGATGGAACCCCGCTTTCCGCAATGACTGGAGCTTCACCACCTCGCACAACGTCCGGTGGTCGCATGGCAAACACCAGATTAGCGCCGGGACGGACATCGTCCACCATCACCTAAATCACTGGCAGCCAGAACTCGGCGCTGGCCCGCGCGGAGAGTTTGACTTCGGCGGTGGCGCGACGGCGCTGAAGTGTCCTGCTCCTCCTGCCCCTCAACCTGCGGGCTGTCCGGCACCCGCTCCCAACCAGTACAATGCCCTGGCGCAGTTCGAACTCGGCCTGGCTGGCGAACTGGGTGTGAGCGCTGGAGGGGCCGTGGGAGTTGGCAGGAGCGAACAATTTATCAAAGCCACGGCTAAGGAATGGCAGTTTGGATGGTTTGTTGGGGACCGCTATCGCATCACCAACAAGCTCACTGTCACACTGGGTCTCCGGTATGAATACTATCCGCTCATGACGCGCGATGGCGCTTTCCAGTTTGATCGCTATGACTTCACGACGAACAATGTGCTGCTTGGCGGGATAGGTGGCAACCCTTCACACCTGGGAGTTACTACCAGCAAGAAGCTCTTCGCCCCTCGAGTTGGATTTGCGTATCAGATTAACAACGACACCGTGGTGCGAGCGGGCTTCGGCATATCAGTCGATCCGCTTCCTCTGGCCAGGCCGCTTCGCGGTTTCTACCCACTCACCGTGGGTTCGAACTTTGTCGGAGCAAACAGCTTTGCTCCGTTCTCATCGTTTTCGCCTTTGGCTTCCCCGCTTCCCGGCGGACCGATTCCAGTCGGCATTCCGTCCGTTTGCTGTCCCAACATCAGCAGCGGGACACTTTCGCTGCCTGCGCAAGCTTTGGAGCGCACCGTGGGCCCTGGCGAGCTAAAGCGAGGTTATATCGAGTCCTGGAATCTCGTGGTGGAGCGCAAGCTTCCAGCTAATTTCCTCGTGTCTGTGGGATACGTTGGCACTCAGACCGTTCATCAGTTCGCTGATCTCAATATCAATGCCTCCCAGCCCGGCACGGGCCAATTGGGGCAGCCCTTGAACTGTAAGACGGCAAATTTTACAACGAATCCACCGACCTGCGTGGTACCGTCCTTTGGCCGTACTTCGGACACACTTCTCTTCCAAGGTTGGTTGAGCGCCAACTACCACTCCCTTCAGACCGCCATCACGCGGCAGTTCTCGAAGGGTTTCATGGTTAAGGGCGCCTACACATATTCGAAAGCTATCGATTGGACGGATGATGACGGATGGGCCGGGCTAGCCTGGAACGATCCCAACATCCTGCGGCGCAACCGTGCCGCGGCGGGTTTCAATACGCCGCATATCTTCCAATTGGCATACATCTATGAACTGCCGGTCGGTAAGAACAAGCCGTGGGCGAACGGGGGCGGCGCGGCTACGAAGATCCTCAGTGACTGGCAAGTAAGCGGGATCTTTAGCGCAATCCACGGCCAGCCCTTTTCCCTGACGGCGTCCGGTGCTTCGCTGAACGCCGTCGGTCAGCGGCAGACTCCTGACCAAGTCGGGCCTGTCAAGAAGCTCGGTGGAATCGGTACGGGCCAGCCTTTCTATGACCCCACCGCATTTGCACCCGTGACTCGCGTTGGTTATGGCAACGTAGGCCGCAACACGCTATACGGACCGGGTTCCGTGAATATGGACTTCAGTCTGTTCCGCACGTTCAAATTCACTGAGCGGTTCGACGTGCAGCTCCGCGCGGACGCTGCCAATTTCTTCAACTCGCCACATTTCAAGAATCCGACGGGCTCCCGCAGCAGCGGGAACTTCCTGGTAATCACCAGCGCCAAGGATGACGAGCGGCAGTTCCGCTTGGGAGTCCGCGTGGCGTTCTGATCTGCTGAATCCACTCAAATATGGCGGGGCACGCGACGGCGCGTGCCCCGTTTTTTTCTTCGGGCGCAGGCAGAACTGCCTGCCCTTTTTGTTTTTGTCCCTACCTGCCAGCGCTTGGTCCCTGCCAGTGAACCGCGCTAACGATTTGCGGGATGACGCCCCAGAAGGCATCGGCATATAATTACTTCGAGTTTGGAGCATGGGGACACTGGTGAAAGCTGCGCAGGCATTCCTCTTCTGTCTCATTTCGATCCTGTCACCCTCGAGCAGCTTCGGTCAATCCGACGACTTAGCCATGAAGTCGCAGCGCGCCAAGCAATTCATGGCAGATGGCAAGTTTGCAGAGGCCGTTCCTCTCTACCGCGAATTGAATCAGGCCGTGCCCAACAATCCCGGTCTGCTATTGAACCTCGGCATGGCGCTCCACATGGCCGGGGACGAGCGCAACTCCATCCCGCAATTGGAGGCGGCAGTAAAGATTGATCCCAAACTGACGCCCGCCTGGCTTTTTCTTGGCGCAGCTCGTCTGCAACTGGGCAAGACGCCCGCAGCTGTCGAGGCGCTCAAGATGGTCTTAGGCCTGCAGCCGGATCACCGCGGCGCGCTTGAGATGCTCGCCGGCGCCTTGCTATCGCTCGACCGCGCCGCAGAGGCAGCCGATCAGTACCGCAAGCTCGCTGATGTTGATCCCGAAAGTTCGCCGGCCTGGTACGGACTTGGGCGCAGCTACGAATCGCTCTCCGTGCGCGCATTCGATGAGCTGCAGAATACTGCACCGGAGTCTGTGTACTGGTTGGCGCTAGTGGGGGAAGCTCGACTCCGCGAGCAGCAGTTCTCAAGCGCTTTTTATTTGTACCGTCAAGCGGTGGAGAAGATGCCAACGATGCGGAGTTTGCACGCGGCAGTAGCGGAGATCTATCGCCAGGCCGGACATCCGGACTGGGCGAATGTCGAGGAAGAGAAGGAGCGCCAGCTTCCCCAACCGGATTGCCGTACTCAAACACTCGAGTGCGAGTTCCGGGCGGGGCAATACAGTGGGCTTGTCGTTTCCGCGCAACGTGCGAATACTTCCGAGTCATACTATTGGCGCTCGCGAGCCTACAACGAGTTGGCTCTCCAAGCCTTCACTCGCCTTGGCCAGTTGCCGCCTTCTAGGGAACAGCACGAGTTGAAAGCCCATATTTACAGCGGCCAGAAAAGATACGCCGAAGCCGCGGGCGAATGGAGGGAAGCCCGGAAGTTTTCTCCCGGCGATCCACAGATTCAGAAACAGCTTGCCATTAGTCTTAAATTCAGCCAGGACTATGGTGAGGCTTTGCCTTTGTTCCAAGATCTCCTGCGGCGGCGGCCGGGGTCCGCAGAGTTGAGTTATCTGGTGGGCGACACTCTGCTCGACCTGCAGCGGGCAGAAGAGGCAATCCCCCTGCTCAAGCGCGCCGTAGACCGCGACCCGAAACTGCTGGCCGCGCATAAGTCCCTTGCTCGCGCAGACCTGGCCGCTGGAAAGGCAGCCGAAGCGATTCCACATCTTAAGGTGGCCTTGGCCACCGACGAAGACGGCAGCCTGCATTACCAGCTCGCGAGAGCCTACCAGACGAACGGCCACCCAGGTCTCGCGGAAAAGGTCCTCGCGGATTATCAGAAGATTCAGGGATCAGCGGCGGCTGCGAGAGAGGTCTCAAAACGGGAGGTGGAGATCACACCACCTTAAAGTGCCAAGTCACTTCGAGGGCTCGTGGACTTCGAGAACTTGGTTGGTAACAACGTTTCGCAGCACTTGAACGGTACCACTTGGCCAGCGAATCTCTATCTGATCGATCTTTTCTAGCTTACCGGTCCCGAAGTGGACGCCCTGCGAACTGGACGAAGCGTAGCCCACGGCTGTGGTCATGTGGTTGGACTGACTGCCTAGCCGGACCTTAGCACCGATGCCGTCGCGATTACTGCGGGTGCCAATCAGCTTCAGGATGAGCCAGTGGTTGACATCGGGGCTGACATTCTGCCAAAGCTCCGCCGGCTCGCCAAGCGCGCTTACGACGACGTCGATTTTTCCGTCGTTATCAAAATCCGCAAAGGCGCTGCCGCGGTGGGCGCGGGAGATGGTAAGTCCGGCTTCCGCGGAAACGTCCGCAAACGTGCCGTTCCCAAGATTAGCAAAGAGACTGTTGGGTTGCTTGTAGTGCGTGGCTTGAAACAAGTCAATTAGGTCATTGACGTCCGAATTGGCGGTAAAGAGATCCTTCCAGCCGTCGTTGTTAAAATCAAAGAAGCCGTTACTCCAGCCACTGCGCGCTGTGGTCAGGGTAGCCAGCCGGCTTTGATGCGTTGCGTCTTGAAATAAACCTTTGCCCATATTCCTGAACAACGGGAACGTTTCACCCGCCAAGGCAGTGATGTTGAGGTCAGGCAAACCATCGTTGTCATAATCGCGAAAGTCCGCCCCCATACTGGCCACCGGCAGTCCATTGTTCGTAAGAGCCACGCCGGCCTGAAGCGCTACCTCTTCAAACGTTCCGTCGCCGCGATTGTGGAACAGGAAGTTCGGCATATTGTCGTTCGTCACAAAAACGTCCATCAGGCCGTCGTTATCATAGTCAGCAAAAGCGACGCTCATGCCGCGGCCAATGTGCCCCGCGAGGCCTGTCTTCACAGTGACGTCCTCGAAAGTCCCATCGCGACGATTCCGGTAGAGCGTGTTGGATAACCCCTCGAAATACTTGGGGTGGCAGTAGACGCGCAGGTTGCGGTCGCGCTCGCCGCAAAAGCGATCAAAGTCGGGTGTCCAGTGGGCGTAATTGACTACGAACAGATCCAGCCATCCATCGTTGTCATAGTCGAACCAACCAGCCGCAACCGACCACTTGTCGCTCTTGATGCCGGCCTTTTCGGTTACGTCCTCAAACTTGCCGTTGCCCAGGTTGCGATAGAGAATGTTCCGGTAGACGCCGGCGACAAACAAATCCGTGTAGCCATCGTTGTTGTAGTCTGCCGCCGCGGCGCCCATCGAATAGCCCGCGCCCGCCACTCCGGCCTCCAACGTAACGTCGGTGAACTTCATCCCGCCGTCGTTGCGGTAAAGCCGGTTGAGAAATTTTGGCGAATCCTTTTCTAGCGAAGGAATCGACGCGCCGTTTGTAAAAAATATATCTGTCAGCCCATCCCCGTTGTAATCGAAAGCGGCAACCCCACCGGGCATGGTTTCGATCATGTGTTTACGCGGCGTGGGATTATTCTGAAGCACGAAATTCAGCCCCGCCTGATTCGCAACCTCGCGAAAACGAATGGGACTCAGCGCGGGCGGCAGGGCCGACGGGAGCCTTTTCCCGCGGGACTGCAGAAGCAGAAAAGCGCACGCTCCACTCAGAAAATCTCTTCGGTTACACACCTGTAGTGGATGGCCCATATCTGAAATTGTCACTGGACTATGGAGATGTGTCCAGAATTTTCCCGCTTATTTTGAAAGCTCCGCTCGGCTCTGGTTGTTTTCTTACGCCCGCGGGGAATGGAGATATTCCTGTTCCGCGATTGTGCTCAGGCGCGCCCCAGCACCAGCCGGTCCACGCGCCGGCTCACGTCTCGGAGGTAAGCCTCGTCGCCCCCCTCGAGCTCGACAGTGGCGCTCCCCGAATACCCGATTTCGCGAAAGGCCTCACGCACGGCTCCCCAGTCCACGTCGCCGTCTCCGAGGTTCACCCAAGCGTATCCGTCTTCCTTGCGCTTGAAGTCTTTCAGGTGAACCTTGACAATGCTTTTCCCCAAGGTGCGAATCCAGTCCTGCGGATAGCCATAAAGCACCACGTTCCCGACGTCGAACCAGGCCTGAATCCACGGGCTCTGGAATTCTCCAATGTACTTGGCCATCTCCATGGGGCTCAGCAGAAATTTGTTCCAGACTTCTTCGATGGCGATCACAATTTTCAGCTCCTCAGCGAGTGGAAGAAGCTTGCGGATCTCTTTCTGGGAACGGCTCCAGGCGTCACGATAGGAAGTCTGCGGATTGACAACAGCAGGGACAAGCAGCACCACATCGGAACCCCAGAGCTTGGCATTGCGCAGTGACGTCCGCATCCCTGCCAGGCTCTTTTCCACGACCGCAGGGTCGCTCGATGAAAGCGGGTACTTCCAGTGGTCCATGTTCATCACCGAGTCGATACGAATGTTCGCGCCATCAGCGGCTTTCTTGATCTCCTCGGCCTTGTGCTCGTCGGGCGTCGTGGGCGCTTGCATCACCTCGAAGCCTACGTCGCGGGCCATTTTCATGCGGTCCGCAATACTCAGCTTGGCGGGCAGCATATCGAGTAGCACACCCTTCTTGATCGGTAGGGTTGCCGGCGCCGCAAGCGTGCCGCGTGGCGCGGGAGAGGCTGCAAGCAAGCCCGCAAAGCCGCAAACGCTGAGCCCCGTGGAGCAGGCTGTCGTCACGGTGGATTTCAGGAATTCACGGCGCGAAGGGTTGCACATAGGCACCTCAAAAGAGCTTTCGAAACTCCGTCGTTCCCCGCGGATTCTTTCCGGGCAGGGCCCACCGCCGGAATCGGTTCAGGAGACACCATGAAATCCAGGAGCGCAAAGTCAGCGCAATTTGTTCAGGTCAATTTTCGCATCCCACGTCTCCCGGGACTTCAGCGTCTCTTCCCAGGTCACCTGGCGCCCCGAGTAGGCGGCCGTGCGCGCCATCATGCAGGACAACGCGGATTCGGCGCCCTTATCGGCTTGATTATGGAAATTGCCGCTGGTGATGCTTTCGACGAACGCTTTCTTCTTCTCCCGGTCCGCAAACTCCAGGTTCGAGGTGAACTTCCCTGTCGAGGAAAACTCCGCTTGCCCCGCATCTTTCGCAGGAGAGCCCTCAGCCTGCCAGGGCTCGTCGCCCCAAATCCCCAGGGGCCCCGTATACGGAGACTGCGAGGTGCCTTTCGTTCCGAAAAAGCGCTCGGTCACTTCCCACCAGCCCTTGGAAAACTGCGTCGAGCTGAAGGTGACGTCCACGCCATCCGGATAGTGGAAGAGCACGTTGTAGTTCCCGTAGACGTCCCCGTCGGTGGGACGTCCTGCACGCCCCCCGGTTGCCGAGGCTTTCAGCGGATGAGCCTTTAACACCCAATTGCAAATATCAATCACGTGAATGTTCTGTTCCACGATGATGTCGCCGGAGAGAACGCGGTCATACACCCAATTGCGAAGGCGCCGCTCCACCGGCGTGGCGTTCGGCCAAGCCGGCCGGTCCAGATACCCCGCGAAATAGTGCGATTCGCCACAAATGATCTTGCCCAGCGCCCCGCCGTGAATCCGCTTCACCATTTCAACAAAAGGCGGGCAGTCGCGGATCTGGAAACCCGCGTCCAGGCTCAGCTTGCCTTGGGCGCGCTTGCCGATTTCAATCACCTTCAACGCTCCAGGTACGTCCACGGCCACTGGCTTTTCGAGATAAACGTGCTTGCCTCCCGCAACCACGGCCTCCAGATGCCGGGGATGATAATAGGGCGGCGTAGCGATTACGACCGCGTCCAATTCCTTGGAAGACGCGATCTTCTCGTAGGAGTTGGGACCAACAAAGAGCTGCGACGCGTCGATAGCTGAAAAGCCCTTGGTCTGCTGGATCTGGTCGAAGTGCGCCCGGGCGTTGTCGAGCTGGTCTTGAAACAAATCGGCCAGTGCGACAACGCGAGCGCCTCCGGTGTCGACGAGATTCGACGCGTCCTCGGTGCCGCGCCCGCCGCAACCAAGCAGCCCGACGCGAATGGCGGAGTTGGCAGCCGTGCCGTGTACGAGCGCCGGTTTAATAAACATTGCGCCCGCAGTGCCCGCGGCAACGCCGATAAACTTACGACGATCAAGTTTGCCTGAGGAGTTTGCTCGTTGCTTTACATCATCTGACATGTATCCTCCGTGTGCCAAGCAGATCCAATGCGTCTTCCCGGCTCGTTGCTGTTTCCTTTTGCATGAACTTCCTGCACGCTCCGCCGCAGATCCCGCGAGCTATCCGATCAGCTTCTCCAGGTAAGATTTGGCCCCCCGCACGTCTTCCATTTGCTGCGGGCCTGAAACCTCTCGCTCGATCGTGACGGCACCACGATAGTCCAGCTCCTTCAAGCGCGCGATGATGTGCGGAAAGTCCACCTTGCCCTTGCCGATGGGAACTTCTTCGCCGAGCTCCTTCGGGTTCGTCGGCCAGAGTCCGTCCTTCGCATGAATCCCTTGCACATAGGGGCCGAGGAGCTCAATCGCGTCGACGGGATTCGCCTTACCGTAGAGAATCAGATTGGCGAGATCGAAATTGACGCCCTGGTTGTCCAAGCCGACATCCCGAATGGCACGCACCAAAGTGATAGGAGTCTCTTGTCCCGTCTCGTAGCGAAAATCCTGGCCGTTATGCTTGCAGTATGCGCTGACTTCGCGCATAGCCGTCACCGTTTCCTTATACACCGGGTCGTTGGGGTTTTCGGGGATAAATCCGCAATGGGTCTGCACCGCCGGGAAGCCACATTGCTTAGCAAAATCCGACGCCTTTTTGATGTGGGCAATGCGCGCCGCGCGCGTCTCGCGTGGAACCAGGCCGATGGTCAGCGGCCCCTGGTAGAAATCCCACACTTCCTTTCCGGGCCCACCGACAACGAGGGAGGTGGCCTCAATCCTGTACTTCTCGAGTGCCTGGCGCAACCGGACCACCAGCCCCGGCTCGAAGTCGTCCACGAAAGCCTGGCATGTCGGCAGGCCGAGATCGTGAACCTGAGCCATCGCAGCGTCGGGATCCTTTCCAACGCCGATGATCAGGCCAAGGCGTAGCGGCTTTTTGCCCTCATTGGAAGGCACCGACTGAGCTGTCTGCGCTGTGCTTGCTCCTGGCGCTAGCTTGGCCGCCCCAGCATTAGCCCGCAAAGTCGCAAGCGCTGCCGGGTTCAGGCCAACTGCCAAAGCTCCTGCGGAGGTTTGAAGAAAGGCGCGACGGTTCTGTTTGTTCATGATAACGAATCGTGTGGGCTGCTTTGTGGTTGCCCGGTATGGCACAAGCTAGAGCCCTTACTTCTCCTTTATAAGTATGTCCTTCCACCTCATCCTTACGCCGCCACCCGTATGAATCTGCAGGGCAATCACGCCATTGGTGAATCTGGGCGCCGCGTCCGTATAGTCCACAACCTTTACACCATTGAGACGAGTCACAATGTGATTGCCTTGCGCCGACACTTCGAGGTCATTCCACTCGCCGGACTTCAGTGCCTGCTCCCCTTCCGCTGTGGGCATTATCACCCAGCCGCGGCCGCCACTTTCATAAAGCCCGCCGGTGTGCTTGCCGGCGCCAGGGTCCACCTCCACCTGCATTCCTTCAATGTCCGGACCGTGCTGTGGGTCGATGCCGGTAATCCGTGCGTGTAAGAAGACACCGCTATTACCGTCCGTCTCGCCTTTGAACTTGAGGCGTAGATCGAAGTCGCGATAGGTCTTCTCAGTGGTCAGGTAGCCATACTTGTTGGCCGTGCTTTCGCACAGAATGGTGCCCCCTTCAACGATCCACTTCTCATCTCCGTTCTTCTTCCAGCCGGTAAGATCTTTCCCGTTGAAAAGAGCAACCCATCCGCTCTCCGGCGGCGTCTGAGTTGCTGCACCAAGCCCGAGCAGTAGCAAAGCTACGACAAAGCCGCCAATTCCCTTCACGGCAAGGCCTCCGTCTCCTATATAGCGGGGACAAAGTCGGTCCCGTTCGGAGGGGACTCTATCACAAATCCTAGGCTGAAAAAACCAGGTTCCCCGTTTTCTTGCGGCGCCAGTGCGACTGCGCCCGGGCGCAAGAAGTAACGCGATGCGAGGAGGGCAACAAGTCTTTTTTATGGAAGGCCTTGGTGTCCTATATAGCAGGGAGAGTAGCGTCACCCAAGAAACTAGCGAGACGTTTAGCTGAGCCCTCCACACGGAAGGTCGAAACTCCGAGGGAAGGCATTTGACCTAAGCAAGTGATTGGATAACTGCCCACGGAAGTGGTTGTGATAGCTGTTGTAGCGCAGGTCAGTGCACCTGTGAGGTTGCCCGGTCCCTGCCCCAAAACAAAGCCGCTGTAAGTGGGAGTCAATGCGGGATTGGGGGCGTTGAGTATTTTTGTCTTGTTATCCGCCGTGATTGTCAGCGGCGCAGGGTTCACGGTGAGCGTCCCGTTGTTTATCGTGACTGTATAGTTGCCCAGCTTGCTGCTGGGATCCACGAGCGTCGGAACGATGGGATAGGTTCCCACGGGGCTTGCCGGAGTCGCTACGCTAGCATAGGTCGCCGTGATGTTGTCACCGTTCTTGATGCCTACGATTGTACCGGTGAATGTCGGGTTGGAAGCGCCGTAGAGGCGGCTGGGACTGGCTGCGGTCACCGACAAGGGTGCCGGGGTGATGGTGATCGCCAGATCGCCGCTGGCCCGCTTGTAGTTGGTGTCGCCGTCGAACGTCCAGTGGGCCGTGCCGTCGGGAACGTTGGTGAAGCTCGAGCCCAGGTGCAGCAGGGTGCTCAGATCTTCAAGCTTTACGTTGCGCCGACACAACACCGTTTTTTCTGCAGCAGCACTACTAGGTCATTCGACTCAGTTCTTATTTTCTCGACTCGGCCGGTACGGCGAGAAGAGTTGTGGAATATCGAGGATCACAGAAGATCTACTCTCAAGGTGATCCTGCAACGAGCGTGATGTACATTCAAAAGGGTGGGGTAAAGCTCTCCGTTGTTAATGAGGTCGGTAAAGAAGCAGTCCTGGCGATTCTGGGACCAGGTGACTTTTTTGGAGAGGGGAGCATGGCAGGCCAGTCTGTTCGAATGGGAACAGCGACCGCGATTACACCTACGACTTTACTCGAAATTGAAAAAAACGAGATGATTCGCGTGCTGCACGCTCAACATGCTTTCTCCGACCGCTTCGTGTCTTATATGCTGTCGCGGAACATCCGAATCGAGGAGGATTTGATGGATCAGCTTTTCAATTCGAGCGAGAAACGGCTGGCTCGAACTCTTTTGCTGCTCGCTCGCTATGGCAAGGAAGCCCAGCCCCAAAAGATGCTTCCCAAAGTGTCTCAAGAGATGCTCGCGGAAATGGTTGGCACAACGCGCTCGCGGGTGAATTTTTTCATGAATAAATTCAGGAAACTGGGCTTCATTCATTACAATGGCGGACTTCAGGTCCACAATTCCCTCCTAAGTGTTGTCCTGCACGATTAGGCACCAACTCTCTCGCCTATCGGATCGGGGCAGACTTTCGGACAAGTGGCGAAGTCTGACAGTCCCCATGACGCGATGCCCAAAACCCCATTCGAGAGTGGGGCGCACAAAGCGTTGCATTCGCTTGCCCACAATTCGTGAGCCAGCTTGCCCGGAAAGAACTGGTTTTTAGGCGTGCCGATCTAGCTTTTCACTTGTGGCGTTTCCCGTTCGAACGGGATCGGCCGCCCAATCGGCAGGGCGCTTGTACGGGCAAAGAGTGTTAATTCAGCCGCGAAGAGGAGTAGCATAGGAATCAGAAGGAGCGCTACTACTAGCAGTTGCTTTACACTAGGAACACCATCGGGCCACTCTTCAGGAAGCCACTCTACCACTAGGGCCACCCTCTACCCGACGCTTCCCAGCAGCAATTGGATGTGGAAGGCGCATTCAAGCAGGCCAAAAGGCCTGTTCGGCTTTGCATAGCCGAGCAGGTGAAGCATGCACGGCTACAGCACAGACTCGAATGAAAGGAGGATCGTTCCTCTTCTGCTGGCGTTGCTGGCGATTGCTTTGGCGTGGGTGACCTCGAAATCTCTCGCTACCGCCCACCTCGCGGTCCCTTGGTGGGCGGATGCCCCTTCCAGCATAGCTTTCTACGGCGCGCTCTACGCCCTTTTCGACAGATATCTTTGGCGAAAATGCTTTGTGCATAAATTGGGGCTGGTTCGAATCCCGAACCTCACGGGACACTGGCGCGGTTACCTCATCACATCCTTTGACGGTCATGCTAACCGGCACGATCTGATGATCCACATCTTCCAGAGTTGGACGCAAATCGCCGTGTACCTCACCACGGCCACGTCCGTGTCACGCAGTTGTGCAGCAGTGATTCAAGTAGACGATCCGGAAGGCGCTTCATTGATTTACCAGTATCAGAATCAGCCACTGGCAAACGCGATGAAATCGATGCACATGCACTATGGTACAGCGATGTTGAGAATCTCGAACTGCGGCTGTCTGGCCGGAGATTATTACGCAGGGCGCGACCGGCGAACCATTGGCCGGATTTGCTGCAAGAGGGTAAGCGTTCAAGCGTGGCCTAAGGTTTAACGCCGCTGTCAGCCGTGCTAGGTCCCTGCCGCGCCTGAGCTCGTATTGCATCCCCACTGACACCAAAGGAATGAATCCGCTTTTGACATCTTGACGAGCGTAGTAAAGCGCGAATGACGTTCCACCAAGGTCGCTAATGTGACTGTTCCTTGTACCGCCAATTAGACCACCCTCCCAATGACCGGAATGGCGCGGTCCTCGATTTCTGCGGCTCTTTCCCTGATGGAGATGGCATCGACGATTTGACCGCGGGAATGTACACCAACACGAGATTGCTGCGAGCGGCGTATGCGGCGCTTGGACCGAACGTTTCGGCAGATTGCGGCACCGCATATTGGAGAGTCTGAGCAAATGACATTTGAGACGCTTTGCTGACAGGCGAGCTAGGTTCATCAGATGGCTTCGGTAAAGCGTTTGGTTCACCGGCTAAGTCTGGCCCTGGTTGCCCGATGGGCCATTGCCCCTCAGTACCATTGCTTCCAAAGGTCGCAAAGGTAGGATTGCTACTGTGGACCTCCCGGCTCGAAGGAGAAGCGTTGGCAGACACGCCCCTTTTGTGCCGAAAGGAAGCTCGCATCCCTATGAAGATGTTTGTGAATCTTTATAGCCCAGATAATCCAACCTTCGAAGTCGCTCCCACCATCGACATCAGTTGCCACGGCGCCCGAGTTGTGACGAAGAAGATTTGGCAGCCAAATCAACCGCTTTCAGTTCGGTCAATCCGTGGCAATTTCTACTCGCGTGCCCGCGTCGTTCATTGTCAACCCTATACGGATGATTCTTTTGTGATCGGAATCGAGATGTATTATCCGAGGGGCGACTGGACAAAACCCAGCAGACCCCATTCGACCGGCTAAAGCGGCAGGCTAACTCCCGATTGCGTCGGAAAACCGAACAAGTGCCCGTCCTGGGCCAGAAACGGGGTTCTAGCAAATGAAGCAACGCATTGGCGACGCTCAGACGTGAAACGGATGTTCAGTGACGGACTTTCGCACAACATCGCAAGGAATCGTACTTTCGAGCCATTGGTGCCACCCTTGACGCTCTTATTGCCGCCTTTTGCCGCCTCGACAAATCGCTAAGTTGTTGTTGGGAAAAAGGATGGTTGGTAGGGGCGGTGGGATCGAAACGACAAGCACTAAAATAAGGCTTTTGCCCTCAATGCGTTGCAGCCGCCTACCCCAGCCAACCGGAACAAACGGAACAAGATGACTGACCTCTTGGTCCCGGACCATATTCTTCCTCCCTAGTCGGGCTACGTGTTGGGCTAATCGATCGCGAACGAGCAGGCAAAGCAAGAATGCGCTTAGCGTAAACGCGATGCTTTTGGGCTAGATTCGAGTACGCTGAGTTGGAATCTATCTCTTTTACTCACGAGGAGTCCGAGATTGCGTATAGAGCCCTTCAAGGTAGCGGTCGCTGAGCAGGTCCTCTCAGATCTTAAGACACGCATTCGGAACACGCGTTGGCCTGATAGCGCACCTGGCGCTCCATGGTCGCAGGGGACGGATCTCGAATGGCTGCGGAATTTGATGGACTATTGGGCCGAGGAATTCGGAGGTCCGTCTTAAATCGGATGAAGCGACTGAAGCTCGCACAGGTGACGGGAAATTCAGAGCCTGAAAACAACTGCGGGCGAAGCAGGACCGTCCTGCCGGTAATTTGGTTTTTCGTCCCTCCGGCTGCTTCGATAAGCAAATCCCACGGTTGAAGCATCTTTCTTTCGGAAATTCTCTTGGCAATGTGTCGGTGGGGAGTTGAGTTGGCGTTGCCAAAACGCACGTCCGCAAAGTCCGTGCCCCGGATGCAAAGCATCTCAACAGAATCTTCGGACGGCTCGCCTTTACCCCATTCACCATCCTTGGAAATCTCAATTAGGTCTTTGAGAACGCAGGTCATCATAGGCTCAGAATCTCGGCGACATTGCGAGCGATGGTTTGCTCAAGCTCGCGGGCTTGAGCGTTAAGCGTTTCGAGTTCCTCGTTGAGCGTTTCGAGTTGCTCCTTGAAGTCCTCATCGGTAACGGCCCGGGTTTAGCGACCAGCCTTGCGCCTCAATCTCCCTCAACGTCGCGACTTTGCAGAGGCCCGGAATATCCGCGAATGTCGGTCTGTTCCCGAAAAGTTCCTTGAGTTTTGCCTGCGCTTCCTCGCCGCCGAGGGTAAAGTCGAGTTCCTCGCCCCGATAGAGACGGACGACGTTGGCAAGCAATTCATAGTGATCGGGGTCACTCTGCTGAAAAACACTGATGATTCCCTCAGTGCCAATCACATAAATATGAAACAATGTTGAATATAGCCCGACCGCTGCATCTACAGCCTTTTGTTCATCTAAACTCCTAAGGCACCACAGCCGCGACTGGTCGTTCGGCGTCGACTACAGCGTTCTGAGATTTGGCAAACAGAGTTGCTGTTAAGCCACAGGCCGCTGCGAAGGACAGCCACAATCCTGGAATGGCTCGATTGCCGGAGATATGAATCAAGTACGTGCTTATGGCGGGAGTGAAGCCACCGAAGACCGCGGTGGCTAAACTATAGGCCAGAGCAAATCCTGAGGTTCTTACGTCGGCCGGCATAATTTCCGTCAGGAAAACGACCATCGCTCCGTTGTAACTGCCGAAAATAAAGGAAAGCCAAAGCTCGACGGTCAGTAACCTGGCGAAGGAAGGTTCCTTCACGAGCCAGAGCATTGCGGGGTATGCGGTGATGAGCATTAGTATCGTGCAAGCGAGCAAGAGAGGGCGGCGCCCGACCCTGTCGGACAGCGCCCCCATGACCGGAAGCCAGAAGAGATTGGACGCCCCGACGCAGAGAGTCACAACCAAACTGTCGATGTTCGCAAGATGAAGCACCGAATTGCCGAAGGTGGGGGTGTAGGCAGTGATCATATAGAACGAAACGGTGGTCATTGTGACCATCATCATCCCGACGAGCACGATGGCCCAATTGGCAGTAAGCGAACGGAAAATCTCTGATGTCGTCGGACGGTGCTTGCGCGCGATGAACTCATCCGTTTCCTGCAAAGAGCGCCTGAGCCGAAATAAAAAAGGAATAATTCCGCAGCCGAGAAGAAGCGGGACGCGCCATCCCCATGCCGTCATTTTCTCCGGTGAAAGCAAGGAGCTGAGGACGACTCCAACGAGAGCGGCGAACATGACCGCTACTTGCTGGCTGCCCGATTGCCAGCTTACATAGAAGCCTTTGTGACCGGGTGTCGCAATCTCGGATAAATAGACGGAGACGCCGCCCAGCTCCATGCCTGCCGAAAACCCTTGCAGGAGCCGGCCGATCAACACAAGGAGTGGAGCCAGCAAGCCGATCGTTGCGTACCCCGGAGTGCACGCAATCGAAAAGATACCCACGGACATGAGACTCAGCGTCAGGATGAGGCCGGCGCGGCGGCCCTTGTGATCCGTGTAAGCTCCAAGCACGATAGCGCCGAGGGGCCGCATCAAAAACCCTGCCCCAAACGTCATCAGCGACAACATGAGCGATAGGAAAGGGTTGCCGTTAGGAAAGAAGGCGTTGCCGATGGCCGTGGCGTAATAACCAAAAACCATGAAGTCGTACATCTCCAGAAAATTTCCGCTAGAGACGCGAATCACGGACCAAAATTTTGAATTCCGTTCAATTGGCGCGATCATAGGGCTCTATTTTTCTCAGAACTCGGCGTCAACATTGGAGCAAGGCAAATTCAATCGTGCCCCCAGCCAAGCTGCACTTCGCCCTAGTCGGCTGGTTCGAAGAGTTTCGCTAGTGCCGGAGTCTTCTATTTGAGCTCATCGCGAATCTGCTCCGCATTCTTCTGGAGCCCGGCTTCTTTGCCTTTCTCGTAGTTGAACACGATGCCGACAGCCCCGATGGTCTTGCCGGCCTGGTCTTGCATCACCAACTCGACTTCAAATTCGAAATCTGACTGAAATTCTGGAATCTTTCTGCTTCCACAATTCCTAATCCTCCGCCTCAAACGTCCAGACTTGCGCAGGCTCGTTGCCTTTAGCCGGCACACCGACGTAAAACCGGTCGCGCTTGGCGTAGTAGTATCCGGTTCGAATGCCAATTCCAGACGGCACGTTGGCGATCAACTCGTAGTGGTCCGGGTCTTGCTGTTGGATCACGCTGATGATTCCTTCGCCGCCGATGACATAGATACGTTTCCGGGAAGCGTCAAAGAAAACATCGTCGCATTCACCCGCGGCCCGCAATCTTGCAACTTCCTTCCCCGTTTGTGTGTCTAAAACCACCAGCATTGGTAGTTTCCGGGTGACCGTAAACAGCCGATGGTCTTCTTCATTCAAAGCCATCGCATAATTTGCGCGCAACCCTTTCAGAGGCCACTTCGTTACCGCGCCCGTCTTACGATCAATCGATTCCACCACATTCCCTGCGTCCGGCACGTTGACGAAGATGTGCTCTCCGAAGGCTTCCACCTGAAACGACTCGGGATGTCCTTCCGTCTTGTACACCTTCCCCACCCGCTCGTCCGTGGCCGGGTCGACCATTGCGATTCCGCCGTCCTCTTCGCCAAAGCCCACGAAAATCTTCTTGGAAGCTGCATCGTAGCGAACGTTGTCAGGGTCTGTCCCAAAATCAATCGTCTTCTTAAGAGTGTACGTGGCGCCGTCGTAGACTCTCATTTTGCCGTCTTCCGCGTTCGCGACATAAAGCTTGTCGAAGCCGGGAACGTACAGCGGCCCTTGAGGTTGGCTAAGTCCTTTAATGCTTCGAATCACCTTGCCAGCAAAAACGTCGATGACCTCCACCGTGTTGTTCCCCAAAGCAGATACGAACAAGCGCTTGCGCTTCGCGTCCGCGGTAAAGTGATCGAGGCGGCCTGCTACGTTCGGAACTGGAATTTGTTCTTCGAGTTGTAGCGGGAGAATGTCCCGGCTTGTCGATTGCGCTTTAGTGGTCCTGGTGCCGCAGAATACCAAGACGCCAGAAGCGGCGAATACGGCCACACTCACAGCCAAAAGTTTCTTCATCGTTCCTCCTCGAGTTAATCTGGCCTGACCTTCCAGTCCCGAATCTGCGTTTGAATCTCACCGCCGGTCTATGGTTGGGGCTCGAATGCAAGAACAGCCGCCTGCTCGTTGTCCTGAGCGGGGGCGGCCACGTAATAGCGATTCAGTTCCGGCGACCAGAACGAAGTTCCGGCACCGGGCTTCGTGGGAATCTTGCTCGCGATCCCATAGCTGTTTGCGTCCTTCTGCTGATACGCGTACACGTATCCGGTATCGAATCCTCTGCCTCCTGAAATGTAAATCCGCTTGCGCGTCGTGTCGAAATAGACGCCGTCCATCCCGTCAACGGTGGGTAGATTGGCCACTTCCCTCCCGGTCTTTGTGTCCATTGCAATCATCTGCGGAGGCGTGCGCGTGCCCAAGAACAATCGCTGCGTGGATTCATCGTACGCGGCGTCTCCCGGCCGCTGGCTGCTGACCGGCCACGTCGCTGTAACTTCCCGCCTTTTCGTATCGATCACCTGGATCTTGCTGGCAATGGGAACCAACACGAACAATCTCTTCCCCGGTTTGTCCAGCAACACCTCGGCTGGATGAGCGGCGACTTGAATGTCGTAAAGTTTCCTGTCTTTCCGGGCATCAATAATTCCGACTTCGCCGTAGTCCTTGCCGGCGTCCTTACCGCCGTATCCCACATAAAGAAGTTTCTTGTGCGCATCGTAGGCGACCCGGTTCGCACCGAGGTCCAGCTTGATGGAATCGAGCAGTTCGAGCGTGTCACCTCGAAAAACGCGGAGCATTCCGTCGTCTCCGCTGGCGACAAACACCTTGTTCAGAGACGAGACGTAGGCGATCCCTTGTGGCTTTTGCAAGCCTGGGATACTCCGAGTCCATTTGCCCGCCTGCAGGTCGACAACTTCCACTGACCCATTTTCGAGTCCGGAAACAAAAAGGCGTTTGCCTTTTACGTCCACGTCCATGTGGTCGATGCGGCCTTTTACGTTCGGCAACGGAATCGTCTGAACGAGTTTCAGCGCTTCTTTGTATTGCGCGCTTATTGTTACGGCGGCCAAAAGGAGAGCCCCTGTTGCCGTCGCACTCACAAGAAGAGCTTTTATCATCGACGTAGCCTCATATTCGCCAACACCTCCTCCACATCAAGACATCTTTCGAAAAGGACCCGTCTTATGATTCGCTGGGCACACTTGCTGTTCGTCAAAGTACGATCCCTCGGAATTTTTGTTCTTATAATTTTCTGACCGCGCCCCCGCCGTTCATGCAGTGGGATTATCGATGGTAATGGATAAACGCCATAAATCTGAGCCACGATTTCTTCTTTTTTCTGGGCGCTCGCACCGGAAACTTTGACCTGCACGGAACTCTCCATCAAAAATCCTCTCCACGAGGAACTTTGTTCGATGTTCCTGCCCGCATTTACGAGCGAAAATAAGAGCCAGGAACAAACTGCGATCAACGCCGCCAGATCCGAAGCGTGGCTCCAACCCCGGCGCACCTCGATGGACGCGGTAATAGTCGAAGAGAGGGCCCAGCCTGCGCTTCCGACGGCATTCATGAGCGCGGAAAAGCGAGGCGGAGGAGTGCCAGTTGGCCGGCTTCCCTCCGCCTATGGCATGTCCGTTCGTTCACCAGACCAACTTTAGCCCGAGCTGAATCTGGCGCGAAGAAGTGGACGTGGAGCCAATCACACCCGCGTTTCCCGATACACTCCCGTTCGGGTTGAAAATCGAGTTGTTCGAATCATTTAAGAAGTTGGGCGCTGCAAGATTTGGATGATTCAGGATGTTGAAGAACTCCGCGCGGAATTGCACATTGAAAGTCTCAGAGATTTTCGGGACTTGCGTGTTCTTGAATACCGAGAAATCCACGGTCTTAAGTCCAGGTCCGTACAAACTGTTGCGTCCTGCGTTGCCCACAAGATTCTGGCAATACTGTGTACCTGCGGGGGCCGCTGGGGCACCGGGAAAGGAATTGGGCGCGCATCCAACGAACGAGGTCGGCTCAGTCGGCAGCGTGAAACAATTTATGTTGAGGTAGTGAACGCCTCCATGGATGGGATCGCATCCCTTGGTGATATTTGGGAAGTCCATGGAAAAGTCTCCGTTAAACCCGGTGCCAAGCGGATCGCCCCCCGCACCGAGTGTTGCCGTAAATGGTGAGCCCGTCGCCGCAGTCAAGATGGTTCCGATCTCCCATCCACCCGCTACATAGGACGCAAGCCCCGACTTGGGACCCGGAATATTCCAGATGAAGGTTCCGACCAACGTTTGCCGTATATCAAAGTCGCATGCACCGATCCTGTACGACTTCACGAATAAGAGCGGTACGGCGATTGAATTAACGTAGGTATCGCCCGTAACAGGAGCTGAACTTGTGTCTCTACATTTGCCATAGGTGTAGGAAAGCTGGCCTTGAACTCCGTGGCTCATACTCTTCTTGAGTTGAGCTTGAGCGCCTTCGTACGAGGATGAGCCGTCAAATAGGACTGGGCGAATGCCCGCCCCGCCCGTGCCCCCTGCCCAGTTTGGATCGATCGCCGTCCCGTTTATTGGGAAGAGAATTCCGGCGGAGCTCACCGTGGGCTGAACCAGGTTGATGTCATCGGCGGCGACAGACAAATGTACCGAGCGCGAGCCGACGTATCCGACGATGGCTGTCCAAGTCGGAGCGATCTCACGCTGGATATTGAGGTTCCAGTTCAGAACGTCGGCGCGCTTGGGATCTTGCTGTACATACCGATTCCTGACTCCGTTCGGGGCAAATCCGACGTTGTTGTCAATGCCATTGCCCAGCGTGACTCCTAAACAGGGATCGGCGGCGCAGTTACCTTTTGCCGCAGTGGACGAGGCTCCCGGCTTATCTTGGCCGATGATTTGGAAGGGGGATGTTGCTGCAGTATTCAGGCCAAACTCGTAAGGAAGCGGCAGCACGTCGAAGATCCCAAAACCACCTCGTACGGCCGTCTTTCCATTCTTAAATGGGTCCCACGAAAAGCCGATTCGTGGTTCAAAGTTCTTGGTCGTTGGGTTGTTCGCGATAAAGCTGTTGACGGGAACTGGACCGCACGCCGTTGGGCTGGCTGAACAATTCGCCAGGGTTGTGATCTCCTGAATCCGGTTGTTAGCGTCTTTGGGCAGTGTCGTGATTTCATAACGTAAGCCCAAGTTGACGGTTAGATTCGGGCGCAGCCGCCAATCGTCTTGAACGTAGCCGGCGAACAGACTCTGCCGAATCCCGACCTCAAAACTGTGTCCCGGAGCGAGTGCATTGAGCTTGGTGGGTGTGTTGGTCAACAGGGCTGTCAGGCTGCCATAATTGTTCAATCGGCCATTTGGACTTAATCGCTCTAGAACGTTGTACAGCATTCGTTCAAAAGCAAATCCGAATTTTATCGTGTGCGTCCCCCGATTCAGGAAGGCGTCGTCATAGACTTGGCCAGACGTCCAGCGATGTAGAAAACGGTTAAGTCCTCCCAAGCCGATCGCGGTTGTCAGGCCAGCGCCCCCAATTTGCGGTGGGGCCTTCGCGCCCGGGGCGACGGCGAGAGCGCTGTTGGTCGCGACTGAGTCGCCTGAAACCGGCAAGTTAATATCCCCTCGAACGCGGCTGACACCCAGCCGAATCGTGTTGACTAACCGCGGACTGAAAATATGGGTCTCCTCAGCGCTGCCCATCTGTCTCCGCGAGAAGACGCTGTGTGTGGCGTTGAGTAGCGGATCCGGTTGGGTCAGCGGGCCGGAGTCAAAGAAGTAACTGCCCGAGAGGTTGTCCTTGTCGGATATTTTCTGGTCGACCCTTCCCGTAACGTAGTTTTCTTTTGAGGCACCTGGGAGTGAAACATTCAGACTCGCAATGTCCAAATTGGTTGCAGTTCGACATGCGGATCCCGTCGGACACGGCCACAGAGCCAGATACGGCGCGACCTTGGGATCCACTGTGACTGTTTTCAGTGAAGCGCACTGGTTACTACCGGACGCCACGCATAGCATGCCGTTGCGCGCCTCTTGCGTCGGCACGCGGATGGACCTGGATAGAGGCTGGTTCTGACGAACTCCCTCATACGTTCCATATACAAATGTTTTGTCCTTGACGAGAGCCTTTCCCCCGGACCCTCCGAACTGAACGCGCCGGAAAGGGGGAATGGGTCCTGCAGGATCAAAGAAATTCTTGGCATCAAAAATCTTGTCCCGGTCAAAGAAGAATGCCGTGCCGTGAAAATCATTGACACCGCTCTTGGTAATAGCGTTGATGACCGCACCGGACGTGTGCCCGTACTCCGCAGTGTAGTTACTGGTAAGTACGGAAAACTCCTGGATTCCGTCCACTCCCAAATTCAGTCCGGTCGCGCCGCCCGGGGCTCCATTCGAGTAGTCGTTGATGGTGACACCGTTCACACGGTAACTGTTTTCGTTGGCGCGGTGACCGGCATCGCTCAACTGGTTTCCAAAGCCGCGGTTTCCTTTGTTCGCGCTAAATCCTGTCCCGGCCTGGTTGGGGATGCTCGTGACTCCCGGCTCGAGGGTCGCCAGTGAGGTCCAATCGCGGCCGTTCAGCGGCAACTCCCGCACTGTCGTGGAGTCCACCGTTGCGCTGATGGTGGAAGATGCCGTTTGAACGTCGGGCGGCGCCGCGCTCACTACGACTGTCTGATTAAGTTGTCCCACTTTCAGACTTATGTTTAGGGCTTGCTGCGCTCCCACTGTAAGAATGATCCCTTTTTGCACCAGGGCCTGAAATCCTTGCGCCGTTACCCGAACTTCATAGGTTCCCGGTAGCAAGTTCGGCGCGGAATAGAAACCATCTCCGTTCGTGCTGACCTCCCGGACAACCCCGGTAGCCACATTCTTGATGTTTACCGTGGCCCCAGGTACGGTGCCGCCATGTTCGTCGGTGATTAAACCTGAAAGTGCGGCTCCCACCGCTTGCGCGTGCGCCGCAACTGCAAGACCTGTAATTGCAATCAGCAGGACAATCGCTACCGCTCCGATTCTCAGCCCCAAGCCCGTCTGTCTACTCGCAAAGCTCATCTCATCCTCCCGATTTGCTATACGAAGTGTTCCTGCACGAAGACATCCCGTTTCGTGGCAGATACCACCTGCTCAATCCCTCGACACTTTGTTAGAGCCACTGATTTGTCCGCCTAACGCGGGCACCCCTAAGCATGAGGCGCACTGTGCTGCTCCCTGCTCAATCATTGCAAGTCCAATTGCGTCACATCGAAAGCATTTATTTATCACACGTTGTCTTGAACAAAATAAAGCACTTAGCGGAGCGGATAACACTCCTTCTCTTTGACGATCTGAGCGTAGGGAGCTATACTCCCGGGCGGCCCCACAGAAGACCATATGAAACAGCCCACCTTACCGGCCAACTCGGTGCGCTTCGGCGTATTCGAGTTCGATCTTAGGTCCGGAGAGCTGCGCAAGCATGGCATTCGCATCAAGCTTCAGGAACAGCCTTGTCAGATCCTCGCCATCCTTCTGGAACACCATGGGGAAATCGTTACTCGCGAGGACCTCCAGCGCCGCCTCTGGCCCAGCGACACCTTTGTTGACTTCGATCACAGCCTGAATACCGCAGTCATGCGGCTCCGCGAAGTGTTAAGCGATTCCTCAGACAATCCACGCTTCATCGAAACGCTTCCGCGCCGTGGCTACCGCTTTGTTGCCCCTGTCGAGGAGAGAGCAGCCTCCCTAACCGAAACGACTCAGACGCAAACCGGGGAGGCCGGCGTGTCTCAAAGCTTCCTGGCAAAAGATGACCCAACGCTCCCCCTTCTTTCGCCGGAACTCCCGGCGACGGCTGCCAAGGCAGTTGGCCGCGTCTCGCGGCGGATGGTAATGTCAGGCGCTGTATTCCTGCTCGGAATTGTCCTCGCGGGTGGCCTTGGCGCCCGCTATTTGCGCAAGACTTCCGTTGTTGCTGCGCCAGCCGCGCAGATCACCTCTCTTGTCGTCCTTCCCTTCGAGAATCTTTCCGCCGACAAGGACCAAGCGTACTTCGCGGATGGCATGACCGACGAGCTGATCGCGCATCTGGCTAAAATCCGCTCGCTGAGGATCATTTCCCGAACTTCGTCCATGGAGTACAAAGGAACGCACAAAACGCTCTCACAGATTGCGCGAGATTTGAATGTCGATGCCCTCGTGGAAGGCACGGTGTTGCGTTCGGGGGACCGAGTGAGAATTACCGCGGAGCTCGTGCAGGTGGCTACCGATCGCCATCTCTGGGCAGAATCTTACGAGAGCCAGTTGGGCGATATCCTCACACTGCAAAGCCATGTTGCCAGCGCCATCGTGAATGAAATCAGAATCAAACTGACACCTGAGGACCAGGTACGGCTCGCTTCCACCCGCCCCGTCAGCACGCAGAGTTACGAGAACTACCTCAAGGGACGTTATTACTGGAACAAGAGATCCCAGGAAGGCCTGACTAAGGCCATCAACTATTTCCAGGTCGCCATCGAAAAGGATCCAAACTACGCCCTTGCCTACGCTGGCCTGGCGGACTGTTACAGCATCATCGGCTCTGTGATCGTCGGAACCGTCCCCGCGGCGGAGGTGGCTCCGAAGGCTCGCGCCGCAGCCCTCAAGTCTCTGGAACTCGATAACACGCTTGCCGAAGCCCACACTTCGCTCGCCACCGTGCGCTTCAACTATGATTGGGATTGGAACTCGGCCGCCAGTGGGTTCCGGCGCGCCGTGGAATTGAATCCCAGCTACGCCACCGCTTATCAGCGAAATTCGCTTTACTTGATGAGTATGGGGCGTACCACCGAGAGTATCGCGGAGATGAATCGCGCGCATGACCTCGATCCCCTCTCCACGAGCACGAATTTCAGTCTGGGCTCGCGCCTCTATATGGCTCGTGAATATGACCAAGCCATCGAACAGTTGCGAAACACTATCGATATGGATCCGGACTTTCTTCTTCCGCACCTTGTTCTTGGTCAGGCGTACGAACAGAAAAAAGCGTATGACCAAGCGATTACGGAGCTTCGGCGCGCCGCAGATATTTCACAGAACAGTCCGCCCGCTCTCGCTGCCCTTGCGCGAACCTATGCGGTAGCCGGGAGAACTACGGAAGCACGAAATCTATTGGACCAATTGATGCGGCAATCGAAGAAACAGTATGTTTCGCCCTTCTATGTGGCCATCGTCTACGCGGGCCTCGGCGAAAAAGAACAGGCCTTAGACTGGCTTGAAAAAGCATATGGCGACCACTCCAACGCAATCGTCTTCCTGAAAGTTGACCCACAGTTGGACACCCTGCGTTCCAATCCCCGGTTTCACGAATTGCAGCGCAAGCTGCGATTGCCCGACTAGCTCCGCCCCTCAATTTATTGATCACTCGGGGCCCCTTGGCGCTGGTCAATCGGAATATGTGGTTAGGTTCCCGTCAATGCTTGTGCTTGCCGGAGAAGACGGTCGAGCGGTTGTGCGGGGGAGGTGCAAAAAGGCTGCCAAGCAATAGGGATTTCTGCGTGTCGTCGGTCGGCATATTTGTTGTCCCACCATAATCTGGGTTTGTCGGGTGGCAAAGGCAACAGACTCAACAGGACTTTTGGTAGGGGCGGTGGGGATCGAACTAAAAGCGGCATTGAAGGCGTGTAAGTTGTTGATTCGCCTAAACGCGAAAAACGCCAAATACACCGGAATCGCCCAACTGAGTACACACGGGGTACACGGGGACGGGACGAATGAGGCACGAAGCTATTGGATTTCCACGCGAACGTCCGTGAACTTTCGGAAGTCCTGATCGAACGAGGCAACGGGCATGTTTTCGGTGGCCGCAGTCGCGGCGATCAGGCAATCCACGAAATGGACCTTTGTTTTTCGATAGCGATCCAAAGCGTCCATGTGAATCGCCGCACCATCAATTTCAACACACGGGCTGGAAATGAGTCTACCCAGCGCCGACGCGATATCCCCACGTGGATGCTCGTAGAAAGACTCCAGTACAAACACACACTCGGCCAGAACACCTGGCAGGACCACAATCACCACGTCGCCGCGGTCGCAGGCATCGAACAGCCTTCCAGCGGCCTTGGCATGCTTTTCATGGTCCTGCACTAGATAGCGAACGATCAGATTGGTGTCGACAAGCCTTCGTTTGCTCACCGAGTGGCCTTACGACCACGGGCTGCCTTCGCCGCGGCCTCGCGGATTTGCGCGAAGGACATCCTCTTTCCCTTCTTGCTGGCTAGTACACCCTTGAGTGATCGCGTGCCCAGATGCACGCGTATGGTGGCGTGGTCCCCTTCCACTACGTACTCTAGCCTGTCGCCCGGCTTGATTCGCAACGCCTTGCGAATCTTCCCCGGAATCGTCGTTTGTCCCTTGCTCGTTATCGTGGAATGCGTCATCTGTGATCCTTACCTTTCCGAAACCTCCTTACGCCTTGATTATCGCTTACTTCTCGTCAGCGAGCAAGGTCAAGCACTCGTTTCGTTGCGCACCTGAGGAAGGCTGAGCCTCCCGATTTTGGGCAGCGTCGGTTTACTCGAAACTTTTTACGCCCGAGGCTATTTGACTGACCTTCGTGCCTGCTTTCGGCAATTGATATCCCACAATGTTTGCATCGATCAACGGCGGCTTGGCGCGGCCTTCGAGCCTTGGGACTTACCCCACTCTAACCTATGCTCTGGTAGGGCTACGAAATAATCGACGCGAAACAGAACAGTAACAACGTTTCGCAAAACTGAATGCGGTGCAAGAGCCACGGTCCGAGTATTCTTCGGTCCGCCCGACGTATGGTAGCGTGCGCCGCTGAGCTATGTCAGACGCCATTGGCGGCCTTCATGGATTTCGCGGCGAAGCGCGGTGTCCCCCCGCTAAGGTACAGTTTTGAGGACCTGGAAGCAGAACGCCGAACGGCTGATCGTCTCAAAGCGTGCCCCCCGGCGTCGATCAGTATTCTCATGCTAAACTAGAGACATGGAAGTTACGCTGCATATCCCCGACGACATCGCAAAGCGGCTTTCCGCCGCAGGTGGAGATGTGTCCCGTCGCGCCCTAGAGGCCATCGCTCTAGAAGGCTACCGCGACCAAACTCTGACGCTCTACCAAGTTTCGGAGATGCTGAGTCTTTCCCGAATCGAGACGGAAGATTTTCTGGGCCGACACCACGTTCCATTAGCTGTGATTGACGAAGCCGACCTGGACCGCGAGGCAGCTTTATTCGAAGCTGCTTCGCCTCGCAAGCCGCGTTAACATACTCGCGGAATGAAGGCCGTTTCCAACACCACGCCACTACGCTATCTGATTGCCATCGAACAAGAACATCTCCTTGGACAACTGTTTGAGAAGGTCTTTGTCCCCGTTGCGGTGCACGAGGAATTGACAGATTCGAGAACGCCGGAAACTGTGCGCGGTCGCGTGTTATCAATGCCCGCCTGGTTTGAGGTTCGGACGGTGCAAGAAACTCAGACAACCGCGTTTCCGGTCACATTGCATCGGGGAGAACGGCAAGCCATTCTGTTAGCGGAAGCACTGCGGGCAGATGTGCTTTTAATCGATGAGCAGATTGGGCGGACTATTGCCCTGAGCCGGAATCTCCCGCCTCTCAGGAACGCTGGGCGTCCTGGAACGTGCGGACAGAATGGGATTCGTGAGTGATTTCCCACAGGTTCTCCAACGACTGAAGGCGAGCGGATTCTTTATCACGGAGACCCTGGAGCAACAGCTCCTAGAGCGTCATCGTAAGCGACGAGGCCGCTCCTCATAGTCGGCAACGGGGTATAATACGTTGTGTATCCCCCCTGTCCCTCGGTGGGCAGGAAAAGCTGTGCCGCGTCCTTCTGCAAGCCCCCTTCTGTCGAAATGTAGAGGAACTGGAAACCCGGAAGCAGTCGGAACAGTGGCCGATAGGTGCGTAAATGGCCGATGTACGCATCCATATTTCGATGCTCGGGGTCCAGGTAGGTGAAGGTGACCACAGGCATGTAGTCGGGACAAGGATACGCAACGCAGAGGGGGAATCTGTCGGCGAAAGTGATGCCCTTGCCGTGTTCTTTGGATGGATGAAATAGACTCTCGGGAACCTGGAATCTCCGTATGAAATACTGACGTTTGGCTTCCGCCGTCTCGAAATAATCGTCATCCGGGTGGGCGAGAATGTAATCCAGAGCCAAGAGCCGCGCCTTGATGTAGTCGAGTTCGTGCCCCCGGCGATTGCGGAGATCGCCTTTCCCAATTGCGTCGTAGAGTGGGCGAGAGTGCAGGTGGTACACCATGCTCCGGCGTCGATATCTTTGTGCGCTGGCATGACCTAGGCCGAATAGTTTTTCAACCAACCGGGCGTTCCGCTTGCCACTCCGGGCGTCGGCAAAGTCGAGAAACTGCCTCACCGTGAAGTACCCGGAATGCAGCGCCACAAGGTAAAGAAACCGGGCCTCCACTTCCGTGTAGCCGAAAACGCGGAGCTTGGCGAGTTGGGATTCGTGAATCGTCACTGGCTATAAACTGAAGATCGCTGTCGTAAGTTCCCGATCATCCCGAATGCGCCGCAGCCGGTCAGTCTCCCCCGGCCTGGCATAAATCTGGAAGCCAGCGCGGGCCTTCTGCGACAGTCCTTGGGGGCGGTAATGATCCGTAGCTAGCTCCAGGTCACGGCGTTGGATTTCGTTGTCGTTCTCCTTGACGTACTCCACACGCAAATCGGGGATCGGGACCTTGCCTGATACAACCTTGAGGTGGTATCCCTCGGCGACCTCCTCCCTCAAAGTCTCCTGGTCTCTCGTCTTATCCTCGGAGGCGCGGGCGAGGCGTGAGCAAAGCTCATCCTTCATTTCGTAATCGAGTTGCACGCGAACCACCCTGCCGCCTCGGCTTTCGATTTCATCGCTGACCTTGTGATAGAGACGGTAGAGGTCCGCGTCGTGGGAAGCTTCCTTGGGCTTTTTGAGCCCGTGATAGGTGGCTTGGCTTGCGGGGAGAATCTTGCCGCGAGACAAAAGTCTGTGACCTTCCTTCGTGAGCGTCACAACTTGGGCGGGGTTGTAGTCGGTATCCGCGATGGTCGTCACCTTCGCGAGTCCTTGGCGCACGAGGTTTTCGACATCGTTTTCCATGCGGCTCCGGTCGCGGTTGTAGGTGAATTCCGCCAGGTCGTTCTCTCTTCCTCCCGGTAGATATTCTGAAGCTCTTTCCACTTGTCCCAAGAGGAAGACGAATTCCGACCCACCTCGCGCTCTGAACCAGAATCAGAGCCGCGAAAATCGTCAATTTCGAAACCGTCAAATCCTCGGGACATCGAAGGACTCCTATAGACCTCAACCGACAGTAGAAACAAAAATCAACTGCAGAACGGGAAAGTAGAGCGTGCGCTGAGGACTGTTGGACATCGTAGTGCCTTGACCTTGAGCAAAAATCTTTACTGACGTTGGGAACTTGTCTCGCTTTCTTCATACAGAAAGACTTCTTCGACGCTCTTGCCGAATATACGGGCGATCTTGAAGGCTAAGTCAAGCCCTGGCTCGTATTTGCCCGTCTCAACCGCATTGATACACTGCCGCGTCACGCCGACGGCGTCGGCGAGGTCGGCCTGCGACCATTCCTTCTCTGCTCTCAACACGCGAAGCCGAGTCTTCATTCTTGATACCGCCAAGAAAAGAGAATTAGGCCGATGCTCCACAAGGCAATCATCAATGCCGGAATAAAGAGCGAGGCCCCAGAAAGGAATCCGAATCGTTGAAGGAGGCAACAAAAGCAAAGCTCGTCGCTTCGTGGTTGATGAGTCTCTGATGCGTGTCTGCGACTCTCAGGAATCGAAGGAAACTCCAAATCCCTCCGCCAGCCAGAACAATGCCAAGCACAATCAGCGCTTCTTGCGCAGCATGACTCGCACGGACTGCGAAAGTGAAAGTCCCGATTGCAAGGAGCACGAAAACATAGGACACGCGGAGCATGTTTTTCCGCTGCTGCATGGGAGACTGGGGTTCTGGTGAGGTTTTCATTGCATGACACTCCTCTAGGCAATCGAAGTGTACTCTATTTAGGTCTGTATGTCAACTATAGAATACTTCTAGACCTCTAAACGTGTCTATGATATTGTTTGTCCTCGACTTACCAACGCTGGCCAGACACCAGGGTAAAGGGGGATATAATGGGTTCCATGGCAAAGAACGTGATTCACGTTTCGGACAAGGAAGCCGCCAGCGACTTCGCTTCCCTGCTGGCTCGTGTCCGCGAGGGCGCCGAGGTTGTCATTGAACACGATGCACGACCCGTGGCTGTGGTGCGTCCGGCGGAAGCCTTTCGTGGACGCCTTCTCTCAGAGTCCATCGCCTTGGCGAAGGCACACGCGAAGGAATTGGGTTATGAGCCCACCTTGGACACTGACTTCGCCGCTGACCTCGAAGAGATTATTAACAGCCATCGTAAACCGCTCAACCCGCCCACATGGGATTGATTCTCGATTCCAGCCTGCTCATCGAAGGTGAGCGTCGCGGGCAGCGTGTTTGGGACATTCTTGAGCGTGCGAAGGCTTCCCAGGGCGAGACTGAAAACGCTCTCTCCGCAATCACTGTCGTCGAATTGACCCACGGGATATATCGCGCGAAGTCAGAGGCAGATCGCCAACGGCGGGGTGTGTTCGTCGAGGAGTTGAGTCAAGCAATCCCTGTCCACCCCGTGACGCTCGAAATCGCACAACTTGCCGGAAGAATCGAAGGCGAGCAAGCCGCTAAGGGCGTTGTTATCGCGTTGCCAGACCTCTTGATCGGCGTCACAGCCTTGCATCTGGGCTATTCAGTGGCAACCCTGAACCCTCGTCACTTTCGATTGATTCCAGGTCTTTCCGTCGTTCAACTCTGAAAGATGTACCGCGGAGCCCGCGCTGATTACTGAATTTCATTATCGAAGTACCCTGTCTGTGCGCTGACCCGGTAGCTTGGAGAAGTAACCCTAATGGGGTGAAAGCGATTTCTATGAACATCTTGCACTATCACTTCGATGAGGCCCTGCGAATTCAACAGCGCAATAACCTGGTGTGCCGTTTCGTGGGCCTTTCGCGGATTGTCTCCAACTTCCCACAGTCCCCCGCCAGTCTTGGGAGCTAACTCAACCAGGTAATATCCGTAGTGCCGCACCTCCCGGCCATAAAAGCTATGGTCTGCGAACAAGACCACATAGCAAGCAATATGGCTGCGATTCGCGAGCCCGGTTAGACTCTTCCATCCGATTGAACTTCCGTGGTCATTCCCTTCCGCGAAGATGACGACAGCCTTTGTGCCCGGCCCGTCGCTCAATTTTTCGATTGCCCGCTTCATTGTGTCGTATAGGAGCACCGTTTCATTCCGCTTGTCGGTCTCTATCCGCAGTGAACTGGTGAAGTCCTTCAAGCTGCCGAAGTCGTCTGTGAGTTCTCCGGAGGAATGAATCTCTGCTCCATAGCTCATCACCAGAGCCTGTGCTTTTTCCTTCTCGACTTCGGACAGCATCTCTACCGCCGTCTGTTGTTCGAGCGGCAGAACCTTCCGTTGGTGGAAATTGGAATCAAGCAAGAGGGCGATCTGTTTGGGTCCCGCGCTCTTCGGACCGTCCACAACTTGCAGTTTCTTGCCATGTTCCGTCACTTGAACGTCTTTCACAGAACTCGGTGCAATTGGATTCCCGCCTTGGTCTCTCGCATGGATAATTAAGGCGACCTTCTTCTGACCAGCGTCACCTGTTCTAGGGTTCGAGGTTTGTGCGACTGCCAAACAAAACATTGCCAATAGCGGACCGCAAACTACAGCGATGACCGCTGTCCCTAAACGTCGGTCTTTCAGCGTCCTCACATTAGGCCAAACCATGTCCCCAACCCTTCCGAGATATGAATCGCGCTAACTGCTCTCTCCAAAATCCGCCTCTGGTTCCGGCAGCTTGTCGCCATCTCGGGCCACCCACACATACAAAGCTGGAAGCAAGAAAATGCTCAGCAGCAGGGCCCCAATCAGGCCTCCGACGATGACTATGGCGAAGGGTCGCTGCGAGTCCGACCCGATGCCACGCGAGAGCGCAGCGGGGAGCAGGCCAAGAGTTGCGACAAGCATGGTCATCATGATGGGGCGAAGGCGAAGAACGGCGCCTTCGATGGCTGCAGATTCGATTGTGTGGCCCGCCGCACGCAACTGGTTGATGTATTCCAGCATGATGACGCCGGTCTCCACAGACACTCCGAAGAGCGCCAGAAAACCGACGCCAGAGGACACGCTGAGATGCGTGCCTGTCATGAGCAGAGCTAGCAGCCCTCCGATTGGAGCGATTGCGACGTTCGCGAGAATGAGGCCAGCCCACTTTGCAGAAGCGAACATCGTGTAGAGAACAATGAAAATCACTAGAATCGTGATCGGCACGACAATCATGAGCCGTCTCTGAGATCGCTTTTGACTCTCGTATTCACCCGCCCAATCGATGTGATAGCCGACAGGAAGCTTCACCTGGTCACCCACAAGTTTCATCGCTTCCTCGACGGCGCTACCCAGATCCCGGCCACGGACGCTGTACTTGATCGCCACGTAACGCGAATTCTCTTCACGGTATATTTCGGATGCCCCGTCTCGGACTTCAACTTTGGCCAACTGAGCTAGGGAAACTCGTTCTCCAGAGGGTGACAAGAGGCGGATATTCTCGATGGCTTCCTTCGTTTCGCGGTAGGGAGCCTGATAGCGGACAACAAGGTCGTAGCGTTGTTCGCCCTGTAAAACCTGGCTAACTGTTTTCCCGCCCACCGCAGTCTCGACGGCATCCTGAACGTCAGCGACATTGATACCGTGGCGCGCGGCTTGCAAACGATCGACGGTAATGTTCAGGTTGGGCTGTCCCAGAACTCGAAACAGGCCCAGGTCTTCAACACCGGGGACGCGCCGCATTACATTGACGACCGCATCGCCCTTTTCTTCGAGGACTCGCAGGTCATCACCATACAACTTGATGGCGAGCTCGCCTTTTACGCCGCTGACGGCTTCTTCCATGTTGTCCGCGATAGGCTGAGAAAAATTCCAAAGAATCCCCGGCATCTTGCTGAGTTCGCGGTCCATTGCGGAGATGAGCTCGTCTTTGTCTTCGTGAAAGACGGGCCGCCACTGTGACTTCGGCCTCAGGTCTACGAAGTACTCGGTGTTGAAGAAGCCAGTGGTGTCAGTGCCGTCATCGGGCCTTCCCACTTGGCTTGTCGCTACTGTGACTTCGGGAAACGAAGCGAGAATGACGCGGGCCTGATTTGCGACGCGCACGCCCTCGGTAGGTCCTGTGCTTGGGGCAAGTGTGCCCCGAACCCAAACGGCTCCCTCATCGAGATGGGGCAGGAATTCTGAGCCAATCACACCGCTGACCATGAGGAAGCCGGAAAGAACAAATGCCGCCGCTCCCGTGCCCACCGTGACGCGCCGATGTTCAATCGCCCACCTCACTGCGACTCGATATTTCTCCCTCAGAAACTGCATTACGGGGTTACGCCATTCACGCACTCCATGGCGAAATTGAAGGAGGGCAAGGACAGGTGCAATCACAATCGAGAAGACCAGCGCGCACAGGAGAGCGAAAGAAACAGTCCAGGCCATGGGCTTGAACAGAC
>WNFA01000353.1_pt1 | contig 49722 bp, 52 predicted proteins | sample 5400481 | NCBI WGS metagenome assembly WNFA01 (sample SAMN13153340, study PRJNA577476) | soil metagenome | isolation source: 120 cm saprolite under Douglas fir tree site 2 hole 1 replicate 2 | place: USA:California | collected 2015-04-18 | reverse complement strand
TTTTCCTCTGCCCTTGACAGATGCCAAAGCAGCCCCAATTTGGTGACAGAAATGGTAGCGCGAAGGCCGCTGAATCCGGTGCAGCCGCTCTCAAGGTGTCGCGATCGCGGGCCCCTGTCAAGCGGGACGAGCGAGGAGTACGTGGCCTTCGCTCTACGCAGCGGTGTGAAGGCGCCGCGCGTGACGATGGATCAACGCTCGCGGAGTGCGATGTGGCCCACAGGTGTCAGCCCGCTCGAGCAACGGTGGCGCGCCGATGATCGCCGGACCGGCGATGAACGCCGCGCGAGCGCGGAGCGTGGTACGGCATCCGGCGCCGCGGGCGACGCCCACGCCCCCTCGACCCCGTTGAGCTCCCGGGGCGCGGGCAGTGGAACGCTTGAGTGGCAGTCGGAGCCGGACTCGGTCCCCCTCCGGCGCCTGTTGCCTTACGCGCAGCCCCCTGATGGCGCGGCGGCAGCCCCGGCCGCGGCCATAGCCGCGCACCGCCGCGACTTGAGCGCCCGACTTGCGCGCGATCTCGGTCTGCTTGTTGCGGGCCTCGACTACTTGCTCAACATCAGCCACGACCTCGTCGCGCCGACCGAAGGAGACCCAAACACATGAAGGCCCCTCGTCCAGCGAGTCCCCCCCTCTTGCGGCTCGCCGTGGTGGCGCTCTCGGAGGCGTTCAACGGATTCTGGAACGATCTCGCGGCAGACTTAGGTGTCGCCGTCGACGTGCTCGAGCCGGCGGACACGCTCGCCCCTCCGCCGGAAGCGGTCGCCCTCGTCCTCGCTGCGGGCGGGGCGGAGCGGGAGGCGATCCAGTGGCTCGGGACGCACACCGTCCCCCAGGGCCTGCCGGTGCTCGTCGTCGGGACGGATCCCGGGCGGCGCACGGCGATGCAGCTCATCGCCCGTGGCGCGAGCGACTATTTCGCTCTCCCAGTCGACATCGAGATCTTCCACAGCGCGGTCGTCGCCGCCCTTGCCGCCGGCAAGACACGCGCCGAGGCCGCCTCAAGCGGCCCCGCGGACGTCTTCCGCGGCATCGTGGGCGAGAGCGAGGTCATGAAGCGGGTGCTCACGCGGGCTGCCCGCCTCCTCCCGCACCGCAACGCGAGTGCCCTGATCGTGGGCGAAACGGGGACCGGCAAAGAGCTCCTCGCGCGGGCCATCCACCAGGGGGGCCCACGCCGCGGCGCGCCGTTCGTCGCCGTGAACTGCTCGGCCCTCCCCGAGCACTTGATCGAGTCAGAGTTGTTCGGACACGAGCGGGGCTCGTTCACGGACGCGCATGCGGCGAAGCCAGGGTTGTTCGAGGTCGCCGACACCGGTACCCTGTTCCTCGACGAGATCGGCGAGCTGCCGCTCGGTCTCCAGGCGAAGCTCTTGCGCGCGCTCGAGGACAAGGAGATCCGCCGGGTCGGCGGGACGAAATCGCGGACCGTAGACGTCCGCATCCTCGCGGCGACGAACGAGCAGCTCCTCGAGCGCGTGCGCGAGGGGAGCTTCCGCGGAGACCTGTTCTTCCGCTTGAGCACGGTAGTGCTCGCCCTTCCGCCGCTGCGGGAGCGCGGCGACGACCTATTCGTCATTGCGCGGGCGCTGGTCACCGAGCTCGCGCAGGAGCACGGGTTGCCCGTGCCGACCCTGGGGGCGGACCTGCGCGGGCGGCTCGCCCGGCATCCCTGGCCCGGAAACGTGCGCGAGCTGAAAAACGCGCTTGAGCGGGCACTGCTGCTCTCGCCCGCCGGCGAGGTGTCCCCCGACGAGCTGCTGCCCCTTGAGGACCAGGCGGCACCGTTCGACGGCGCGATTCCGTTCCCCGCCCCCTTGCACGCGATCACGACCGCCGCCGCGCGCGCGACAGTCAAGCTGTGCGGCGGGAATCGCAGCGAGTCGGCTCGCCAGCTTGGGATCTCGCCTCGGCGGCTGCGACGGCTCTTGCACGGCGGAGAGGATCTGGACGGGGAGCCGGAGGACGAGGAGCTGGAGGCGGCTGTCGTTCGTCCGATTGAGCCACGGCTGCCCGCGATCGCGGCGCGCGCCCAGAGCCGCTGGCACGGACGTGTCACGTGGCCCGCGCCCCGCGGTCGGGGGCTCGTGCGTCCTGAGTAGCCGCCGCCGAGGGCCGGCGGCGCGGGCGCCCGTCAACGCTAGTTCATCTTGACCCAGCGTCGGGGACGAAACGACCCACTCGAGCGGCGCCGCGCGGGCGTCTGCTCGTCGTAATTGCTGGCCGATCAACGGCACAGCATGGGACACACCTCCGGCACGCCTCCTGCACACGCGAACTGCAGCCTGCTCGATCCGGCGCTGTTCCGAGTCGTTCAGGTGGGCGCGTGGCCGCAGATCCACCAGTACCTGGAGACGACGACCAACTTGGCGCACGGGAAGGTTACAGGGGTGCTGCGCCGCTTTTCCTACTATGCGGTCGCCTGGGTAAGGCGTTGCAGATGAGAGGGGTTCGCCGACGCCCCCGGTGCACCGAACCGGCCCGGGGCAACCGACCCTGCCGGCGTCAAGCAGGGCCTCGATTGAGCACACAAGTGAACGTCCGGCAGCAACTAGCGGGTTCTGGCGAATGGGAGCGCGTGCCGCGCGCACCACGTCGGACGACCGCGGCAGCGGCGGCCCGCCCGCCCATTCGGTAAGGAGAGAATCGTGTCGATCCAGCGTCTGGTGGTTCTTGCGGGGCTCATGCTGTTCGTCGGAGCTTGCCTGGACGGGGTCGCGCCGCGGCCCGCCCTGCACTTCGTCCAATGGGCGCCCGGCAGCAATCCCCAGTTCACGACCGTGGGCGTTCTCTCGGGCGGAACGCCGTCCACCGGGGGCACGCCCGCGCTCCGCGCCAACACCGCGTTGTCCCTGAGCCGGTACTCGGCGAGCTTTTGGGCGGTCCGCGGCCAGTCGCGCTCCGTGCAGATCAACTACCTCAGTGCAACCGGCGACACGAGCCAGCCGTACCTCCTCCTCACCACAACGGAACCGGCCTACATGCCGGGGGTTGGCGCCCTCGCGGTTGGCGACTCGGTGCTGCTCACGGTCACCGTCGATTCCGTGTCGATCGGCGTGTCGCTCGAGCCGACGGGCTTGCAATTCGGGACGCCCGCGCAGTTCCAGATCTGGTACACCGGTGCCCACGGTGACTTCAACGGTGACGGGATCGTCGACAGCACGGACGCGCGGATCGAAGCCCAGTTGTTGGGGATCTCGTACCACGAAGCGGCGAGCGACCCGTGGATGGCGATCGAGGCCACGCACTCGCTCGGGGACAAATCGTTCACCGCGGCGCTGTGGCACTTCTCTGAGTACGCCGTTTCGTGGTAGGAGGGGATCGGATCGACTGACCGGCCACGGGAAGAGAACGATGCGCGCGATCACGCTGATCGTTGTGATGAGCCTCGGCCTCGCACTCCTCGCCTGCGGAGACCTCACGGGCCCGCGGGCAAGGCCCGGAGCGGGGGCGCCGGGGACGACTGATACGCTCTCGAGCGCGTCCGGCCCCGCGGTGGTCGCGGCGGCCCGTCAGTCGAACTACGCAGTCGCCTGGTAAGCGTTGGGGGGAAAGGACGGGATGGCACGATGATGCTCGGGAAGAGACCTACCGCTGGGACGTCGACGTCGACCGTGGTACTCGACACCGCTCGCCAGTTGGCCGCGGCCGGCTACCACGCGGACGTCGTCCAGTACCTCGGGGCGCGTGAGCGGCGCGAGCTCGAGGAGACCCCGAGCCTCGCCTTGCTGTACGGAACGGCGCAGGCGCGGCTCGGACGTCACGAGGAAGGGCGGCGCTGGCTCGACGTGGCGCTCGACCAGGCGCGCCAGCGGCACGACGTGGCGATCGAGCTTCGTGCCCTCAATGCGCGGGGCGCGGGCGCGCTCCTCGGCGGTCGGATCGACGAGGCGGCGGAGGCCTTCACGCAGGGCCTGATGGCCGCCAGCCGCGATGGCGACCTCGCCATGACCGGCCGGTGCTCGAACAATCTGGGCATCGTCTCGAACCTCCGAGGGCGCCACGCCGAAGCGATCGGATCCTGGGAGGTGGCCCTCGCCGCCTTCCAGAAAGCGGGACTCGCGCAAGGAGTGGCCGAGTGCCACCACAACTTGGGGATCACGTTCCGGGAGCAGGGAGCACTCGGACGCGCGCTCGCCGAGGCCGACCAAGCGGTGGCCGGCGCCGACGCGGCCGGCGATCGCACGCTCTGGGCGCTGGCGTTCCGTGGGCGGGCGGAGATTCGCGTGGCCCGCGGCGAGCCCGACCTGGCCGAAGCCGAGCTCGCTCGGGTGCGCGACATCCGGTGCCAGCTCGCCGATCCCGTGGGCGAGGCCGAAGATCTCCGCGTCCTCGCGGCCGTGCGGGCGGCACAGGGGCGGATGGCGGCTGCCGAGCAGGGGCTGCGCATCGTCATCGGCCAGGCGGAGGCGCACGGCCGGCGGCAACTCCTGGCCGAGGCGACGCGTGATCTCGCCATCGTGTTGCGCCGGACGGGGCGGACCGCCGACGCCCGGCGAGCCGCGCAGACAGCGAGAGCCATCTTTGCCGAGCTCGGCGCGGAGGGCGAAATCCGCGCCTTGGCCGGGCAGAACTGGGATGACGATTTCGCAGCCGAGCTCCGGCGCTCGCTCGCCCCGCTCCATGCCGCCCAGGCCCTCGCCGATGCAGGGCGCTACGTGACGCTGATTACCTACCTCGGCGAGCACTCCGCGGAGGAGCTTGAGCAATCGCCCATGCTGGCCCTCCTCTCAGCGATCGGGCACAGCCGGCTGGGGCAGCTCGACGCTGGGCGGCACTGGGCGACGGTGGCGCTGGGGCGGGCGCGGGTCCAGGGCGACCGGCGGCTCGAGGTGCGAGCGCTCAACGTCTGCGGCGCGATCGCACTCGAGCGCGGCGGCATCGACGAGGCGACACACTTCTTCGCCGAGGCGCAGGAAGCGGCGATGGACAGCGACGATCTGGCCACCGTGGGTCGGAGCGCGAACAACCTCGGCGTCATCGCCAACCTGCAGGGGGACTACGGCCGGGCGGTCGGCGCCTACACCCGCGCGATCGCCGCCTACCAGCAGGCCCACTACGAGCGCGGGGTCGCCGAGGCGCAGCATAATCTCGCGATCACTTACCGCGAGCAGGGACGCCTCGACGACGCGCTGCAGGCGGCCGACGCGGCCCTCCGGGAGGCCGAGCAACTGGGCGACGCGCAGCTCAAGGCCCAGGCCCTCGCCGGGCGGGCGGAGGTCCGGATCGCCCGGGGTGAGATCGAGCTCGCCATCCGCGAAGCCGAGGGCGCCGTGGCGGTGCACCGCAAGCTGAAGGACGCCGTCCGCGAGACCGAGGACCAGCGGATCCTCGCGGCGGCGCTGGGCCTCGCAGGGCGGACCGCGGATGCGGAGCGCCTGCTGCGCGAGGTCATCCACCAAGCCACGGCGCACGGCCGCCCCTTGCTCGTCGCCACCGCCGAGCGCGATCTCGCGCACCTCTTGGCCCGCGCGGGCGACGTCGCCGCCGCGAAACACATGGCGCGCTCGGCACGAGCGGGGTTCGCCCAGCTCGGGGCGCGGGCGGAGATCGCGAAGCTGGAGGCGCTCCTGAACATGCGGAGGCCCCGCATCACCAAGCTCGACCGCGGGCGGAGGGAAGACCGGGGGGGAGCCGAACCGGGAGCAGCGCCCTGATGTCACCACGGAGGCCGTCGTGAGCCGTATCGATCTTGGGGTCGTGGCCATCATCATCTGCGTGGTCGCCTTCGCCTGCGACCGTTTGCCCACTGCCGTGCCCCAAGAAGCCATGTCCACGGCGCTGCTCTTCAGCCGCCCGAGCTCCACGAGGTCGAGCGCCGGGTTCATCCCGTGCAAGCCATTGCCCGACGCCGTGGTGCGCCAGGTGGTCGGGCCCGCGGGCGCCAACATTGAGATCGGCCCGCACCGGCTCGTGATCCCGCCAGGCGCGCTCACTGCGGCGCATCAAATCGAGGCCCTGATCTATCAGGACTTGGTGAGGCGCACGACACTCGTGAAGCTGCCGACCGGGCGCGCGGTGCAGGTGGGCTACAGCGTCGTGAACGCCGTCAGCTTCAAGCCACACCTGAAGTTCCGGAGACGAGCGGCGCTCACGCTGAGCTTCGCGAACTGCGATGTGTTGCCGCTGGAGTCGCGGCGGGCGACCGTGGTGTACGCGAACAGGATGATGAACGTCATTCGTGACGTGCTGCCCTCGGCCGTCGATCCGGATGCGGGCACGGTCACGGCTGAGATCGAGCACTTCTCGAACTATGCCGTCGCGTGGTGAGGCCGCGGTGACCGTGACCCCGCTCGCGGTGCCCGACCCGCCCGGCGTGCTGGCCCTGGCGCGTCCCGCGGTGGATCTGCTGCACGAGGCGCGGGCCCGCGAGCGGGCGGCCGCGATCGCGGACGCGATGGCGTCGTACGAGGCGGCGATCGCCGCCGCCGACCGAACGGGGGAGACCGGCGTGCTCGCCGAGGCGCTCCGCCGGCTCGCCGTCATCCGCCACCACCGCAACGACGCCGCCGAAGCGCGTCGGCTCTGCCACCGGAGCTACACCGTAGCGCGGGCCGCCGGAAACGACTTCCTCGCGGCGGAGGCGCTCAACACGCTCGGGGGGATCGATCTGGAGACGGACGCCGTCGCGGACGCCCGCCGGCATTTCTTGCGCGCGCTCGAGCTGGGGGGGCACAGTCGCGACCTCGGCGCGCGCGTCGAGCAGAACCTTGGCATCCTCGCGAACATCCAGGGCGACTTCGACGAAGCCCGCGCGCGCTACCAACGCTCGCTCGAGGCCTACCGCGCGGCGAACGACGAGCACGGCTGCGCGATCGCCTACCACAACCTCGGGATGGCGAGCGCGGACCGACAGGAGTTCGACGACGCGGAGCGCTTCTTCCGCCAGAGCTACGACATCGCCGAGCGCGCGGGCGATGCCTACCTCGGCGGTCTCTGCCTCGCAAACCATGCCAAAGTGCACGTTGCCCGGAGACGGTACGCAGACGCGCAGCGCGACGCCGAAGCGGCACTGGCGGTCTTCGACCAGGTCGGCGTGGGGAGCGCGAAGGCCGATGCCTATTGCGTCCTCGGCATGATCTACCGCGAGACCGGGCGGTCTGCGCTCGCCGAGTCGCGGCTTCGCTCGGCGATCGAGCTGGCGGGGCGCGCGGGCTCGGTGCTGAACGAAGCGGAGGCGTCGCGTGAGCTGGCCCTGCTCTATCAAACGATGGGCCGAAACCAGGAGGCGCTGACCCTGCTGAACGCGGCGCACCGGCTCTTCACGCGGCTGGACGCGCGCGCCGACCTCGTCCACGTCGCCGGCAAGATGGCCGAACTCGAGGCCGCCTACCTCGCGGTGGTGCGCGCGTGGGGCCAGTCGATCGAGTCCGCCGATACCTACACCTTCGGTCACTGTGAGCGCGTGGCCCGCCACGGCGTGGCCGTGGCCCGGGCGCTCGGCATGGACGAGCACGCCCAGATAACGGTCCGGCTCGGCGCCTACCTCCACGATCTTGGAAAGGTCCGGGTCCCGCATGAGATCCTCAGCAAGCCCGGCCCGCTCACCCGCGACGAGTTCGACCTGGTCCAGATGCATCCGATTTGGGGGATCGAGCTCCTTGCCGGTGTGGAGTTCCCCTGGAGCTTGAAGCCGATCATCCGCTGGCACCACGAACGCTACGACGGGACCGGCTACCCCGACCGGCTTGCGGGGGACGAGATCCCCGTAGCAGCGCAAATCGTAGGCCTCGTGGATGTCTACGATGCCCTCACTACAGCGCGCCCCTACCGCGCGGCGTTCTCGCGGGCGGCGGCGCTGGAGACGATCACGGGCGGGCAGCGGGGGTGGTCGGAGACGGTATTCAACGCGTTTCTCCTTGATTTGGCGCGGCCCGACGCGTTGGGGCGGGCAGCCCCCACTGACCGGCCGCCCGCGCGCCCCGCGGTCGGCCGTTCGGCGTCGTCCGGTCGGTGCCGCGGCGCGCACGCCGCCTCCGGCGGCCGTAAGGAACTGGTGCGGGTCGCCGCCCGTTCTGCTTGACCTCGTGTAGCGTCGCCTCCGCGCGCTGGCACGTCGTTTTTCAGCAGGACCTGTAGAGCCCCCTGGAGGGGGAGTTCGGTTCCGGCGCAGGGTCGGGGGCCGGCCCGCTTGCGCGAGCCCCATTCGTGGCGCAGCACGACCGGGGCGAACCGCGTGATCGAGACCGAGGGCCGCGTGAGGACATCGATCCAAACATCATCAGGGGGTTGGGGTGCGGAACACGGAGGGGACCCGCAGGCCGACGCGCTGACCGAGCCGGTCAGGAGGATACAGACTCTCGCAGCCTCCGAGTTGGGCAGCGACGCGCGAGCGGCTTCCTGCTGTTCCACCACAGTGCAGCTGCTGCGTGGCCACGGCCCGTCGCTCGCCCCCGTCGCGAGCGGGCGCGCGGCGCGGGATCAAGAAGCAGTGATCGCGGGGGTTTTCGCGGTCGCGCTGACGCGGAGCCGGATCCACATGCCGGACGCACCATGGCCGGGGACGGCACAGAAGATCAGATAGTCGCCCGCCCCTTGCGCCGTGAAGCGCAGGGTGTCCGTGGCCTCCGAGGGCAGCCCCTCGGCCAGCCTCAACGTGAAGGCGCGGGGGATCGCCGGATCGACCGGCTCCACCGGCAGCGGTGTCCGCGGCGCGATGACCTCGGCGCTATGTGGCAGCATGCCGTCGTGGTTGCGGAAATCGATCTCCGTCTTCCAACCCAGCGGCACGACGAAGCTCAAGCCCCCATCGCGGAACCCGTTGAAGTTGAGGGCGCCATTGAGCCCCGTGAGCCCGGCGATCAACTGAAAGCGCGCGGTCCGGGCCGTGGCATCGAAGGTCAGCCAGGCGGGGTCGATCGCTCGCTGCTGCGCGGCGCCCAGCGTCAGGAGTGCGGCGCAGGGCAGTGTGAGAGCGACGATCGTACGGTGAGTGGGCATGCCTACTCCTCTGTCCGGTTAACGGTCGCAGTCTACGCTCGGTTCCCTGTGATCAAGCGCGAATTCGCCCGGTCGTCTCGCGCTGATGCTGCCGCGGCCGCGGCGTAGTGAGCCGAGGGGTTGCCGCACGAGCCCCCGACCCGCAAGATAGGCAGGCTGACGGATTCGGCGGCCAGGGATATTTCGGGCGCTTCCGACACCTCCGACGAGGCCTGCGGGGACTGCGGCGCACCACCGACGCATGATGCGAGTTCTGATCATCGACGACGACCTAGCGTTCCGGCAGGCTCTGGCGAAGCATCTGGAGCGCGCTGGCTACGACGTGTTACAGGCCTCAGACGGCGACACGGGGATTCGGGAGTGCCAACGACACCCCGTGGACCTGGTCGTCGTCGACATCTTCATGCCCCGACAGGGCGGCTTGCAGACCATCGGGGGGCTCCGTCGCGAGTGGCCAGGCGTGAAGATCGTCGCGATGTCGGGCGTCCAGAGTGCTGGCTCACTGGACGTCGAGAAGCACGCCCTGGCGCTCGGGGCAGATCGTTTTGTAAGCAAGCCGTTCGAAGCCGCGACGCTACTTACGCTGGTCGCGACGCTGCTCGCAGAGGGGCGGGCGTCGTGAGCGCTACCGCAGTCGCGGCGCTCTAGCTGCTCGAAGCGATGGACTACGATATCGTGCCGAGCTGTACGCGGAACTGCGCCGACGCGGCCTGGCGCGGAATGCCCAGTTCGTGGTCACGACCGCGGACACTGCGGACGCGGACGCGCAGCGCTTCTTGGGCGAGAGTCAGGTCCCGGTCCTGCTCAAGCCCTTCGAGCTGATGGCGCTGCTCGAGGTCGTCGAGCGCTAGGCGGCGGGCGGCTACGGCGGCTCCACCCCACCACTGACACGAGGACCCGTTCGCCCCGCGCCGCGCCCGGCACGGGCCGACCACGGCGCTCGCGACTGCGGCGAGCACCGCCACGAGCTGTACGCCCCCTCGGGCGAAGGTGCCGCGAGCCATCCATCACCGCCCGCGGGGTTTGCGAGCTGCGTCGTGAACACGTCTGCCAAAAGAGCCCCAGCCACTCCTGCGAGTCCGTGGCAGGAGAACACGTCGAGCGAGTCAGCCAGCTGTGTGGTTGCGCGGATTCGGATCGCGGCGGAGCTCCCGAGCGCCCCCGCGAGCGAAGCGGGCACGTGGTACTCAGCTTCGTCGGCTGAAGCATAGTCCTCCAATGCAAACCGTCAACCGATTGGTGCGAGAACTGCACGAATAATGGTGCAAGTTGTCAAATGCTCCTTCCTACATCTTGCGTGTCATCGCGATAATTATGCAAACATTGCACGGTATTGGTGTGCCACACAGCGACCGGGGCCGACCGGTCGCCTGACCACGGCAGAGGACAGCGCCGACGGCCCGCCACGCTCGCAGCGACCGGCACGGAAGTCGCCTCTCCAGGAGCCCGCGGCGCCGCGCCGTTCGAGCGCGTCGCCATTGCAACGGAGGGTGTCATGCGGACGGCAGCGCGCGTAGTAGGGGTGCTGGTCGTGCTCTCGGGCGCCGCGCGGGTGGTGCGGGCCCAATACCCACAGCGGCGCGATGGCTTCTGGATCGGGTTTGGGTTGGGCTACGGGTCGGCGAACGTGTCGTGCGACAACTGCGGCCCGGGGTCCCGCACGGACGGCGTCACGGGGTTCCTCAAGGTCGGCGGTTCGCCCAGCCAGCACCTCCGGGTCGGCGGGGCGATCAACGGCTGGTCGCACTACAACCGCGGGGCCACCGAGACGATGGCAAACCTAACGGGCTCACTCTACTTCTACCCCAGAACCCGGAGCGGCCTCTTCTTCACGGGAGGCATCGGGCTGTCCGGCTACCACGTCAACACGGTCCCGTCGTGGGATGGGACGGGCTGGGGCCTGACCCTCGGAGCGGGATACGACATCCGCGTGGGACGCGATGTCTCGCTCACGCCGGTCGTGAACTACCTCTACGGTGCTGTCGGCGACGTCACCGTGCCGGGGACCGGACTCGTGGGGAGCCGGTGGCGGCAGGATGTTATCGACGTCGGATTGGGTGTGACCTTCCACTGAGCCACCGCTCGGCCGGCCCGGCCTTGGGGGCTCCGGCCGGCTCGGTTCTGGGCCGTGCTCGCCGTGGGCGGTGAGCTCGCCGCCGGAGTGTTGTTCTTCCTTGGCCTGCTGACCCCGCTCGCTGGCTTGCTAGTGCTCGCCGCCATGGCGGTGGCCATCGCCACGGTGCATGGGCCGAAAGGCTTCTTGGTGCCGGACGGGGGGTTCGAGTACACCCTGGTCCTGATCATCGCCGCGCTGGCAGTCGCGGCGATCGGGCCAGGCGCGTTCTCGCTGGACCAGGCGCTCGGGCCAGCGCGGTAACGGCCCGGACGCCCTAGATTCCCCCGTCGTTTCTCCCGACGGGGGAATGTGGACACGCTGGTTCCCAAGCTCGTCACCACGCTCCGGGGATACAGCCGCGACCAGTTCGTCGCCGACGTGACTGCCGGTGTCATCGTTGGCATCGTGGCGCTACCTCTCGCCATCGCCTTCGCCATCGCCAGCGGGGTGAGCCCAGAGCGGGGCCTGTTCACGGCGATCGTAGGCGGATTCCTGATCGCGGCGCTCGGTGGGTCCCGAGTGCAGATCGGCGGTCCGACGGGCGCGTTCGTCGTGATCGTGTACGCGATCGTCCAGCAACACGGAGTCGAGGGGCTGGCGCTGGCGACGCTCATGGCGGGCGTCATCCTCATCGGCTTCGGGCTCGCGCGGCTGGGCGCGGCGATCAAGTTCATCCCCTACCCGGTCACGATCGGCTTCACGAGCGGGATCGCCCTGATCATCCTGTCGGGCGAGGTCAAGGATTTCCTGGGACTCAGCATGGGCCCCGTGCCCGCCGCCTTTTGGGCGCGCTGGCGCACGTTCGGCGCCCATCTCAGCTCGCTCAACCCGTGGGCGGTGGCGGTCGCACTGCTCACGGTGACGATCGTCGTGGCCTGGCCCCGGGTCAGTCGCCGCATTCCCAGCCCCCTCGTGGCGCTCCTCTCAACGACGGCGGCGGTGCAGCTCCTCCACCTGCCGGTCGACACCATCGGAAGCCGCTTCGGCGTCATCAGCGCGGCGCTGCCCGCTCCCACGCTCCCCGCGGTCAGCTTTCAGCAGATCCCCGCTCTGGTGGGTGCCGCGTTCACCATCGCCCTGCTCGGCGCCATCGAATCGCTGCTCTCCGCGGTGGTGGCGGACGGGATGATCGGCGGTCGCCACCGGTCGAACATGGAACTCGTGGCGCAGGGCATTGCGAACATCGCGTCCCCGCTGTTCGGCGGGATCCCGGCGACGGGGGCGATCGCCCGCACCGCCACGAACGTGAAGAACGGCGGGCGCACGCCCGTCGCCGGGATGACGCACGCGATCACGCTGCTCCTCATCACCCTGTTCTTTGGTCGCTGGGCCGGGCTGATCCCGATGGCCACGCTGGCGGGCATCCTCGTCGTGGTCGCGTACGGCATGAGCGAGTGGCGTACGTTCGTGGCTGAGTTCCGGGCTCCGAAGAGCGACGTGGCGGTACTGCTGACGACGTTTCTCTTGACCGTACTGTGGGACTTGACGGTCGCCATCGAGGTCGGGATGGTGCTTGCGGCTTTCCTCTTCATGCGGCGCATGGCGGAGGTGACGAATATCAGCGTGCTCACGCACGAGCTGCAGGATCCGCGAGACGACTTCGAGAATGATCCCAACGCGGTCCGGCGACGGGTGGTGCCCGCGGGGGTCGAGGTCTACGAGATCACCGGGCCGTTCTTCTTCGGCGCGGCGGAGACGTTCAGGGACCGACTGGCCGGGATCGCCGTACCGCCGAAGGTGCTGATCCTGCGCATGCGGCACGTCCCAGCGATCGACTCGACCGGCCTGCACGCGCTGCGCGACCTCGCGCGCCGTAGCCGTCGGGATGGCACGCTCGTGCTCCTCTCCGACGTGCACGCGCAACCCGTCGTGGCGCTGGAGCGCTCGGGCCTGTACGACGAGCTGGGCGAGGAGAACGTGCACGGGAACCTCGATGACGCCCTGAACCGCGCCCGCGCACACCTCGGTCTGCCACCGCTGCCACCCCCGGCGTTCGCCACGCCGACCGTAGCCCGGGAGGGGAGAGCCTGAGCACGACGCTCTCCTTCCTGGGCGCGGCGGGCACGGTGACCGGGTCGATGCACCTCGTCTGCGCCCGCTCCCTCAGGTGCACGTTCGGTCCCGCTGCCTTCCCTCGCGGTCCAGAACCGCAGCCAGCTCGGCGAGGAATCCACGCTGCCCGGGAATGATCTTGCGATGCGCCTCAGCAGGGGGGAACCACCCGGCGCGATCTACCTCCGGGAACGACTGCTGCCTTCCCGACTTCGGGGGCCATTCGAGCGAGAACGGATTGCTGCGCAGCTGCGCCGGGTCGGCGTCACCTTCGAACGCCCAGGCGTGGATCACCTTGCCACTTGGCTGACGCAGCGGCGCCAACGGAAGAAACGCCCCCGCGGCTGGAAACCCCGTCTCTTCCTCGAACTCGCGCCGCGCAGCAGCGAGCGTGTCTTCCCCGGGCTGCACCACGCCCTTCGGAATCGACCAGGCTCCCTCATCCTTCACCGCCCAGAGAGGCCCGCCGGGGTGCACTAAGAAGACCTCTGGGGCACGGCCTCGCACGCGGAACATCAACAACCCGGCACTCGTCTTCGCCATTACACACCGTTACACACCGCTCGCGCTGCGCTACGGCCGCCGGTATCGCTCGCGCTCCTCCAGCGGCAGCACCAGCGCGCGCAAGACGGCGGTCGCATCCACCGCGATCAAGAGCCCCTCCCGCGGCAGCGTCTGCACGCCCACCACGGTGCCGGCGGGTGGATTACGCTGCGGGAAGAAATCCGGCGCCGCAGCTCGGATCACCTCGAGGTCACCCGGCTTGGCGTTGACCACGTAGATCGTGAGCTTCGCGACGTCCGTGGGCGTAGTGCCCGCGATGCGCAGCACCGTAGCGAGATTCGCGAACGCCTGGGTCGCCTGCACCCGGAGGTCGCCCGGCCCCACGAGTGCGCCCGTCGAGTCGAGGGCGACCTCTCCGGACACGTACACGGTGGCGCCGATCTTGACGGCGTGGGTGAAGCCGGGCAGGGCGGCGAGGGTTCCCGGATTGACGTAGCGGGAGTTGACGGGATCCGGCCCCGGCTTGATGGCGCCTGGGGTGGGGGCCACGCACGCCGCGCATAGGAGTGCGGCGGCGGTGCTGAATACAGCGCTGCGCATGGAATGCTCCTCTGAACCCGGTGGCTCGGCGGGCGCGCCGCGGGAGGGACCGTCCCCGGGGGCGCTCCTCGGCTGGTCGCTGCTGCTCGCTCCGACCCTCAGTATACTCGCGTCGCCGCTCGGAGTTCAGCAGTCGCTTCCCGCCCGGATCTGCCCGCTGGTGTGGTGGACGAGCCCGCGACGCCCAGGCGTGCCCCTCAGCATCGAGCGACGGCCGGCCGTACTCAGCAGCATGGGCGCGGTGCCGGAGCAGGAGGCGGCGGATCGGGTTAGCGAAGACGAGCCCGCCCTCGTGGCCCGCGCGCTGAGCGGCGACCGCCTCGCGCTTGGGCGCTTGCTCGAGCGGTTCACCGCACCGGTGCGGCGCGTCACGTATGCCATCCTCGGCGACGCCGATGAGGCGGATGACGCCGCACAGGACGGACTGCTGCAGGCTCTCGTGAAGCTCGACCGCTACGACCCAACGCGCCCGTTCGGTCCGTGGCTGCTCCGGATCGTTGCCAACGCGGCGATCGACCGGCGGAGGCGGCGCACGGTGCGGGTCGCGCGCGTGCTCGACGACACGGTCGCGGGCGACCACCCCCTTCCGGATGCGGAGGCCGAGCGCCGCGCCCTCGGCGAGCGCCTGCGCGCGGCGCTGGACGAGCTCCCGGAGCAGTACCGGGCCGCCCTCGTGCTGTTCGACGTGGAGGGCTATTCGCAGGCCGAGATCGCCCAGATCCTCGGCATGGCGCCGGGAACGGTGCGCTCGGCGGTGTTCCACGCGCGACGCCGGTTGCGGCGCCTGATGGGCGACTGGAAGGAGGAGTCGTGAACCCTGAATCGATGGCGTTTTCGGCCGCGCCCGACCAGGCGCTGGGGCGCGCGCTGCGCGGGGCACTCGATCGCTCCGACCAGGCGGCGTTCGTGGCCACGCTGCTGGCGCGCGCCGAGGCGGCAGGCGTCGGCTCGTTACGGGCCGTGCTGGGTCGCTGGACGGCGGGCGCGATCGTCGCTGCGCTCGTGGCGGCGTTGGCCGCGAACCTCCCGATCGGCACCGAGACACCCACGAGTCCGACGTACGAGGCGGCGTGGGTGACCGCGGCGACGGGGAGTCCCGTCGCCGGGGAGCTGTTCACGGCAGAGCGAGCGCCCGAGGCGGCGCTCATGCTCGCGCCGCTCAGGTTGAACTGAAAGGGGCACAGAGCGGACATGTTCAAACAGTCGACGGGCGGGGCGGTCACAACGCTCCTCGCGGCGTTCCTAGCGGGTGGCCTCGTGGCGTGGGGGCTGAGTGCACCGCTCCTGGGCGGTCACCGGGGCGCGTGGCGCGGGATCGGCGCCGCGGGGTCGGGGCGACCCGGGGGGCCGGGGAGTCCCGAGGGCCGGCGGGTGTTGGCTCGCGAGCTCGGCCTGTCCGCGGCGCAGCAGGACTCGGTGCAAGCCGTCTTCGAACGGCACCGACCGCAGATGGAGGCCCTGTGGCGGGAGATGCGGCCGCGCTTTGACTCGCTGCGGGTGACCGTGGATAGCGAGATCGCCGCGCAGCTCACTCCGGCACAACGGGCCCGGTTTGCGGAGCTGACCAAGCGGTTCGCCGGCCGACGCCGCGGGGAGCCCACCCCTGAACGGCGGTAGCGGCGCTGGGCCGGCACCCCCGCGCCGGCATTCCCGTGCCGGCAACAACGCTGTCCACGCGCGGTCCACCCCCCGGCGAGCACGGCGCCGACCTACCGGGTATTATTACGGACCGCATCAAACCGAGGGCCGCAAAATGAATCGCATGTCGTTGCTGACCCTGGTGGCGCTGGGAGCGGGGTCACTCACCGCGCAGCAGCCCGCCCCACCACCGGACCACATGATGGGCGACGCGATGGGCATGCAGCAAATGATGGCGCCCATGATGGCCGTGATGGCCTACACGCCGCAGCATCTGCTCGCCCATAAGGACGCGCTCGCGCTCACGAGCGAACAGGTCGCCCGGCTCACGGTGCTGCGAGACGCGACGAAGCCGGCTCAGGAAGCGGCACTAGCGGAGGTGGCGAACCACGTGCGCGAGCTGCGAGCCGCTGTGGACGCGCCGACCCCCGACACCACGGTCTGGAAGACCCACTTCCAGGCGGCTCACGCCGCCATGGGGAAGGCGCACTGGGTGGCGCTGGCCTCCGCTGCTCAAGCGAAGACGGTGCTCACCGACGCGCAGCGCAGCAAGATCAAGACGTGGGCGGATTCGATGCAGACGTGGACGCAGCAGCACCGCCATATGATGAAGCCGGGCGAGCCGCACTGAGCCTCGATACGTAGCTCCATGCTCTGGCAGCGTCGGCCGCCCCTGCTCCTCCGGAGCGTCGCCTTCGGGGCGGCGCTCGCCGTCGCGTCGGTCGGGAGCGGCGCGCCGATGTGCGCGAACCTGTTTGCTCAGGCGCTCGAGCCCTGCGCGATGCATATGCACGGGGATCACGCTGCAGGGGTGGTCGGCGGGCAGGTCACGGCCCAGCCGGCGACGCCCTCGTGTCACCCGGGTGATCTCGGGGCCGGGTGTGCGAGCGCCGGCACCTGCCCCTCCGGCGGCCCCCTCGCTTCGAGCCTGATCTCCTCTGAAGTCGCGTTCGCTTGTCCGTCCGCTGACCGTGAGGCGGGCACGCCGGCGAGCCTCCACTCCTTCGTCGCCCCTCCGCTCTCTCCGCCCCCGCAAGCCTAACCACTCGTAGGGTGCAGCGTGTCCGCGACCGGGCCTCCGCTCGGGCGCGTGCGTCACGTTCCCTGACTCGAGGGGTGGGCCATGAAGTGTTCTCTGTGTTGGGGCCTCAGCGCTGCCGCGGTGGTTGGTCTGTGCGGCACGCGGTCGCTCGCCGCCCAGACCGACTATCGCAACTTGGACGAGGGTCGCCCCACGCGCGTGGAAGACGCGTTCCCCGTTGAGCGGTACGCCTTCGAGTTCCTCACGTCCTACGCCCTCGAGCGAGAGCCCGGTGGCGGGATCGTCCACGCATTCGTGCCGGAGCTCGAGTACGGGTTGGTCGCGAACGGCGAGCTTGGGATCGCGGCGCCCGTCGGCATTTTGGACGAAGGCGGAATCACGCGGGCCGGCCTCTCGGGGCTCCGGGCGTTCGCGCTGTACAACTTCAACACCGAGAGCGCGGCCGTGCCGGCGCTGGCGCTACGCGCTGACGTACGCTTACCGGCCGGCTCGTTTGCGGGGGGCGAGACGCGCGTCACGCTCAAGGGGATCGCTACGCGTTCCTGGGGCCGCCAGCGGATTCACGTGAACGGGGCCTACACGCTCGGCCCTGACGCCAGCCCGGCGCTCGTCGAGCCAGCCGGGCGCTGGTGGTGGGGCGCCGCGCTCGATCGCACGCTGTTCCGCGAGAGCGTCCTCCTCCTCGCCGAGGTGTATGCGCGCGGTGCCACGCGGGCGGCGCCGACGGAAGTCACGGGCTCGCTCGGGGTCCGCTGGCAGTGGCGTTCCACAGCCGTGATCGACGTCGGTCTGGCGCGGGGGGTCGTGCGCGGTCGCGGCCCCGACTACGCCTTCACCGTCGGCATCTCCCACGCCTTTGGGTTCGCCGGGCTCATGCCCGGTGGGCGCTGAGCAGGAGGCTCGCCATGCGAAGGCAATTGGCAGCCACGCTCGCCATCGCGCTCGCGGGCGCAGTCGCGCGCGGGGTCGAAGCGCAGGACCGGCGCGACGAGCGGTTCTACTATCCCGGGGCGTTCAATTGGGCGTTCCTCGAGCGCTATCCCGATGCGGCGCGGCTGTTCAACGCGTTCGATTACGGGCACGCGGTCCTGTACGAGACGCTGTACCAGGAGCGGGATTCCGCCGCGGGCAAGGCCCTCACCCAAGCGTACTACTACCTGACGACCGACCTGCTCGTTCGGCCGCCGCACTACGCCGTGGCTGAGGAAGTGATCGAGCCGTCGTATGCGAAGCTCGCGTGGCGGGCGATGCGCATGTTCGACTGGGCGCACGTGCTCCACCGCCAGATCTACGACGTGTACGCCGATGAGCGCCTATCCCCGGTTGCGCGCGATGCGCTCATCGAGCGCCTCACCGACTCCTACCTTGCCGATCGGGACTACGCTTTCGCCCCTGTGCCCAAATCGATGGCACTCATGGACGAGCAGGACTACAGCCAGGTGTTCCGCCAGCGCTTCCCGACGTTCAACGGGCTGATCTGGGCTTATCACTGGCTCCAAGTGGGGCTGTATGAGCCGTTCATCGTGGGGCGGACGCCGGAAGAGCGGCGGGCGGGCGTGCTGGCCGCGGTGGCGCGGTTTTGGGAGATGCTGCAAACGCCGCCCGTAAGCATGCCGCGTGTCATGCCGTTGACGGCGATCATCGCCCCCGAGTTCACCCGGCGCCACCCGCGCGCCGCGGCGATATTCGATAACCTGCACATGATGCACGACATCGTGTCGGACATCCTCACCTCGCCCCGCGTCTCCCGCGATCACAAGCGCGGCGCGATCTACGCGGCGCTCGCCGAGTTCCGGGATACGACCCGAAACGTGATGAGCCACGAGGAATGGCTGATGATGGGGCACCACATGGGCGGGATCAGTGCGATGGGCGGCCCGGCGGTGGGATTGCTGCACGGTGGCCGTGGCTCGGAGCACGAGATGCCGATGCCGATGAACCCGCGCGACTAGATTGACATATGATCCGGGGTGGCCTGCCGGTCGAGCTCCGGCGCAGCCTGGAGCTGTGGGTCGGAAGCGTCGCGGCCGCGCTGACGGAGGCCGAGTGCCTCGCGTTGCTGGCGGAGGTCGGCTTCGAGCCGGTGCCATCGAGCCCATGCGGGTCGATCGGCTCGAGGACGCGCGCGCCTTCCTCGGCGCCGCGGGCCTCGCGGTCGAGGACCTAGCGCCCGCGGTCGACGGCAGTGTGATGGCCGCGTTCGTGCGGGCGCGCAAGCTCCCCGCGCGCGCTAGCCGGCTCCCTGCAGCTGGCGCAGCACGTACTCGAGGATCCCGCCGTGCCGGTAGTACTGTAGCTCCTGCGGCGTATCGATCCGGACGAGCACCTTGAAGGGTACGCGCGCGCCGTCGGGGCGCGTCGCGTGTAGCGTCAGCTCCTTGCCGCGCGGGAAGCCCTCCCGCAGCACGTCAGCGAGCCCCGTCAGATCGAACACGTCCCTGCCGGTGAGCCCGACGACCTCGGCGCTCTCGCCGGGAAGGAACTGCAGCGGCAGGATCCCCATCCCCACGAGGTTCGAACGGTGGATGCGTTCGTAGCTCTGCGCGATCACGGCGCGTACACCGAGCAGCCGCGGGCCCTTGGCCGCCCAGTCGCGCGAGGAGCCCGCGCCATACTCCTTGCCCGCGATGACGAGGAGCGGGACCCCCTCCGCCTGATACCGCACGGCCGCCTCGTAGATCGTCGTCTGGGCGCCCTCCGGTAGGTGGAGTGTGATCGGGCCCTCCGTCCCGGGCGCGAGCAGGTTCTTGAGGCGCACGTTCGCGAACGTGCCGCGCACCATCACCTCGTGGTTGCCGCGGCGCGAGCCGTAGGAATTGAAGTCCTGTGGCGCGACGCCGTGGGCGAGCAGGTATTGCCCGGCGGGGCTGGTCTTGCGGATCGAGCCGGCGGGGGAGATGTGGTCGGTCGTGATGCTGTCGCCGAGCAGGCACAGCACCCGCGCCCCCCGCAAGTCGGCGATCGGGCCCGGGGTCTTCGGCATCCCGTCGAAATAGGGCGCGCGCCGGATGTAGGTCGAGTCGGGCTCCCAGGCGAAGCGCCCGCCCGCGGGCACGGGGAGGCCGCGCCACCGCTCGTCGCCCTTGAAGACCTCGCTGTACTCCTTGCGAAACATGGCAGACGTGATGGCGGAACGGACGAGGGCATCCACCTCCTTGGTGGATGGCCAGATGTCACGCAGGTACACCGCTCGGCCGCCTTTCCCCGTGCCGATAGGCTCCGCGTAGAGATCGATGTCGATGCGCCCCGCGAGCGCGTAGGCGACGACGAGCGGCGGCGACGCGAGATAGTTGGCGCGCACCTCCTGCTGAATCCGGCCCTCGAAGTTGCGGTTACCGGACAAGACGGCGCACACCACCAGCTCGCCATCGGCCACCGCGCTCGAGACGGCGTCGGGCAGCGGCCCGGAGTTGCCGATGCAGGTCGTGCAGCCGTAGCCCACGAGGTGAAAGCGCAGTTGCTCGAGGTAGGGCATCAGGCCCGCTTGCTGCAAATAGTCGGTAACCACCTTCGAGCCGGGGGCGAGGCTGGTCTTGACCCAGGGCTGCACCGCGAGCCCCTGCTCGACCGCCTTCTTGGCGACGAGACCGGCGGCGAGCATCACCGTGGGGTTCGACGTGTTGGTGCAGCTCGTGATGGCCGCAATCACGACGGAGCCATGGTGCAGCTCGCAGTCCACCCCGTCGACCGTGAGATCGACATGGGTGCGCTGCGCGGGCGGCGCCTCTACCGTGGCGACATGGCCGCCCTCCGCTTCCCAGCGACCCGCGTTCGTGGGCGGGGCCACGGGGGAGGTCGGCGTGACGAGCGTCGGGAGCGCGACGTGGAAGCTCCGGGGTACGTCGCGCAGCGCCACGCGGTCCTGCGGGCGGCGCGGCCCCGCGAGGCTCGGCTCGACGGTCGCGAGGTCCAGGGCGAGCGTGTCCGAATACACCGGCTCGGCCGCGGTCGCCGAGTGGAACAGGCCCTGCTCCTTCATGTAGGCTTCGACGAGCTGCAGCTGCTCCTTGGGCCGCCCGGTAAACTCGAGGTAGCGAAGCGTCTCCTGGTCGACGGGGAAAATCCCCACCGTGGCCCCGTACTCCGGTGCCATGTTGCCGATGGTCGCGCGGTCCGCGACCGGCAACGTGCTGACGCCCGGGCCGAAGAACTCCACGAACTTCCCGACCACGCCCTTCTTTCGGAGCATCTCGGTCACGGTGAGCACGAGGTCCGTGGCGGTCGCGCCCTCGGCGAGCTTGCCCGTCAGCCGGAATCCGACGACCTGGGGGATCAGCATCGAGACGGGCTGGCCCAACAGCGCCGCCTCGGCCTCGATCCCCCCGACACCCCAGCCGAGGACGCCCAGACCGTTGATCATCGTGGTGTGCGAGTCGGTACCGACCAGCGTGTCGGGGTACGCCTGGGGCGCCGCACCCTCGGTCGCGTACACCACGCGGGCGAGGTACTCGAGATTGACCTGGTGCACGATGCCCGTGTCGGGCGGCACGACCCGGAATCCCTGAAACGCCTGCTGCGCCCAGCGCAGTAATGCATAGCGCTCGCGGTTGCGCTGGAACTCGAGCTCGGCATTCACCTGAAACGCGGTCGGCGTGCCGAACTCGTCTACCACCACCGAGTGATCGATCACGAGCTCCGCGGGCAGCAGTGGGTTCACCCGCCCGGCGTCGCCGCCCATCGTCGTCATGGCGTCGCGCATCGCCGCCAGGTCCACGACCGCGGGCACGCCCGTGAAGTCCTGCATCAGGACGCGCGCGGGCATGAACGCGATCTCGTCGTCCGGGGTCTTCCGCGGATCCCAGCGGGCGAGGGCCTCGATCTCTTCGGCGCGCACGGTGCGCCCATCCTCGCGGCGCAGCAGATTCTCGAGCAAGATGCGCAGCGAGTAGGGCAGACGGGCAACCGCAAGGCCGCGCTGCTCGAGCGTCGCGAGGCGGAAGATCTCCCAGCTCCGCCCGCCCGCGGTGAGCTGCCCCTTGCTGCCGAAGCTGTTCGGCGCCGTCATTCGACGCTCCGCACCCCGACGACGAAGTATTGGGTGTCCCCGAAACAGCGCGTGGGGACGCCCATGTGCTGGTGGTACACGAGCGCGACGCGCTTGCCCATCGTTTCGTTCACGTGGGCCGCGACGGAGTCGTCCCGCACCGTGAAGTAAAACTTCTCCGACATGGTGCCCGGGATCGACACGAGGGCGAGCTCACCCTCCCAGGTCTTACAAACCCAGCCTTTTCTCGAGAACTTCTGCACGTAGCCGGCCCGCTCCCCACGCGAGTAGCTCCACGTCAGGGCGGCCCAGGTGTACAACCCGAAGACGATCACCGGCACCAGGATCGCGCCGGCAATGATGAACTTCTGCTTGCGGGACAGAGCGAAATTCACGCCTCGGAATCTACTGTGTAGGTCTCCGTGCGATAAGGCGCGAACCCGCGCTTTTGGTAGTTCACGAGCGCATGGGGATGATCGAGCGTGCACGTGTGCAGCCAGACGCGGCTCGGCCGCAATGCCCAGGCGTCGCGGACCGCGCACGAGAGCAAGTGCTTGCCGAGCCCCTGGCCGATGGCGCTGGGCATGAGCCCGAAATACGCGATCTCGACCGATTCCTCTGCGGGCACGCGGCGCAGCTCGTACCAGCCGACGAGCGCACCGCTGCGCCGCGCGACGTGGAGCGTGATCTCGGGCTGCGCGAGGTGCGTGCGGAGCTCCGCGTCAGTCCAGTCCCAGCGGTCGCGCCAATGATAGGCCGCGCCCACCGAACGGTAGCAGTGGCGGTACAACTCCGGCGTTGGGTGCTCGACGCGCTCGACGCGGACGTCGGGGAATGGGCCGAAGGCCGGCCGAAATTGGTCGGCGTGCGTGAGTTCGAGATACGTGCGCGTGGCCTGCATGTCAGCCGAGCGCGACGTGGCGTGGTCCGAGCGTGCCGTCTATTTTACCGGCCATGACCTTCAACAAGATGGGGACCCTCCCCCTCCCGCTCGCGCTCCATCTCGCGAGTTACACGGTGCTCGGCCTGTTCTGCCTCTTCGCCGGTGGGCTCAACTTGATCGACCCGGGGAAGATCCCGCACGGCGTGCTGTTCCTCGCCGTGGGCGGGTTCAGCTGGGGCTACGTGTTCGGGATTTTGATGGCGCGCAAGGAAGTCATCGTGCTCGGCTTCATCGCGAGCGCCGTCTGGCTCATCGCCGCCGCCGTCGGGGCGGCGCGGTTCGGCTTCGATTGGCGCCTCACCGCGTTGCTCGTCGCGCTCGGCGCGTCCGGCTTGGTCGTCCTGGGGCTGTACCGCACGCGCATCCTGGAGCACTGAGCGGCGAGCCTAGCCGACCGACGTCGCCACCACCTGCTCGGGGGCGGCCGGCATCTCCACGACGAACTTCGCGCCGCCCAGTTCGGAGTCTTCGAGCCAGATCTTCCCTCCCACTTCGGTGACGACGCGCTGGCAGATCGCCAGACCGAGGCCGGTCCCCTCGTCGGGGCTCTTGGTCGTGAAAAACGGGTCGAAGATGCGCCCGCGGATCTCCGGGGGCACGCCCGGTCCCGAGTCCTCCACGGTGAGCCGCACCCAGCCCTCGCGGGCCTGCGTGGTGAGCCGCACGATGGCGGGACGCCGTCCCCGCACGACGTGCTCGGCGTTGGTGACCAAATTGATGACCACTTGCTGCAGCTCCTGGCCCAAGCCGAGCACCGCCGGAGCCGATTGGTCGAGCCCGGTGCGGAACTCCACGCTTTCGGCCCGCAGCACGCGCTGGCGGATCTCGGCCACGTCGTGCACCAGGTCGTTGATCTGCACCCGCGTTGGCGTGGTGTCGGCCCGGCGCGCCAGGCGCAAGAGGCTCCGCACGATGCGGGCCGCGCGGTCGACTTCGCGCGTGATCGTGGCGGCCGTGGTGCTCGTTTCGGGATCCTTGCTCGCGCGGCCCAGCAGCTCGGCCTCCATCCGGATGGCGGCGAGCGGGTTGTTCACCTCGTGGGCGACGCCGCTCGCGATCTCGCCTACCGTGGCGAGCTTCTCACGCGCGATCAGCTCGCGCTGGGCGCGGAGCTCCTCCGTGCGGTCGTACAGCGCCACCAGCAGGCTGTCCGCGCCGGCGCCGGACAGGCCCGTGACCGTGCAGTCGCACAACCGGCGGTCCCCGGACCGTTGGGTCACCAGCACGCGACCGTGCCAGGGTGCGCCGTCGCGCGCCCGGGCGAGCACGAGGTGGAGCGAGACCTCACTCGGCGACAGGCCGAGCGCCTCGAGGTGCATCCCCAGCGCCTGCGCTTCCGCGCTGATGCCGAACAGCCGGCAGCCCGCCTGGTTCAGCTGCAACAATCGGCCGCCGCGGTCCACCAGCGCCATCGGCAGGGGACTACCGTCCACCATCGCGTGCGCCCGCTCGGCTGCCGCGCGCGCCCCGCTCACGGCCTCGGACAGCTCGAGCCCGCTGGCGATATAGGCCGCCACCGCCGTGAGGTACTGCAGCTCGACGAGCGCGAACGGCGGCGGCGGCTCCGCCCCGGGACGCAGGTAGCGCACCACGGCCACGGCACCGACCACCCCGGCGGATGTGCGCAGCGGAGCGATCATCGCCGCCCGCGCCGCCTCTGACAAGAGCAGCCCCGGCTGGGCGTCGCCTTCGGCCTGGATGTTGTCGGTCAGGAACGCCTCCCCCGTGCGCACCACGCGCCCGGTGGCACTCGCGTCGATGGCGACCTCGAGGCCGTCGAGTTCCACGCACTGTCCCACGGTCGCGACCACGCGGAGCACGTCGGTCCCGGACCGGCGCTCCGCCACGTAGGCGCCCTGGGCCTCGACCAGGCTGGTCACGCTCTGGAGCGTGTAGCGCAACAGCAGCTCCCGTTCGGGCGCCGCCAAGAGCCAGCGCGACAGTTCCACGAGAAAGGTCCCGAGCCGCCGCTCGCGCTCGAGCCCGCTGCGCCGGGCGACCATCACGGCCAGATGGGTGGCGACTTCGATCGTCAAGCGCAGGGCGTCACTCGGGAACCCGGCTGGCAGTCCCTCGAACCGCGCGCTCACGTGCCGCCCCTCCGCGTCGTGGTAGTCGGTGAGGAACGGCTCGCCATCTGGCCCCGGCGCCCCGGTCTGCACGCTGCCCGCCTCGTTCAAACCCTTGTAGCGGAGCTCGACACGGGCGCCGGTCCACTCGCTGAGGATTTCGATCGCGGCCTGCCAGAAGGCGCGCGTCTGCTTGGCGCGGCCTGCTTCGGTCAGCAGCCGCCGGATCGGGTCGATCATCGGCCGCGGAGAGCGCTCGGCGCGCAACGCCGTGGGTTCATGGGTTGGTCGGTCGGATGTCGACTTCGCTGATCATCGCTCGGTCGGACACGGTCAGCGTCGCCAGCACGGCGTGCGCCACGTCATCCGCCGTGAGGGCCCGCTCGCCGTGGGGGCGCGCGCGGTTCTGCTTGTCCCGAAACGGCGTCGCGACGGAGCCCGGACAGATCGCCACCACTCGGACGCCGTGTCGGCGCACCTCCAACATCAGGCTCTTTGAGAAGCCGAGCACGGCGTGCTTCGAGGCGCAATAGGCCGTCCCGCCTTCGATGCCATTCTTGCCCGCCAGCGACGCGATGTTCACGATCGTACCACCCCCCGCCTGTTGCATCCCCTGGAGGAAGGCCCGGGTGACGAGGAACAAGGAGCGCACGTTCACGGCCATGGTCTCGTCCCAGTCTGCGAGCGAAAGCTCCGCCAACGGCTTGAAGCGGCCGATCCCGGCGTTGTTCACCACGACGCGAGGCGCACCACGCTCGCCGCGTACGAAGGCCGCAAAGGCGTCCACGCCCACCGGGTCCGAGACATCGCACGGCATCCCGATCGCGTCGACACCCGCGGCCTGGAGCTCCTGCACCGTGGCCCGTAGCTTGGCTGGGGTGCGGGCGCAGATGGCGACACCGGCTCCGGCGCGCCCCAGTGCGAACGCCGTCGCGCGCCCGATGCCCTCGGTCGCGCCGGTGACGATGGCGAGTGCGCCGGCGAGCTCCATAGGCAGCAAATATACGACGCCCTTGGCACGATGCGGGAACCGACCGACGTTTCTGTTGGGAGAGGGGAGGTAAAGCCATGAACGCGGCAATCGCGCTGCTGGCTGACGACGCGGTCGCACCCGCCGAGACGGGACGGCCGTCTCGATCAGCCCCCGACGAGGACCTGCTCGACGCGTACTCCCGAGCGGTGACCGGAGCGGCGGAGAAAGTCGGTCCGGCCGTCGTCAGCGTCGAGGTTCGACACCGCGCCGAGCGGCGCGGCCGCCCGGCGCGGGAGGTGCCGGGGAGCGGCTCGGGGTTCGTGTTCACGCCGGATGGGTTCGTCCTGACGAACAGCCACGTCGTGCACGCCGCGACGCGAATCGACGCGGCGTTCCCCGACGGTCGCCGGGTGCAGGCGGAGCTCGTGGGCGACGACCCCGGCACCGACTTGGCGGTGATCCGCGTGCCGGCCGTCGCGCTCACGGTGGCCGAGCTCGGCGACTCGGGCACGCTGCGGGTCGGCCAGCTCGTGGTGGCGATCGGTAACCCGCTCGGCTTCCAGAGCACGGTCACCGCCGGCGTCGTGAGCGCGCTGGGCCGTTCCTTCCGCTCGGTGGGCGGCCGCCTGATCGACGACGTCATCCAAACCGACGCCGCGCTCAATCCCGGCAACTCCGGGGGGCCGCTGGTGGACGCGCGCGGTCGCGTCGTCGGCGTCAACACCGCCGTGATTCTGCCCGCGCAAGGGATCTGCTTTGCGGTCGGGGCGAACACAGCGAAGATCGTCACAGGCCAGTTGATCCGGCACGGCAAGATCCGGCGCGGCTACATCGGCGTCGCGGGCCAGCATGTGCCGCTGTTGCGGCTGGCGCAACGCGCGCACGGGCTCGAGGCGAAAAGCGGGGTGCTCGTGACCGAAGTGGCGCCGGCCGGTCCGGCGGCGCAGGCGGGGCTCAAACCCGGCGACGTCATCGTGGCGTTCGACGGCGCCGCGGTCACCGGCATCGACGATCTCCACCGCCGGCTCGTGTCCGAGCGCATCGGCGCGGATACGACGATCACCGTCCTGCGCGGCGCCGAGAAGCTCGAGTTGGCCATCGTGCCGCGCGAGTCGACAACCCAAACCGACTGAGGCGAGCGTTAGCCATGGCTCCATCACGCGGCGGCCCGAGCGGGCCGCTCCCCCCAGGAACTCCGGCGCCGGACTTCCAGTTGCCGAGCGCCCCCGACCGGACGGTCACGCTGCGGGAGCTGCGCGGCCGGCCCGTGATCCTCGCCTTCTACCCGGCCGACTGGAGCCCGGTGTGCGGCGACCAGATGACCCTGTACAACGAGGTGCTGGCGGAGTTTCAGCGCTACGACGCCGCGCTGCTCGGCATCTCGGTGGACGGCGTCTGGTGCCACGCGGCGTTCGCCCGCGACCGTAACCTGCACTTCCCCTTGCTCTCCGACTTCGAGCCTAAGGGCGCTGTCGCGCGTCGCTATGGCGCCTATCGGGAGGGCGACGGGTTTACGGAGCGGGCGTTGTTTGTGATCGACGGCGACGGGATCATCCGCTGGAGCTACGTGTCGCCGCTGACGGTCAATCCCGGGGCCGATGGGATTCTCGCGGCCCTCGAGAGCCTGGGCGCGCCGGAGAAGCTGCCCGCATGACCAAGCGGCAAGCGACGGCCCGGCTGACCCTCCCGGTTGGCGAGCGGGACCACGTCAGAGGCCCCGCGAGTGCGCCCGTCACGCTGGTCGAGTATGGGGACTACGAGTGCCCGCACTGCGGCCGGGCCTACCCGATCGTCAAGCAGATTCAGGAGGCGATGGGCCGCCGCCTGCGGTTCGTCTTCCGGAACTTCCCGCTCCGGGAGAGCCACGCCCATGCGCAGAGCGCGGCGGAGGCTGCGGAGGCGGCCGGAGCGCAAGGCATGTTCTGGGAAATGCACGATCGTCTGTTCGAGCGGCAGTTCGCGCTCGACGACGCGAGCCTCGTGGAGTACGCCCTCGAGCTCGGCCTCGACGTCGAGCGGTTCCGGCGGGAGCTGGAGCGGCGGGTCTACGAGCCCCGGGTGCGGGAGGACTTCCGCAGTGGCGTCATCAGCGGCGTGAACGGCACCCCCACGTTCTTCGTTAACGGAGAGCGCTACGACGACGAGTGGGATGCCGCGACGCTGCTCGCGGCGCTGCAGCGAGCCGGCGCGGACGCCTAGATCGCCCCGCCGGGATCGGCCATAGCGGGCGCGCTCACGCGCGGATCGCGCCGGGGAAGCGTGCTGGGTCGGGAGAAAACCCGGGGAACACGGCCGCGAGGTTCGACGCGCGGAGGTGGCGCGCCAGGATCTCCGCGAACAGGTCGCGGAAGTCGGTCGTGACGGCGACGTCCCGTTCCTCAAACCGGCTCCTCGGGTCGAGACCGGGCCAGCGGCCGAGCACGCGCCCGCCCTGGACAGGGCCGCCGAGCACGAGCATCGCCGTTGCGTGACCGTGGTCGGTGCCCGCGTTGCCGTTCTCGCGCACCGTGCGGCCGAACTCGGACATCGTGAGCACGACCACGTCCCGCAGCTTCTCGCCCAGGTCCTGCGCGAACGCCGCCAGTGCCTGCCCGAACTCGGCGAGCCGCGCCGCCAGCTGGCCCTCGCTTGCCCCCTGGTTCACGTGCGTGTCCCATCCCGTCACATCCGCGAACGCCAGCTGCAGCCCGACGTTCGCCTTGATCAACTGGGCGATCTGGAGCATCGCCTTGCCGAACTTGCCACGCGGGTACGTGGCACCGTGAGCGGCTTGATACTGGCCCGGGTCTGCCTGTCTGAGCAGTTGCACCGCTTCGAACGCTTCTTGCGAGGACGCGGACACGAGGCCAGTCGCCGAGCCGGCGTACAGCTCCTCAAAGGCGCGCGTCAGCCGGTCGCGCGTAGCCGGTTGCGGCGCCCGCAGGCCGAACGTCTGCAGGTCGTCGAGGGCCAGGCTCGGTGCCGTGCCCGCGAGAATGCGGGGCAGCTGCGGGCCGAAGGCCACCGCGCGGAACGGCGTGTCCTGGTGCTCCTGGTCATGTTGGCAGTAGCGATTGAGCCAGCCGTCCGGCGTGGCCTTCACCCCAGGCGTCCCCGACTCCATGTAGTCCTGGGCGTCAAAGTGGCTGCGCGTCGCAGCGGGCGAGCCGATCGCATGGATTGCGGCGAGGCACTTCGAGTCCCACAGCGGCTTGAGCGCCGCCAGGCGCGGATGCAGACCGAAATGGCCGTCCAGATCCACGACATCCCTGTGGGGCACAGCGATGCGGGGCCGCTCGCGAGCATAGAACGGGTCGCCGTGCGGCACGATCATGTTGAGGCCATCAACGGCGCCGCGCTGGAAGAGACAGATGAGAATGGGGTGATCCGAGACCCCCCAGGACCGCTGCGGGCGCTCGGCGGCAAATGCCGCGCGCGCCAGGAACAGCGGGTCCAAGCCCAGGCTGAACAGCGCGAGGCCGCCCGACTGGACGAACACCCGTCGTGAGATCGTCATCTTACCCTTTCCTTCGCGGAGCGGCGCGCCGCCCACCGCGCCGTCATTGTCGCTGAAACTCGGGGCCCCCAAGCGTGAGGCCCAAGGCGAGCGCCCGCGCCCGAATCGGGTCGTGCACGTCGGCCAGCTGCTCGCGAATCACGCGTTTGGTGCGGTCCGACATGGTGCCACCGAGGATCTCCCGGTCGGCGGCGGCGATCAGCCGTTCGGGGTCTTCGGTCGCGGGCACGATCGAGTCGAGGTTGACGACGACCCCCGGAAGCCTCTCGGCGGCGAGCGCGACCGCGGCGTTCATGCGGTCGAGCAGCGCGCCGCTGTTTACCCACGCCGCTTCCCGCTCGGGATAACCGTCCGGGGCGACATGCAGGTAGAGCGGCTGGCCGAGCCGCGCCACCACCTGGGCGAGACGCGGCGTGGTGTCGGGCTCGGCTGCCACGGCGCGTGCCGCACTCACCACGAACTCGAGCGGTGTCTTGACCTTGGCACGCACGTTGCTCGCGGCCCAGAAGTCCGCGCCATGCACGATGGCCCGCAGCACTTCGCGGATGTCGCCGTGCGAGCGCTTCCACGCCGCCACCGCGTCGTCTACGCAGCCGTCGGGTGGGTCATCGTTGACGAATCGCTGGCACAACGCTCCGCTCACGTGGTGCATCGTCGCCGGCTGGTTCGCGAGCAGCTTGAGCAGCCGAATCCCTTCCTCCTGCCCGCGGCCCGCCGGGAAGCGGACATCGAGCACGCGCTTCTCGCCCCGATCGTGGGCCCAGTCGTGGAACTGGAAGTCGCCGCCCTCCTGGGGACGCGTGATCCCCCAGCCGGTGAAGATGCGCGCGACCTCGATCACGTCCTGCTGCGTGTAACCGCCGTCCACGCCAAGCGTGTGCAGCTCGAGCAGCTCGCGGGCGTAGTTCTCGTTCAGCCCCTTGGGCTGGCGTTCCAAGGCGCGTTGCCGCTGCGAGTCCGGTTGGGCGGGGTCGCGGGGCGGCGGGAACAGTGCCGGCCGGCGGCCGAGGAACGGCCGGACCCGGACCTGCGGGCCCGCCGGCGGGGTCGACCCCGGTGCCACGCTCTCCCAGTTGTCGAGGTAGAAGAGCATCGCGGGACTCTCGGCGGTCGCGATCAGCAGGTCCTCGAAGCTGCCGAGCGCGCCGGGCCGGATGGTGTGCTCGATGTAGTCGGGGGCGAGGAAGCGGTCGGCGCCCTTTGCGACGTACACGTTGAAATGGTTGGTCCAGAAGTCGACCACGACTTCGTAGAGCTGCCGCTCGGAGAGGACGGCGCGCATCGCCGCCAGCTGCTCGAACTCTCCCGCGAGGCGGCGGCCCTGCTGGGCGCGGGGCGTCTCGAGCGGGCGGTCGGCCATGGTATCCCCTGCCTGTTGGCGCTCGCGCCGCTCGCGCTGCACGTCGAGGTAGAGGGCCGCGAGGTCGCGGCGGTCGTAGGTCAGGAGCGAGAACGCGCGTTCGCGCCGCGCCAGGGCGCCGTCGTCGATCCGGTCGGGTGCGAGCTGCCGGTCGATCCAGCGCATCACCCCCGCCGCGGCGACGCGCGCGACCTCGCCAGGTCGCGGTCCATAGGCGAGGCGGTTCAGGGCGTGCAGCGCGGAGTCTTGGGGGGAGAGGGACGCGGGCGGTGCGGCCGCGACGGTCGGTCGGGGAGGCGAATTGAGTCGCCCTCCCCCACGTACGGGGATGCAGCTCAGCGCCCACGCCGCGGCGAGGATCTGGGTTCTCATGCGGTTATATTGACAATCGCTCCTTTCGGAAGTTAAGGCCGTGACGGCGTCGCCCCGCTTCATCTCCCACGGTATGTTGCCGCGCGCCAACAGCTTACTGTCCGGGCCGGACGGCAAGCCGCCCACCTGGGCGAAGCGGCTCGAGGCGCTCAAGTACGTCCCGCCCCTCCTGCGCCTGGTCTACGAGACCCAGCCCGGCTACACGATAGCGATTCTCGCGCTCCGCGCGGTCCGCGCGTTCGTGCCGCTGGCCGTCTTGTGGATCGGCAAGCTGATCATCGATGGCGTGATCGCGGCGGTGCGATTGCGCGCCGCCGGCGGCGCGCTGGACTGGTGGCATCTCGGCGGCCTCGTGGGGCTCGAGCTCGGGATCGCGGTAGTGGGCGAGGGGCTCGCGCGCCTCTCGTCGCTGCTCGAGAGCCTGCTCGGGGACCTGTTCTCGAACCGCATCAGCGTGCGCCTGATGCAGCACGCGGCGACGCTCGACATCGCGCAGTACGAGGATGCGGAGACCTACGACCACCTGGAGCGGGCCCGCCGCCAGACGGTGGGGCGCATCGGGTTGGTCGCGTTGCTCCTCGCCACCGCGCAGGACCTGGTGACGCTGGCCTCGCTCGCGGCGGTGCTGCTCGTGCAGCTCCCCTGGCTGCTGCTGCTGCTGGTCGTCGCCGTCGTGCCCTCGTTCCTGGGGGAGACCCACTTCGCGGCGCTCGGCTATTCGCTGCTCTTCCAATGGACGCCGGAGCGGCGGCTGCTCGATTACCTCCGCTACACCGGCGCCTCCGACGAGATGGCGAAGGAAGTGAAGCTGTTCAACCTGTCCGACTTCCTCGTGGGCCGCTACGCGAAGCTGTCCGACCAGTTCTACGATGCCAACAAGCGACTGGCGATCAAGCGCAACGTGGTCTCCACGATGTTCGTCACGATCGGCACGCTCGGGTACTACGGTGCCTACGCCGTGACGATCTATCTCACCGTGCTGGGCCGGTTCACGATCGGCGCCTTGACGTTCCTCGCCGGCTCGTTCCGGCAGAGCCGCGATCTGATCCAGCGCATCCTGCTGTCGCTGTCACAGGTGTTCGAGCAGAGCCTCTACCTCGCCGATCTGTTCACCTTCTTCGACGTGCGGCCGCGGGTGACCTCCCCGCCGGGCGCGCAGCCGGTGCCGGTCCCGATCCGACGGGGCTTCGAGTTCCAGGACGTCGGGTTCCGCTATCCGGGCTCGGATCGCTGGGCGGTGCGTCACCTGACGTTCACGTTCGAGCCGGACGAGCGCATCGCGCTCGTGGGGGAGAACGGGGCGGGGAAGACGACGCTCGTGAAGCTGCTGGCGCGGTTGTACGACCCGGACGAGGGCCGCGTGTTGCTCGACGGCGTGAACCTCCGTGCATACGACCTCGGAAGCCTGCGCAAGAACATCGGCGTCATCTTCCAGGATTTCGTGCGCTACGACTTCATCCTGAGAGAGAACATCGGAGTGAGCCAGGTCGAGGCGCTCGACGACGACGCCCGAGTGCGCGAAGCGGCACGCCGCAGCCTGGCGGACTCGGTCGCCGGACGAGTCGCGGGGGGCTACGACCAGATGCTCGGCCGGCGCTTCGATGGGGGCGTGGAGCTCTCGGGCGGTGAGTGGCAGAAGGTCGCCCTCGGACGCGCGTACATGCGCGATGCGCAAGTCCTGATCCTGGACGAGCCTACCGCCGCGCTGGACGCCCGCGCGGAGTACGAGGTGTTCCTGCGGTTCGCGGAGCTTACGAAGGGTCGGATGGCGGTGCTGATCTCCCACCGCTTCTCGACGGTGCGGATGGCGGGCCGGATCCTGGTGCTGCGGGGGGGCGAGCTGGTTGATCAGGGGACGCACGAGGAACTGCTCGCGCGCGGTGGGCTGTACTCGGAGCTCTTCAGCTTGCAGGCAGCCGGCTACCGCTAGCCGGGCGTGCCTGCTGGCGTCTCGATACCGCGGCGCTACGGCTGCGGTGCCCCACCCGGTCGAGCTCCCGGCGGTGGTGCCGGGTGGGCCCGCTCGAGTGACGCCACGAACGGTGCGAAGTACGTCTTCCACGCCGCCGCCACGGTATGCGTGCTGTGCCCCCGCGTCGTATCGCTGATCGGGATCAGCACGTACCGACCCTGCTTCACGTGCCGGATCAGCCGCTCCATGAGCCCCAGCTCGGGCGGATTGATGAAGTCGTCGGCGGAGTTGATGGCGAGCACCGGGGCCGCGACGCGCTCGAGATCAGGGCTCGGATCGTAGTCGGCGGAGGCTTCGACTTGATACAGCAGGTCGTTCGCGTCCGCGTCGGCGAGCCGCGTCTCGAGCCAGCGCGCCACATAGGCGTCTGCCGAGTCACGGGTCGGCGCCGCCCGTTGGAGCTGGAGGGGACTGCTCCCGACGACGAACAAGAGCTCGAGCGCGGCCCGGAGGCTCCGTGGCTCGCTCGTGTACTCGCCCTCCCGCCAGTCGGGATCAGACCGGATGCCGGCGCTGAGCATCCGGCGCCACATACGGTTACGTCCCGCGATCTGCGTGGGGAGGCAGGCGAGCGGCACCACACCGTCCATCGCGTCGGGGTAGCGCTCCGCCCACAACCAGCTGTGCATACACCCCATCGAGGTGCCCATCACGAGCAACAGGTGGTTCACATGCAGCCCGTCTCGGACGAGCCGGTACTGCGCCGCCACCATGTCCTCGTAGCGGTAGCGCGGAAAGTGGGCGTGCAGCCCGTCGCTCGGCTTGGACGAGCGCCCGTGCCCGACGTTGTCTGGCAAAATGAGATAGTGGGTAGCCGTGTCGAGCGGCTGCCCCGGGCCGTACAGCTCCCCGGCAAAGAGCGGCGACAAGAACTGCCGGCCCGACCCGCCGGTGCCGTGGAGGATCAAGACCGCGTTACGCACGACATTGGCGGCGTCGCGGCGCGGCTTCCCGAGGGTGCGGTAATGGAGCCGCAGCTCGGGAAGCACGTCACCGCTCGCGAAGCGGAAGTTCGTGAGGACGAAACTGCCGGTGTCTCCCTGCGCGGCCGCCGTGACGAGTAGGAACAGGACCGGACTCACACTCGATAGCGCTCCCGGAGGATGCCCGCGTGGTGGCGTTCGTGCCCGGCGATGATATACGCGAGGGCGCGCACCGTGATCTCCCGGTTGTTCGCCGTGCCCTTGCGTGCCAGCGCGGCGGCATCGAAGCCACGGAACAGGGCGATCGTGGCGCGGCGGACCGCGTCGAGGTCCGCCAGGAGATCCGGCAGCGACCGCCGGTCGAATCCGGCGGCCGGGACCCAGGCCTGCTCGTCGAACCCCGCGAGCGGCTGTGCGTCGCCGCGGGCGAACCGCAGCGCGCGATAGCTGAACACGCGCTCGCTGTCGCTCAGGTGCCCCACGACTTCCTTGACGCTCCACTTGCCCGGGGCGTAGCGGTGCAGCGCTCTGGCCTCGGGCAGGGCGGCGAGCAGCGCTTGCGTGTCGCACCGCTGCTCTTCGAGGATCGCGAGCAGGTCGCCGGCAGGGACTTGAGAGATGTAGGCGCCGTAAAACGGCGCGTACTCGGTGGCCTCGGGACGAGGGATGAGGGCGGCGCTCATGCGGCTCGCCGCGGACGCTTCGGGCCCGCGCGCTTGGCCGCCGCGGGACGGGCGCCGCGCGCCCGGGCGATGCGTGCGCGAGCGTTGGGCATGCGCAGGATCAGCTTCTCGAGGTGGTCGAGGTAGCCGGGGTAGTTGAGCGCGGCGCGCAGCTCGGGGAGGTGCGACTCGAGTCGCGCGTACACCGCGATATGCTCGCCGTTCACGTCGGCGAACATCTGCTCCTCGATCGCGCCGTCCAGGACGAGGGCGGCGGCCATGTTCCAGTAGCTGGTCACCATCCGGTAGGGCGCGCTGTTCTTGCCGCGGTAGATCGCGAGCACGTCGGCCGCGCTCTCCGGGTGGAAGTCCGCGCGGAACCAGGCGCGGGCCTTGCGCATCACGGGCTCACGCCGCAGGTCGTACAGCTTGAGCAACAGGTCGGCGCTCTCGTACTTGGCAGTCATGGGGGATTCTCTCACAAGGCGGTTACGGGAAGCTACGCGGACTCCTTCGTCGCGGCGACCCAGGCTCGCCAGGTGGGTTCCGCGGGGCCGATCGTGAGCTGGTGCTGGTGACGCACCAGCGGCAGCCGCAAGAGCATTGGTTCGAGCGCGAGCCGCTCCAACCAGCGCTCCTCTGAGAGCACGGCGGCCCCGAGGCCGAGCTCGGCAAAACGCTTCGCGTCACGGTCGATCAGGCTCTGCACCCCGAACGCCTGGGCGAAGCGTCGCAGCTCGCCGAGCGACGCGGCTCGCTCATCGAGATCCACAAAATGCGTCTTGATGCGCCGCTCGGCGAAAAACCGCAGCGCAGCCCGCGTGTCACTGCTCTTCCGGATGCCGAAGATCTGGACCTCCATCTTCGCTCTAGCTGCCGGTAGAGAACCGCAGGGCTCCGAGCTCCACCAGCCCTCGCACCGTCGCCTCGAGCTCGCGGATCCCGAGGCCCGCCTGGGCTGCGAGGTCGGCGAGCGAGTGTTCGCCGTCGGCGAACCGCACGAGCGCCGCAATCGTCGCGTCGCTCCGCGCCACCGCCACGCGGCCATGGGGCGAGCGGGCGACGAGGAGCGTGGTCGGCCGCTGCGGCGCGAGCGGGAGCGCGGTCCACGGCTGGAGCAACGCCGGCAGTACTGCGGGCAGATCGTGGGTCAGCTCGAGGATGACCGTGCCCTCCACAGCTGTCGGCGCCTCACCCGGCTTCGGGTCCGCGACCCCAGGTGCCGGCTCTCGCCACACGCGGAGGCCAGCCTCTACCACCATCATCGCCTCCTCATAGGACAGCAGATCCTTGAGGTATGGAATCGACGCCGGCGCGGCGGCGAGGTAGGCCACCGCAAGCCGGGCGACCGCGCGCGCCGTCTCCCGGCTGCCGAGCACCACGCCGGGAAGCAGCGCGGCGAACCCCGCCTGCGTCAATACGGTCTCGGGCTGGCGCCCGGTGACCCGCGCCAGCGCCCGGGAATACTTGAAGAATTGGACCAGGCGTTCGTAGTAGAAGTGGCGCGCGAGGAAGCGGGCGTAACGCTCCACTCGATCCTGGTCGGCGAGTCCCTGCGCCAGCCACTCGGGCGAGACCCGGTAGCGGGCGTCGGCGAGGGCCCGGATGACGCGATCTTGCACGGCGCGATCGCTCGACCCGCCCGTCACCACCGCGAACGCCTCACAACACGCCCCGGATCCGCGCCACGCTGCGGAACAGCACGTCGGGCGCGAGCGATGAAGAGAAAGCGTCGAAGGTGACGGCGCGCGCTTGCGGGCAGCGACTCACGGCGTACGCGAGGAAGTCGAGCATGGCGTCCGAAGGCTCCGCGGGTGCGATCCAGGGGCCCCCGAGGTCGGCGTCGTCCTCGACGCCCGCGACGTGCAGTTCGACGACGTGCTCGAGCGGGAACTCGGCGAGCCAGTGCTCCGGGTCCCGGTCGTGGTAGTGCGCTTGCAGCCACACGTGGGGTAGATCGAGCAGGAACCCCACCCCCGTCGCGTCGAGGAAGCGCCGCAGCCAGACGGGCTCGGGCATCTGGCTCGCGCGCACGTCGAAGAACCCGGGGATGTTTTCCATGACCAGCGGCTGGTCCAGCCGGGCCTTGAGCGCGCACGCGTTCCGGACGAAGCGGTCGAGGAACTCCTCGGTGTAGAGCGGCGGAAAGACATAGTTGAGGTTGTAGGAGCCGTCCTCGGTGTGCAAGCACTGGAAGTGCTCGGCAACCCACGGCGAGCGGTACAATTCGGCGAGCGAGCGGGCCCGCGCGATCGAGCGCTCGTCCAAAGGCTCGGAGAGCTGGCCGAGGTAATCGTGTAGGAGCAGCGTGTAGCGCTCGCGCACCGTGGGCCAGTACGGATCGCTCGCGGCCGGCGGGTCGGCCATCGCCAGGTGGTCGAGCACGCCGGGCCGGAGCGCGGCGAGCTCGGCCCCGAGATGCGGGTTATAGAACGCCCCCACCATGAGTCGGGTCATGCCACAAGGCCTTGCTCGGCCAAGTGGTCGACGAACACCTTCACCTGGGCTGCGATCATCGGTTGCTCGCCCCGATCGGTCCACCGGGCGGCGATGGCTTCGTAGCTCGTTCCGTCCAGCTGTTCCACGATGTAGCGCTCGCGGGGACCCCAGTCGACGGCGAGCGCACGGGCCCGCGCCGTGGCGCGTGCGGGGTGGAACGCCTCCGACACGACGCCGTCGATGGCGGCAACCTCAGCGGGCGCGAGCCCACGGTCGAGCGCCCGGCGATTCTCGTCCACTTGCGCGGCACTCCGGGCGCCGGCAAGCACCACGGACACGCCGAGCTGAACGAGCACCCACGCGAGGGCGAGTCCAGCGAGCGACCGGCCGCTGTCGCGCGCGATGGGCTCCAGCCGCTCGATCGCCGCGCGACGCCGGGCGAACTCCCTGCCCTTGAACCAATAGATCCCACGCCGGTGATCCCCGTCGGGAAACTCGGGGGGTGTGGCGTAACGTCCGGCCAGCAGACCAGCGGCGAGGGGGCGATACGCGAGAAACCGGAGCCCCCGGTCGCGGCACAGCGGCAGCAGGCGCTGCTCGATGTCGCGGTCGAACAGGTTGTAGGGTCCCTGGTACGTGGCGAGCGGTCCGAGCTCGAGGGCTCGGGCGAGCTGGAGATGGGTCGCATTGCAGAGACCGACGGCGTGCGCCTTGCCCGCGTCCTGGAGCCGGTGGAGCGCGTCCAGCTGCCACTCCCAGCGCTCGCCTACCTCGTGCAGCTGGACGAGGTCGACGTAGTCGGTCTGTAGCCGCCTGAGGGAGGCTTCGAGCGAGGCCCGGGGGTCGTCGCGCGGCCCGACCTTGGTAGCGAGGGCGACGCGCTCGCGGTCGGCCCGCAGCACCTCGCCGAGCAGGGTCTCGGATCCGCCGTCGCCGTACGTTGGGGCCGTGTCGAAGAACGTGACGCCACGCTCGAGGGCTCGCGCCACCGCGGCCCCGCGTTCGCTCCTCGCGGCGGCCGAGCCCCATCCCGTGCCCCCCACCGCCCAGGCCCCGAACCCGAGCCGGGGCTCGGAGGTGAGGAAATGCGAAGGGGGCCCGATGTCAGTCCGGGCCCCCGGGTGCATCAAGCCGCTCCTCTTAGGAGTGGCAGGTGGGCACCAGCTCGGCCGTCTCGACGATCTCGGGACGATGACAGCTGGGCACGAGCTCCTGCATTTCGACGATCTGCATCGACTCCTCCTTGAGTAAAGGCCAGGGAGTGGTCTGGTCGCTGAATCCTAGCGGGTTGCTGTCGCAGCCGTCAACCGGTAATACTCCCCTTGCATGATCTCGACAGATACCCTGCTAACGGAGAACGAGCTGGCGGCCGAGTTCGTCGCTGGCTTCGCGGCGCGACACCTGGCGGAGAAGTTCTTCTACTGGTTGCCACTCTCCGTGCGTGCGTGGCTTGAGCTGTGCTCGGACGGCGCCTACCGCAACTTCGTTCGCTCCCGCTCGCTCATCGCGCGCACGGCCCCGGACCTCGCCCAGCGATTCGCACCCGAGCCGCTCGAAGTCCTGAGCCTCGGCGCCGGACAGGGCGACAAGGACCTGCTGCTGCTCGAGGCCCTGCGCGCCGGCGGCGTCCGAGCGGTGTACGTGCCCGTGGACACGAGCCAGGCGCTGCTCGAGATGGCGTGCGGCGGGGCGCTGCGCGCCGGCTTCGCCGCCCATGGGGTCAAGGCGGACTTCACGAAGCCGGAACAGCTGCGTGCGCTGGCGGCGGAGCCCGAGAGCCCGCGTCGCCTGGTCCTGGTCGTCGGCAACACGTTGGGCGCGTTCGACCCGCTCGCCCAGGCGCGCGAGCTGCGACGCCTGTTGCGGCCCGACGACGCGCTACTCGTGGACGGCGAGCTGTATGCCGGCGACACTACCATCGCGGGCTACGACAACCCCGTTAACCGCCGCTTCGCGTGGGCGCCGCTCCACTCCGTCGGAATCGACGACCAGGACGGGCAGCTGGTGTTCGAGCCCGGGGACGACCCGCGGCTCCCGGGCCTGCATCTCATCTCGAAACACTTCCGCGCGACCCGCGCTGTAGAGGCACGGCTCGGCGGCGAGACGCTGCGCATCGAGCGCGGCGAGCGACTCGAGATGAGCCACTCGTATAAGTACGCCCCGGATACCCTGCTCCGCATTCTCACGGATGCCGGGTTCGCGGTTCGCTGGCACGCCCTGAGCGATGACCAGCGGTTCCTCATGGCGCTCGCCTCCCCGGCATGACGCCGCCGCTCGAGGTCGACGGGCTCGGTTACGTCTTGCCCGGACCCGGGCCGAGGGCGGCGGGCGGGAGGGGCGGGGGGAGTGTCATCGTGCAGGACTTGTCGTTCGCCGTCGGTGTCGGCGAGACACTCGTGCTGCTCGGCCGGAGTGGATCGGGCAAAACCACGACCCTGAAGCTCATCAACCGGCTGCTCGAGCCGACGGCGGGAACCGTGCGGGTGGCGGGCGAGCGGGCGGCCGAGCTGCCCGTCACCCGGCTGCGGCGCCGGATCGGGTACGTGATCCAGGAGGTCGGGCTGTTCCCGCATCTCAGCGTGGCGCGCAACGTGGGGCTCGTGCCACGCCTGGAGCAATGGGAAGAGGGACGCATCGCGGCGCGAGTCCGCGAGCTCCTCACCGTCGTGGGCCTGGACCCTGACGTCTTCGCAACCCGCTACCCCCATGAGCTGTCCGGCGGCCAGCGCCAGCGGGTCGGTGTGGCGCGCGCGCTCGCCGCGGACCCGCCGCTCTTGCTCCTCGACGAGCCATTCGGCGCGCTCGACCCGATTACGCGAGTCGAGCTGCAGCGCGAGTTCCAGGCCCTGCAACGGCGCCTCGGCCAGGCCATGGTGTTCGTCACCCACGACGTGCGGGAAGGCCTGCTGCTCGGCACACGCATTGGCGTGATGCAGGCCGGCCGACTCGTGTTCCTCGGCACGCCCGAGCAATTCCGTGACTCGGAGCAGCCGGAGTGTCGGGCGTTCTTGGGGGCCGCGTAGCCGGCGTGACGCTCTGGGGCTTCTATGCGCGCAACCTCGAGGAGGTGCTGCACCTCGTCGGGCAACACCTCTATCTCGTGGCCGTCTCGACTGGCCTCGCGATCCTCATCGGCGTGCCACTCGGCGTGTTGCTCACGCGCCGGCCCGCGTGGCGGACGCCGGTGCTCGGGGTGGCCAACGTGCTGCAGACGATCCCGAGTCTCGCGCTGTTCGGATTCCTGATTCCGCTCCCCTTCATCGGTGGGATCGGCGCCACGACGGCGATCGCGGCGCTCGTGGTATATGCGCTGCTGCCTATCGTGCGGAATACCTACACCGGGATCGCGGGCGTCGACCCGGCCGTCCGGGAGGCGGGACGCGGGATGGGGATGACCGACTGGCAGCTCCTCACGCAGGTCGAGCTGCCGCTCGGCGGTGGCGTGATTCTCGCCGGGGTGCGCGTGGCGACCGTCGTGAGCGTGGGGACGGCAACGATCGCGGCGGCGATCGGTGCGGGAGGACTCGGGGTCTACATTTTCCGGGGCGTGGCCGTAGTGGACGACACCCTGATCCTCGCGGGTGCTCTCCCCGCGGCGCTCATGGCCCTGGCGGCGGACGGTCTGTTGGGTCTCGCGGAGCGCCGCTTCGCCTGGCGTGCCACGTGACGCTCGGCCGCCCGCTCCGCCGCGCTCCGGGCGCATGGCGGCGACTGACCACGGCCCCGCTGTTGCTGCTCGCGTGCTGCCAGCACCGGGACCGGATCGTCGTCGGGTCGAAAAACTTCACCGAGTCCGACCTGCTGGGTGAGATCGTGGCGCAGCAGATCGAGCGCCGCACTGGGGTCCGCGCCGAGCGCCGCTTTCACCTGGGTGGCACTTTCGTGTGCCACGAGGCCATCACCTCGGGCCAGATTGATCTCTACGTGGAGTACACGGGCACGGCGTACACCGCGGTCCTGAAGCTCCCGCCCCTCAAGGACGCGGACAGCCTGCGCCGGGCCGTCGCAGCGGAATACGCGCAGCGCTTCGATCTCGTGTGGGGTCAGCCATTCGGCTTTAACAACAGCTTCGCGATTCTGGTCCGCCGGTCGGACGCCGAGCGTCACGGGCTGCGGCGGATCTCGGATCTGGCGACTCTGGCGCCGCGCTGGCACGCCGGGTTCGGCTACGAGTTTCTCGAGCGCACGGACGGGTTTCCGGGACTCAGTCGCCTCTACGGCCTGCGGTTCGCAGCGCCGCCGACCGCGATGGACCTCGGGCTGACCTACCGGGCGCTCGCCGACGGTAAGGTCGATGTGATCGCCGGTAACTCGACGGACGGACAGATCGCGGCGCTCGGCCTCGTGGCGCTGGACGACGACCGGGGCTACTTCCCGCCCTACCAGGCGGCGCCCGTGATCCGGGCGCGGACGCTCGCCACTCACCCGACGGTCGTGGCGGCACTGACCGAGCTCGGCGGTCGGATCTCCGACGCCGAGATGCGGCGGCTGAACGCCCTGGCGGATGTCGAGCATCGGGACATCGCCACCGTCGCGCGCGCGTGGCTCGCGGAACACGTCCCGTGAGCGGAGCGGATGGCGACACGTTCGTCCGTGGCGCGGGCGCGGCTGCCGTTCGGCCGTGAGCGCACGCCTGCAACTGGTCCTCGCCGCGGTGTGCTTCTCGACCGCGGGCGCCGCGATCAAGTGGTGCGCGTTCGGTGCGGCGCAGGTGGCGGCGTTTCGCGCCTTCGTAGCCATGCTCGCGATCGTCTTCCTCATTCCAGCGTCGCGCCATCACTGGAGCGCTCGCACCGCCTTGGTCGGGGTGGCGTACGCTGCCGCGGGGCTTCTCTTCGTGTTCGCCAACAAGCTGACCACGGCGGCGAACAGCGTGTTTCTTCAGGCGACGAACCCGCTATTCGTCGTCGCCCTCGCGCCGTGGCTGCTGCACGAGCGGGTCCGAGCAGCCGACCTCCGGTTCATGGCGGTGCTCGCCCTCGGGCTCGGGCTGCTGTTCATCGGTGGGGAGCGCCGGTTCGCGACGGCGCCCGACCCCCTGCTCGGCAACCTGCTCGGGGCGGGGAGCGCGGTCGCGTGGGCCTTTACGGTGATGGGCTACCGCTGGCTTGCATGCCAGGCGGTGGGGGACCCCGGCGTCGTCGCGGCCGCTGCCGCGATCGGCAATCTCATCGTATTCTTCGTCTGTCTGCCGTGGGCGCTGCCGCTGATGGCCGGCCGCCCCGGCGACTGGCTGGTGGTGATCTATCTCGGCGTCTTCCAGCTGGGTCTCGCCTACGTGTTCCTGTCCCGAGCGATCGGACGGATATCGGCGCTCGACGCCTCGCTGTTCTTATTGGCTGAGCCGGTGTTGTCGCCGTTGTGGGCGTGGCTCGTCCACCGTGAGACGCCCGGGCCCATGGCACTCGTGGGGGGGGTAGTGATCCTGGGGGCGACCGCCGCCAAGTCGTGGCGCGATTCCCGGCTCGGCGCGGTGAGCGCGACGGCCGGATAGCGAGCGCGCGACGAGGCGTGAACCAACGAGGGTCAGGAGCGCATCTCCTGACCCCCGGTTACCCGCCCAGCCGGAATCCGCCTCGATGTCCGGCGGCTAGGGCCGCGCCCGTTACCTGCTGCTGTCTTTCTTCTGGTCTTGCTGCGCGTCCTTCCGATCCTGCCGCACGTCACGGCGATCCGAGCGCAGGTCCCGCACGTCGCGGCGGCGGTCGCGGCGGTCCTGGCGGAGGTCACGCTTGTCGCTACGCAGGTCGCGCCGATCCTCCCGCGCATCCTTCAGATCGCCGTTCTTCACGTCCTGCCGGATGTCCTTGCGGTCCTGCGTGATGTCACGGCGGTCCTGATGAATGCCGTTGGTGTCGTGACGGACGTCCTTCCGATCGTTGCGCAGGTCCTTGCGGTCGTGGCGGACTTCCTTGCGGTCGGGCGTCTGGGCCGAGAGCCCCCGCGGCGCGCTTACCGCGAGCGCGAACAGGGCAAAGACAGCGATATGGCTACGTCGCATAAGTGGTCCTGGTTGAGGTTCGCCAATGAGACCTGCCGACCCCAGGGTGCGTTAACCGCGTGATGTCCGTCACACCTGCACGTGCTGGCGGGTCTTCGACTTGAGCATTTCCCGCGCGGGCCGCTCGCGCCACACCTCGGACGGGAGGCTGTCGGTCGAAATGGCCATCCGGCAGATCGTGTGTCGCCACAGTCGCGCTCGCCGGCGTAGCAGCGGGGCGGTGTAGATTCCAGCCCGTATGCCGACCGGGCGCTCGCGGGTCGCGATCATCTTCTTCACCGTCCTGATCGATCTCGTCGGGTTCGGCATCGTCATCCCCATTCTGCCGTACTACGCCCAGACCCTCGGTGCCGGGGGCTTCGGGCTGGGGGCGCTGTTCGGCGTGTATTCGCTGATGCAGTTCTTCGGTACGTCGCTCCTCGGCAGGCTGTCCGACCGCGTGGGACGCCGACCGGTGCTGCTCGCTACCATGCTCATCAACGCCGCCGGGTACGTGCTGTTGGCCTTCGCGGGCACGTATCCGCTGCTGTTCCTCGCCCGGGCGGTCTCGGGCTTCGCCGGCGGGAACATCTCCGTGGCGCAGGCTTACATGGCGGACATTTCCACGCCGGCGGAGCGCTCGCGGGCGATGGGCACGATCGGCGCCGCGTTTGGCATCGGGTTCGTCGTCGGTCCGGCGATCGGTGGGTTCGCGGGCTCGCTGGTCCTGGCGGGTTCGATCGCCGCGGCACTGTCGATCGCCAACTTCGCCTCCGCGTACGCGATCCTCGAGGAGTCGCTCCGCGCAGAGCACCGCAGCGAACGATCGGGGCTCGGGCTCGAAAATATCGTGCGCGGGCTGCGGGATCGGCGCCTGCGTCCGTTGCTGCTCGTCTGGCTGATCATTCCGTTCGCGTGGGCGGGCTACCAGGTGGCGATGTCCTTGTACCCGGCCCGCGTCTACGGCTGGCAGGCGCGGCAGCTAGGGTATTTCTTCAGCGTCGTCGGCCTCACGATGGCGGTGGTGCAGGGGCGGCTGTTCGGTGTGCTCGCGCGGCGGTTCGGGGACCGCGCGCTGGTGGTCGCGGGCACGCTGGGCATAGCCCTGGGGTTCGCGCTGCCGCCGTTCATGGGCAGCTCGCTCCAGCTCTACGCGTCGGGCGTGCTCCTGGCGTTCTCGCAGAGCCTCGTGTCGCCGGCCGCGACCGGGCTCGTGTCGATTTACGCCGCGCCCAGCGAGCAAGGCGCGATTCTCGGCGCCGCCCAGGCGCTCGGGGCGCTCGGCCGGTTTGCGGGCCCGGAGATCTTGGGCAAGCTGTTCGATGCGCGTGGGGCGCGCACGGCGTTCCTCGCGGCCGGCGGCGTGATGCTGCTCGCGTGGCTCGCGAGCCTGGCGCTCGAGCGGCAGCCGCGCGGGCGACAGGGCGTTGCGGGCGCTTCTCCCATCGCCTAGCCGACCGTTTCCACCATCGGCATATTCTCCTTCCCCCAGGCCGGAGGTGTGCATGCGCGTCTACAAGACCGGAGAGATCCGCAACGTCGCGGTCGTGGGCCACGGCGCGAGCGGCAAGACCTCCCTGGTCGACGCCCTCGCGTTCGTGGCCGGCACTAGCAAGCGTCACGGCTTCGTGAAAGACGGAACCGCCCTCACCGATTACACCCCCGACGAGATCGAACGCAAGTACTCCATCAACCTCGCCATCGCCGTGGCCGAGTGGATGGACACGAAGCTCAACCTGATCGATACACCAGGCTACCTCGATTTCACAGGCGAAGCGCTGGCCGGCGTCTATGCCGCGGACGGGGCCGTCGTCGTGCTGTCGGCGACGGGGGGCGTGGAGGTGGGCACCGAAAAGGTGTGGGACTACTGCGAGGCGCGGGGGATTCCGCGGTTGTTCTTCGTCTCCCTCATGGACAAGGAGCACGCCGACTTCGAGAGGGTCTACGGTCAGGTCAAGGCGCGACTGTCTCCGAAGGTCATCCCCGTGGAGATCCCCGTGGGCGAGGGGCCCGACTTCCACGGTGTCATCAACCTGTTCTCCAAAAAGTGCCATTTGTACAACAAAGGAACGAAGACGGGGGAGTATGAGGAGGTGGATGTCCCGGCCGAGTATCAGGCGCGCTTCGAGCAGTACTCGAAGGAGCTCATCGAGCGCATCGCCGAGACGGACGACACGCTGCTCGAGCGCTATCTCGGAGGCGAGGAGATCGGGCGGGACGAGGTGATCGCGGCCATGAAGGCGGGCATGGCAACGGGCGAGCTGTTTCCCCTGTTCTGCGGCGCCGCCGAGCTGACGTACGGGATGCGGGCCCTGCTCTCCAAGATGGTCGAGCTCCTTCCCACGCCCACGGAGCGGCCGCCGGTCGAAGCGCAGCAGTGGGGCAGCGCCGAGCGGGTGACGCTCCAGGCGACCGACACGGGCCCGTTCGTCGCGCAGGTATTCAAGACGATCTCCGAGCCGCACGTGGGGGACGTGACCTACTTCCGGGTGTACGCGGGGACCGTCAAGAACGGCCAAGACGTTTACAACGCGCCCCGCGAAGCGGTCGAGAAGCTCCACCACCTTTGCGTCACGGTCGGCAAGGACCGCCTCGAGATCCCCGAGCTGCACGCGGGGGACATCGGCGTCGTGGCGAAGCTGCGCGACACCCACACCAACGACACGCTGTCCACCAAGGACCACGCGATCGTGGTGCCGAAGATCCCCTTCCCGGAGCCGGTGATCACCGAAGCGATCGACGTGAAGCAGCGGGGCGAGGAGGAGAAGCTCTCAATCGGGTTGCACAAGCTGCACGAGGAGGACCCGACCTTCCAGCATGAGTACAACGGGGAGCTGGGGCAGACGCTGATCCGGGGCCTGGGAGAGCGTCACCTCGAGATCATCGTCGGAAGGCTCGCCCGCAAGTTCGGCGTCCACGCGCAAATCGGCCGACCCAAGATCGCCTACCGCGAGACGTTCCGCGGCAAAGCGGAGGGTCAGGGCAAGCACAAGAAGCAGACTGGGGGACGCGGCCAGTACGGCGACTGTTGGATCCGGATTGCGCCGCTCGCGCGCGGAGCGGGATTGCAGTTCAAGGACGAGATCGTGGGCGGGGTGATTCCGCGTCAGTACATCCCGGCGGTGGAACGCGGGATTCAGGAGGCGGCGGCCCGCGGCCCGGTCGCCGGGTACCCCGTAGTCGACTTCAAGGTCGAGCTCTACGACGGCTCCTACCACGACGTCGACTCAAACGAAATGTCGTTCAAGATGGCCGGCATCCTGGCCTTTCGGAACGTGAGCCCGAACTGTCGGCCGGTGCTGCTCGAGCCGATCCTCGAGCTCGAAGTGGCGACGCCCGACGAATACCAGGGAGCGGTGATGGGCGATCTTTCCTCGCGCCGGGGGCACATCCTCGGCACCGTGCCCGACGGGCGGCACGTGAAGGTCAAGGCGCTCGTGCCCGAGGCCGAGCTCGATCGCTACGCCACGACGCTCCACTCGATCACGCACGGGCGCGGCACTTATCGGGCGAAATTCCACGTCTACCAGGAAGTCCCGCCGGACGCAGCGCAGAAGGTCGTGGAGGTGCGAAAAAAGGAGCTCGAGGAAGTCAAGGCGTGATGAGCAGCGCCTGGGTCGCGCCACCCGGTCCCGCGTTTACCGCGCGATCTCGAGCACGGCCGCTCCTCTGACCTGCCCCGCGCGCAGCCGCTCGAGCGCCTCGTTGGCCCGTTCCAGCGGATAGGGCTCGATCGTGGTGCGCACCGGCACGCGTGGAGCGAGCGCCAGGAATTCCTCGCCGTCCCGGCGCGTGAGGTTCGCGACCGAGCGGAGCACGCGCTCACCCCAGAGGATGTCGTACCGGAAAGTCGGGATGTCGCTCATATGGATCCCGGCGCACACCACGGTGCCGCCTTTCGCCACGGCGCGGAGCGCCACGGGGACCAGGGCACCCGCCGGGGCGAAGATGATCGCGGCGTCCAGCGGCTCCGGGGGCAGGGCGTCCGACGCCCCGGCCCATTCGGCGCCGAGCGCGCGGGCGAACTGCTGCGCCGACTGATCGCCCGTGCGTGTGAAGGCGAAGATGCGCCGCCCCTGGGATCGCGCCACCTGCGCCACGAGATGCGCCGCCGCGCCGAAGCCGTACAGCCCGAGCCGCGGCGCGTCCCCGGCGGCCACGAGCGAGCGGTAGCCGATGAGCCCCGCGCACAGCAGCGGAGCGGCCTCGACGTCGCGGTAGGCGTCGGGCAGGGGGAAGCAGAAACGCTCGTCGGCGACGGCGTATTCGGCGTAACCACCGTCCAACTGGTAGCCCGTGAAGCGCGCGCGGTCGCACAGGTTTTCGCGGCCCGAGCGACAATAGCGACAGACGCCGCACGTCCAGCCCAGCCAGGGTACCCCGAGGCGCTGGCCGGACGTGAAGCGCTCGCTGCCGGGGCCGACCCCTGCAACCGTGCCGACGATCTCGTGGCCGAGCACGAGTGGCAGCTTGGGATCGGGTAGCTCGCCGTCGAGCACGTGGAGGTCCGTGCGGCACACGCCGCACGCCCGCACGGCGAGGAGGATCTGGCCCGGGCCGGGCTCCGGGCGCGGGATCTCGGCGGTCCGCAAGGGACGGCGCGTGCCCTCGAGCAAGAGGGCCTTCAATTCCAGTCTTCCTCTTTCACCTCCGCGAGCACCGATTGCAGCGGGTTGAGCTCCAGGCGCTTTGGCTCCGCCGGTAAGTCCAGGGACGCCTCGGTCAGCGGCCCGGTCACGTTGAGCCGCACCATCGCGTGGAGCGCGGTGTCGGCGAACGCGATCTTCAGGGGAACGGGCATGATGAAATCGTGGGGCACATCCTCCTGCCGCACCCGCACCTGCAGCGTGTAGCGACCGCTCTTGGCGGGCTCGGCGCGCCACGACAGGACATAGCGCGGGATCGCGGTCCCGTCGACCCATTCATCGAAGAACCAGCTCATGCTAAGTCCCACGTGACGCTCGACCACCTTCTGAAAGTCGCGCGTCGTGGCACGGCGCCCGCGATACTCCCGATAGAAATCCTGCATCATCGCGATGAAGGCATCCTCCTTCATGGTGCGCAAGTCGAGCATCAGGTTGCGGAGCATGTGCAGCACCCACGCCCCCTTGTAGTAGGTCATGAGGGTGTAGTCTCGGGGATTCAGCTGGCTCGCGCGTGCACCGACCCCGAGCGGGGATGCGTCACGGCGGCGGTCGCGGATCTCGCGACGCCAGTGCTCGAGGTGCTTGAAGAACTTCTCGTTGTCCCGGAGGATGAGCTGCATGTACCACATGCCTGAGAACTCGGCGAACCCCTCCGACAGCCACCAGTCCCGCTGGGTCGCTGGCTCCACGCCGATGCCCCACCACTGATGCGCCATTTCGTGGGCACGGAGGATCTCGTCGTACCCGCTATCGCTCATCGCCTGGAACGTCCACACCGGGAGGTAGATGAGTCCGGGGAACGCTTCTCCGTAGGAGAAGGGGATCTCTGCGGCGTAGTAGCGGTCGAACAGCGGGGGGCCGTAGACGTGGGTGAAGAACGCGAGGCTGTTCGCGATGTCGGCCCCCACCTCTTGCTCCGGGTTGCGCTGCGACAGGAGTCTGTACCAGTTGGTAGGCCAGGCCGACCGATCGCGTAGCTCGAGGAAGAGCTGATTCAGGCGGCGATGCGCCTCGCTGTTCACGTGGACCGTTACCGGCGGAATCCGGGGATCGGTGATCTTGAACTCGTCGTACTCGCCGATGCTGAAGCATACTTGGTCGGCCGGCAGGTCCGTGCGCCAATGCGTTGTCGCCACATCGCCCTCAACCTGGGAGTCCAATAGCCGGCCCACGCTCGCGAAGTGGTATCGCGTCGGCGTGTGAAACGTGAGGTCGACGTTGGCGGCGCGGTCACCGTACCGGGGGAACCACGAGAACGGTGTTTTGACGTACAGCCACCGATCCGGTGGGATCCCCATCGTCCCACCGCGCATTGTCTCCAACATCACCGATGTGGAACCGATCAGGTCGCCGTGATAGACAACGCGCACCGCGCGTGCTTCCCCCACGCGCGGCGGTGGGTCGAAGTGGACCCACAGCTCCGGGCTCTGCTTCGTACGGAAAAAGGCCAGCGCGCCTCCCCCTTCCTCGCGTACGGAGTCCACCGCGAGTTCCGAGAGCAACCTGAAGCGGGCCCAGCCAACGCCGCCCCGCCGCGCCGTAAGGCCGATCGTGGCGGTCGCGGAGAACGCCAGCCCCTTCGCGATCGACGCTTCGATGCGGTAGGAGTCGAGCTTGAGGGCGTCGTGGCCCTCGGGTAGCGGCGTGCTGTCGCGCAGCTCCTCGATCCGCTTGAAGGTGCTGATGACTTGCACCTTCTGCCTCTCCAGCCGGCCGCCGCGGAGGAGCTGGATCTGCTCCTCATCTTCTGGGTCCACCACGAACATCAAGTCATCGCCGTCTTCCCGCTTGACATGGGCGTAGAAGAACCCGTTGTCCTCTCCATTCAGGAGGCCGGCGATCAGCGTGGGTTGAAGGCTCTGGCGACCATCGACCAGACGGTCCAGCGCATCGTTGAGAACACCCGACGCTTCGCCCACCACGCCGCCGGCACCGAAGCTGAGCTGGCGTTCGAGCTCGGCCCAGGTGGAGTCGGTGAACACGAAGGCCGCCGCTGTGATCCGGGCATGCA
>WNFA01000312.1_pt1 | contig 50150 bp, 55 predicted proteins | sample 5400481 | NCBI WGS metagenome assembly WNFA01 (sample SAMN13153340, study PRJNA577476) | soil metagenome | isolation source: 120 cm saprolite under Douglas fir tree site 2 hole 1 replicate 2 | place: USA:California | collected 2015-04-18 | reverse complement strand
AGCGCCGGAACGAGACCTGCGGCGTCCGATCAGCGTCTGGCTGCTGGTGGCCAGTTGTACCAGCCGCTGGCGCGCAGTGGTGCTCGGCCAGTGGAGTCGGGCACGGGTGCAGGCTTGCCTCCCTCGTTTGAGGCGCTTTTTCTGCCCCAGTCCAAGGCGACGGCTGCACCGGCGGCTGTGGTTTCAGGCGGGGGTCCAGCAGCGCTTCCTGGGAACGCAGGCGCGGGGGGGATTCCCTTGATCGGATGCTTAAGTTCGCGCCTATGGGCCTGCGGCCCCCTGGACCCCCGCTTCTTCTCGACCTTGCAACAGCTCTGCTTGCGGCGGAAGGGAGATGGGAAAGGGCGAGGACACCTCGCGCTCCGCCAAGGGGCTTGCGGCCCCCTGGACCCCCGCTTCTTCTCGATCTTGCAACAGCCCTGAGCGGTTAGCATGCGCGGCCTCCTCCGCCAGCAGTCGCTGCTTGCGCTCCAGGCCCCAGCGGTAGCCGCCCAGCGCACCGTTTTCGCGCACCGCGCGATGGCAGGGGATCACCAGGGATACAGGATTGGTGGCACAGGCGTGGGCCACAGCTCGTGCCGCTTTGGGATTGCCCAGGGCTTGAGCAATTGCGCTATAGGAGCGGGTGCTGCCGTAAGGAATGGCACGCAACGTTTCCCAGACACGCCATTGAAAGGCAGTGGCCTGGACATCAACGGGTAGATCCAGGTGAGGCTGCTCACCGTTGAGGTAATCTAGCAGGGCATTGACCCACTGGCTGAGTTCTGTTCCATCGCGCTCGATGCTGGCGGCAGGGTACTCGCCCCAGAGAGCGCTCTCAAGCTCGGCATCCACATCGCCCAGGCTGACCGCGCAGATGCCTTTTTCTGTAGCTGCAACCAGCAGGCGCCCCAGCGGGCAAGCGACGATAGTATAACCAATACGCATCTCCTGGCCGCCCCGGCGGTAAGTGGAAGGCGTCATACCCAACTTGGTATGCGTACGCTCATACAGTCTACTACTCGAGCCATATCCTGCATCGTAGAGTGCTGTGGTTACAGATTCCCCTTCCTTGAGCCGCGCCTTGAACTGCCCTAACCGGCAAGCTTCTACATACTGGCGCGGCGTGATCCCCACAACTCGCTTGAAGACCCGCTGCAGGTGGTACGGGCTAACACTGACCTCCTTCCCGAGATCGGCCAGGGTAATTAGCCCATCAAGATGCGTCTCGATGTAGCGGCAGGCGCGCTGGATCATCTCCACCTGCAGCTCGTATACCGATGTTTCCCCGGGACGGCAGCGCCTGCAGGCGCGGAACCCTGCCTCTTCGGCGGCTTCTGGCCGTGTAAAGAAGGTCACCTGCTCCCGGCGCGGGTGCCGGGCAGGGCAGGATGGGTTACAATAAATGCCTGTCGAACGCACCCCGAACACAAAAGTCCCATCAGACTGGCTATCCCTGTTCAGAACTGCCTGCCAGTAGTTTTCTTCAAGCATGGCTTCTATCTCCTCATCTCGACTCGACTTCATGCTTTACTCAAATTGCTTTATTATATACGTATAATAGAATAAGTTCTCGACAGATGCTATCCGATTCTTGCGGTCAAAATTAACCTCCAACATTGTTGCTCGTTCCTGTTTGTCTATGCAAAATAAACCGGCAAAACAACTGCGGGAAATCCGGTATGATGTCATACTCAAGCGCCGCTCAGAACTGGCGGAGTGGGAACAGGTGGAAGGCAATACGTTGCCTACTCGTGTGATAGCCATATTGGACACACAAAATAAGAATACTCTATAGCGTCTATAAGCCAGAACGCTGGGCAATTTGTCAAGCCATTTGCCATTTCATCTCTGGTTTACAGTTGGGGCGGAATACGGTATACTAACCGAGACATTGTCGTAGGATGCGTCTGGAGGAAGAAGACCAGTGAAAATCACATGCAAGCAGCAGGACCTGAGCCGTGGCCTTTCAATCGTGAGCCACGCGGTTTCAAATCGCACTACACTGCCTATCCTGGCCAATATTTTGATGGCGACCCAGCATGATCGTTTGAAATTGTCTGCGACGAACCTGGAGATCGGCATTAATTGCTGGATCGATGCCCAGGTGCTGGAAGACGGGACAACAACGGTCCCAGCCAAGTTCCTCACCGAGTTTGTGGGCAGCCTGCCGCCAGGCAGCGTGGAAATGAGCGTGCCGGAGGAGTCTCATACACTCAATATCAAGGCTCCCGGCAGGAGCGCGAACATCAAGGGCATGGATGCCTCGGAGTTCCCGACCATCCCCAGCGGCGAGGGCGGCGAGTCACCTGTGCTGCTGGAGGCCGGGCAGTTGAAAGAGTTGATCGAGGAGGTGGCTTTTGCCGCCGCCGATGAGGACTCGCGCCCGGTCTTCACGGGTGTGCTGGTGCAGGTCGGTGAAGAGAAACTCACGTTTGCCGCCGCCGACTCCTTCCGGCTGGCCGTACGCAGCGCGCCCCTGCCCGGAGACGATCATCCACGCGGCGATATCCTCGTCCCGGCGCGCACGCTGATTGAACTGGGGCGCATCCTGCCTGCAGAAGGCCCGGTACAGATGATCGTGACGCCTAACCGCAGCCAGGTGCTGTTCCATACCGAGCAGGTCGACCTGGTTTCTCGCCTGATTGAAGGCACCTTCCCCAACTACCGCCAGATTATCCCGAAAGAACACACGACGCGGGCTGTGGTCGAGACGAAAGAGTTCGCGGGCGTGGTCAAATCGGCGGCATTGTTTGCTCGCGACAGTTCCAACATCACGCGCATCAAGGTCAACCCTGGCGGCAGCGATGGCCTGGAACCAGGCGCGGTGACTGTCGAGGCCACGGCTGAGGACCTGGGCGATAACGTTGGCACGGTCAACGCGGCCGTTGACGGACCCGAGATGCAGATTATCTTCAACGTGAAGTATCTCGCGGATGTGCTGGCGGTCATTGACACGCCCGAGGTCGCTCTCGAGGTCACGTCAGCCACCAGGCCGGGCGTGATCAGACCCGTTGGTCCGGCTGATTACACCTATGTAATCATGCCTATGCATATCAATCGCTAAGCACATAGGGGCGCGCTTGCAGCGCGCTCCATCCCCAACGGACACCTGGATGTATCTTGCTCACCTCGCCTTAAATGATTTTCGCAACTACAGGCACCTTGATCTCGCGCTGGGTCCGGGTCTTTTTCTGTTTTCGGGAGAGAACGCCCAGGGCAAGACGAACCTGCTCGAAGCCGTGGCCATGCTTGCCACGAGCAATTCCTTTCATGCCGGGTCAGACCGCGAGGTGATCAACTGGGACGCGCAGGACCACCTGGCACGGGTTTCCGCCGGGGTCAGGCGGCAGGAAGACGAGGTGAAGATCGAGATCGTGGTCATCGACCCCGCTTACTACGGGCGACCACAGGGGGCTTCGCCCGCGCAGCAGAATACGCACAGGCAAATTGAGTTGCCAGCGAGCGCGCAACGCAAGCGTATCAAGGTCAACGGAGTGCCGAAGAAGGCCGTGGACCTGGTGGGGCAGATGAAGGTGGTGTTGTTCGCTCCTACCGACCTGCACCTGGTCGATGGTTCACCCGAGGACCGGCGGCGTTTTCTCGACCGCAGCCTCTGCCAGATGCAGCCGCGCTACTACCAGGCATGGCAGAAGTACCGCAAGGTGATCACGCAGCGGGCCGCGCTGCTCAAGCGCATCCGCGAAAACCAGGAAGACCCGTCGATGCTGAGCTACCTGGATGAACAACTGGTAGCGCAGGCCAATTTGATTATGTTTGAACGGCGGCGCATGATCGCCGCGCTCAACGAGCAGGCGTGCATATTCCAGGAAACCATCAGCGGCGGACGCGAACATCTCCAGATCGCTTACCGTCCATCGTTCAGCGTTGACCCGGGCAGCGATATTCTACAGGCGCAGCAGCACTACCGCGAGCAACTGCACGAGGTACGACGCAAGGAGATGCAGCAGGGCGTGTGCCTGCTGGGACCTCATCGCGATGATATGGAATTCCTGGTCGACGGCGTGAATATGCTTACCTACGGGTCGCGCGGCCAGCAGCGCACTGTGGCGCTTTCTACCAAGCTGGCAGAGCTGGCATATATGCGCGCCAGCACGGGGGATGAGCCCGTCCTACTGTGTTCAGCGAACTTGACCACCTGCGCCGCGAGTACCTGCTGCACGAGGTACTACAGCACGAACAGGTGCTGCTTACTGCCACCGATTTTATGAGCTTTCCGGAGGAGATTCTGGCAAAGGCTCATCGCTACCAGGTAGTAAGAGGCGAAATAGTATGAAATGTCAGGAGGGCGACGGCTGTAGAGTGCCGATTTATCGAGCACGTCCTCGCCCCTACATTTCTTTCTTGTTCCACTTCTGTTCGACCTCTGCCCAGGCTCCGCGCACCTGCGCTACCTCAGATTCGTCGGGCTCCAGGCCGCCATAACGGGTGGCAGCATACACCCCGGTGATGACCTCCAGGCGCGGCTGCGCGAGAGGCGTCTTTGCGTCGAGGCGCTGCCTGAATTCGTAGGGCGTCTCGTCCTTCTTGCGTGGATAGCCGCGATCAGCCGCTCGCCTCAGCAGCAGGCGATAGATCTCACGAACGCTGCGCGCGGCCTGCCCTCCTGTAATTGCCTCCGGCGCAGCCTGTGTACCAGCCGCCGCAGTTTTACGGGCAAAGAAACGCCCAAACAGCCCGCGCAGGAACGCTTTGAGCTGTGTCCAGAATAGCGCCCAGGACCAGACGCTTTCATACTCGTCCTGATTTTTGTTCTCTACCACGCGCACACGGCGGCGGCGCATCGCCCAGCGGATAAGTAGAAGAACTCCCAGGATAAACAAAATGGGGAGAGCGATTCTAAGGATAGGTATAAGAACAAGAAAGAGGTCCGGCGTGGGCTGTGGTTTGTGCGTTTTTGTTTGGCCAACACCACCCAGAGGATTCAAGCGAATGGTAGGTGGTTGCGCCTTATGGCCTGCCAGGATCAGATTGATCAGCCAGAAGATGGGAGTGACCAGGAAAACAATGATATGAGCGATGATCCCGACTAGCCAGTCATAAGCCGCCCCTAAGGGAATTGCAATCTGCTGCAAGAAGGTAGGGTTAGCAGTACTACCTACCGCTAAGGCAATGAGCAGGATAGCCGCGCTAAATATCCCCGACATGAGCAGAATAGAACGCTCCTGAGCAGCGGCACTTCCTTGCAGACCGGCGGGATGGGAGCGCCGCACATAAGCAGCTCGCGCTAGCGAATGCGCGACAAGTGCCAGGAAGAAGAAAATCGGAATGAGCAGAAAGAGTACCGGTCCATCAGAGAAGGTCACGCCAGCGCTCTCCTGTCCAGCCCGCACAATAATCACTGCAATGAAGATCATCAGACCCAGGCGCAGCACATTGAAGACCTGGGCCGGTTCAATTAGGCGGCGCGAAAGACGCACACCGCGCCAGGAAAAATAGACGCAGAGCGCAGCAATACTTACGACAAGGTAAATATTTGAGTTGAGTAGCAAAATATCGTTCAGCAGGCTCAGCAGCCAGCGAGGATCAAGCACAAAGGCTGCCTGGGTATAGAGATGCAGCCAGATGATAAAGAGTGTGACTACGCTTACCAGAGAGAAAACAAGCGAAGTACCAGGCGTTACTGTACTTGTATTATCGTCCCTATCCGAGGAAGATGTCGCGCTCATATCACGTCGCTCCAGGTAACTCACCAACCATTGGGAGCCCGCGATGAATACAAAAGGGGCCCATAAGGGGATGATGGGGACAGGCGAGTGTATGAAGGTTTGACGTGACTGAAAGAGCCATAGCTGCCAGGAGGAACGGTAAGAGGCGCTCACCCAGGCTTGGGTTTGCTGCTATCTCGGTAGTAGCCATTGACAGCAGTTGCTGCCTGCGTCGTTGTGCCGCGTCTGAGAGAGACTCTGTCTTGTTGTCGTCTGGCTTCATTAATCCTCTTCCTCGCCGCGTAGTTCTCCCCATAATATACGTACTGTGCGGGCGGAGATCTCATAGCTGAAACCTCTGCGCTGTAAAAATGAGCCGAGGCGTTTGCGAAATGTGGCGTAGTCCATGGTGGGAACGCGAACCAGCGGTAATGCCTTTTTGCGACCGGCCTGCAAAGCTCGCTCCTCGTCTTTTTCTTCATCAACGACCTCGTCGGCCACGTCGCGCGCTACGCCTTTCATACGCAGCTCGCTTTTCAGTACACGCGCTCCACGCGGGTTGAACTGTTCGCGTGTCTCGACCCAGAATGAGGCGAAATCGTGGTCATTCACCAGGTTCAACCGAGCCAGGCGAGCCAGGACGCTATCGATCAGTTCTGGCGGCGTTTCTTTACGGCGCAAGTAGCGGCGGACCTCTTCGCGGCTACGGGGGCGAAATGAGAGGTAGTTGAAGGCGAGGTCCACGGCTCGCTGCAAGGTCTCTTCATGGCGTAGCTGCTCCAGTTGAGCCGAATCGAGTTCCTGGTCCAGTTTCAATCCCATTTGAAATACTACTTCCGCTGCGACACCCAGCAGGAAGCGTCCATCAACATAGAGGTTGACGCGTTCAGCATTGTTAACCTGTGGTTCAAGGGCTGTAATGCGCATACCCACACTATATCACCTAAAAACAGGCAGCGCTAACCCAAAACAGCCAGTAGTCCCAGGGCGTACGCTTCCGCAGCACTCTGTGCGTCGTACACTGTATCGCCCATCAGCAGGCGATAACGGCACTTCCAGCGCCTGGCCGGCCAGGGAGCCAGCTTGATCAGGGTGTAGGTCTCGACGCGCGCTTCCAGTGCCTCGCGGAGGGCTACCTCGTCGAACGTGGTAATGCCATGTCCGGCAAGCCGCGACTGTAGTTCTTGCGGTATCATGATCCCGCCTGTTTATTGGCCTGGACGGCAGCGTTCATTGCTGATCGTATCTTTTCCACGCTCAATGTTTGCCAATCGGTGCGCGGCAAATGCTCTGGTATAACGGCAAATGGTCCCGTCCAGTGCCTGGCGTGTTCCTCGAGCCAGTCCAGCACCTCAAATGCCTTCTGGCGGGACTGCTCGACGATAGGGTAGCGCAACGCGGCGCGGTCAAAGATTTCTTGATCTTTGGTGTAGACGCTGCGGTCTTCGCGGATCACCACGTCGATGTAGAGATCGGTATAGATGAGTTCACGTGACGTGCTGGTATAAGGGGGTGTTGGCAAGATGACGTCGCAGTAACCATCATTGAAACTGCCGTCGTTATGGTAGCCAATATGGATGGTATACCAGGCCCCGGGCCAGAAGTAGGAGAGAGAATGGTTTTTTGAGAAAAAGAAATCTGGTTTCCAGTGGTGAGGTTTCCAGTGTCTCAGTGTGCCAAGTGGCGTCCAGATACATATATATTCGTCGCTGACCGGCAACTGATAACCCTTCCAGGCACCCCACTCATCACCGTTGACGAGCATTTTAAAAATGTCAGCTTCCAACAGCATACGGCAGCCTCTCTTTTTCTAAAAATCGCTTACGCTCAACTCTACGAATTATAGCTGATGGAATTTCCGTATTCCAGCAAGAAGAAGGGACGGCCATTGTGGCCGTCCCCCATTATTCAACGTGGTCACCAGGCTGGTTTCATGCATGCCCATCAATCCCCTTCAAAGCCGGCCAGGTTGACGCCCAGCTCGGGCATCAGGTCGCTTGAGGAGTCCTCAACAAAGTGTATTGTTTGCTCGTCATCGTTGAGGATCTCAACGTTGATGCCCAGGCTCTGCAGTTCCTTCACCAGTACTTTGAAGGCGACGGGAACTCCCGGCTCGATCATATCCTCGCCCTTCACGATGGCCTCGTAGGTTTTCACGCGCCCCACATCATCGTCTGACTTTACTGTCAACATCTCCTGGAGGATATGGGCTGCGCCATAAGCCTCCAGCGCCCATACCTCCATCTCGCCGAAGCGCTGCCCGCCAAACTGTGCCCTGCCGCCCAGCGGCTGCTGTGTGATTAAGCTGTACGGGCCAGTTGAGCGAGCGTGGATCTTGTCCTCGACCAGGTGGGCCAGCTTCAACATGTAGGTATAGCCGACGGTGATGGGCTGATCGAACGGCTCGCCTGTGCGTCCATCATAGAGCACGATCTTGCCCGACTCCGGCAGTTCGGCCCGGCGCAGCAGAGCTTCGATGTCCTCTTCCGTGGCCCCGTCAAAGACAGGCGACGCGATTTTAGACCCCAGTGTACCGGCAGCCCAGCCCAGATGGGTCTCCAAGATCTGCCCGATATTCATGCGGTGTGGTACGCTCAATGTGTTGAGAATAATATCCACTGGAGTGCCATCGGGCAGGAATGGCATGTCTGCAACGGGCAGCACACGCGAAATGACGCCCTTGTTGCCATGGCGACCCGCCATTTTATCGCCCACGCCGATCTTGCGCCTCTGCGCAACGCTGACGCGCACCCGCCGGTGTACGCCGGGCGGCAACTCGTCGCCAGCATCACGCGAGAAGACCTTCACCTCGATCACCTTGCCGCGCTCACCATGGGGCATGCGCAGCGACGAATCTTTCACCTCGCGCGCCTTTTCACCGAAGATGGCACGCAGCAGCTTCTCCTCGGCCGTCAGTTCCGTCTCCCCCTTGGGAGTGATCTTGCCCACCAGGATATCCTGCGGTCCCACCTCGGCGCCCACGTAGATGATGCCGCGCTCGTTCAGGTTACGCAGCCCCTCCTCGCCGACATTGGGGATATCGCGTGTAATTTCCTCTGGCCCGAGCTTGGTGTCGCGAGCCTCCAGGTCATATCTTTCGATATGGATGGATGTGAAGAGGTCTTCATGCACGAGGCGCTCGCTGATCACAATGGCATCCTCGAAGTTACCGCCCTCCCAACTCATGAAGGCTACCAGGATATTTTGTCCCAGCGCCAGCTCGCCATTCTCGGTCGATGAGCTGTCCGCGATCACCTGTCCGGCGCTGACATGCTGGCCTTTACGCACGCTCGGCCGCTGGTTGATGCAGGTACTGGCGTTGGAGCGCACGAACTTGCGCAAGCGGTGGGTATGGACCTCACCCTGCTCGTCCAGAACATCGATGCTGCGCGCAGTCACCGAAACCACTTCGCCACTGGTACGGCTGAGAATGACCTGGCCCGAGTCCAGGGCTACGCGCCGCTCCATGCCGGTACCGCACACCGGCGATTGCGGGCGCAACAAAGGTACCGCCTGGCGCTGCATGCCCGCGCCCATCAGCGCACGGTTCACATCGTCATGTTCCAGGAAGGGGATGAGCGCGCTCGCCACGCTCACCGTCTGCTGCGGCGATACGTCCATGTAGTCGAGGTCATCGGAACTCTCCAGGAAGAACTCGCCCTGGTAGCGAGCCAGGACGCGGTCCTCCACGAACTCGTCGATCTCCGAAAGCTTCGCGTTGGCCTGCGCGATCCAGAAGTTCTCCTCGTCATCAGCGCTGTGATGCACCACCTCATCGCTGACGAAGGGCTTTACGCGGACCTCGGTACCGCCAAGCGCCCGGGAAAGCCGGTCGAAGAGCGCCTCCTCGACACGTACGCGCATACCTTTTCTGAAGAGGAATTCTCCATCCGGCGCCTTGATATCCTCGCGTTCGCGCCCGAACACACCGCGCAACTCGCGACCGAGCAGGCGCCGGTCATTGGCTGGCAGGCGCTTGTAGACCTTGCGGTAGGGCGTCTCAATGAAACCATAGGGATTGATGCGCGCATAGGTCGCCAGGTTGCCAATCAGGCCGATATTCTGACCATCGGGCGTTTCGATTGGGCAAATGCGGCCATAGTGTGATTGATGCACATCGCGAACCTCGAAGCCGGCGCGTTCGCGCGAGAGCCCGCCGGGACCCAGCGCCGAGAGACGCCGCTTGAGGCCGATCTCGGCCAGGGCATTCGTCTGCTCCATGAACTGGGAGAGCTGGCTGCCGCCAAAGAACTCGCGCATCGCCGCCACCACGGGGCGAATGTTGATCAAGGCATTGGGCGTCGCCTGGCCCGGCTCCTGGATGCTCATGCGCTCCTTCACGACGCGCTCCATGCGCAGCAGGCCGACACGAAACTGGGATTGGATCAATTCCCCGACGCAACGCACCCGGCGATTGCCCAGGTGATCGATGTCGTCTTTACGTCCGTGCCCATTGTTCAAAGCGATGAGGCGGCGCACGATATTGACAAAATCATCCAGGGTCAGGATACGGTGACGCTGCGGAATAGACAGATCGAGCTTTTTATTGAGCTTATAGCGACCTACATTGCCGAGGTCGTAGCGGCGACTATTGAAGAACAGGTTCTTGACGAGGGAGCGCGCATTATCAATAGTGGCCGGGTCGCCCGGCCGCAGCTTTTTATAGACTTCAAGCAATGCTTCGTCTTCGCGCTTCACCGGGTCGCGTTCCAGGGTCGCCTGGATATAGCGAATAGTTGCATCGCTATCGACTCCCGCAAACGCGGCGAGCATGCCCTGGTCCGTTGACAGGTCCAGATCTTCAATATGATAGTGATCGCGTGCAAGGCCAGATACGGCCCGCAGTAACGTCGTCACAGGCAGCTTGCGCTTGCGGTCGATTTTTACTGTGAGCAGATTCTTATTGCTGGTCTCGAACTCTAACCACGCGCCGCGATTGGGAATGAGCTTGCCCGAAAAAAGGCTCCGGCCGGAGGAGGTGTCCTCATCCGTCGTAAAGTAGACGCCGGGCGAACGCACCAACTGGCTCACGACCACACGTTCGGTGCCGTTGACGATGAACGTTCCTTCGCCGGTCATCAACGGGAAATCACCCATGAAGATTTCCTTCTCGATGATCTCGCCCGTTTCTTTGTTGATGAGCCGCACCTGCACATTCAACGGAGCCGAGTACGTGGCATCATGGTCGCGACACTCGTCTTCGTCGTACTTCGGTACGCCAAAGGGTTCCGGCGGCAAAATGAATTCAAGGCTGAGACTCTTGCCGGTAAAATCCTCAATGGGAGAAATTTCTGCAAAAACTTCGTGTAGACCTTCTTTCTTAAACCATGCAAAAGAGTCTAGCTGGACCTGAATAAGGCCCGGCATAGGCACTACGTCTGGCATACGTGCGAATGAGATACGCTCAGGGAGTGCAACATCATGCGTGCTTACTTCCATAATGGGGGTATGCTCCTTTCACCTGGTCGCCTGGCCAGTTTTGACAACTGCGAATAGTAATACGCCCAAAAAACAATGATACTCCCACGGGACCGGTAATGGAGATTAACACATTACTTCGGGTTTTGCCCCACCCCCCGGCGCGATGAATCGCGGTCCCTCGATAAATCGGGGACCTACAGCGCCCACCCATATGCCATATTATTTTGTTATACCGCATAACCGATCCCGCAGGAGATTTTGAACAAATTATAGGCTCTCGATTACCGCTCTTGAATGCCAAAATTGATCACGAGGAATCTGCAAAGTCTGAAGTCTTATGCAAGGATACCCGAAAAAATGCAAAAACACATCGGTCCTTTGGCCGATGTATTTTCCGCGCGAGTAAGGTATAATAGTAGTGTGAACACTTAGACGTTCAGCGAGGAGACTTGTGGATAAGTCAGCGGAGACTCGCGTCGAGCGCGACTCGATGGGCGAGATGCAAGTACCTGCAGATGCGTACTATGGCGCCAGCACCCAGCGCGCCGTACTGAACTTTCCGATCAGTGACCTGCGCTTCCCACGCCAGTTCACTCGCGCATTAGGACAGATCAAACAGGTAGCGGCACGGACAAACGCAGCCCTGGGCACCATCGATCCACAAATTGCCGAGGCCATTGTGCAGGCGGCACAAGAGGTGATCGATGGCAGGTTCGACAGTCACTTCGTCCTCGATATTTTTCAAACTGGCTCCGGCACCTCAACCAACATGAACGCCAACGAGGTGATTGCCAATCGCGCCAGCGAGCTGCTGGGAGGACCGGGCGCACTCACCTGCAGGATGCCACGCCCATTCGCCTGGGACAGGAGTTCCTGGGCTATGCCGGGCAGATCGAGCGCGGTATCGCGCGCATGCGCCACGCGCAGAGCGAGCTATCCGAGGTGGCCCTTGGCGGCACGGCGGTCGGCACGGGCGTGAATACGCACCCGGAGTTTGCCGCGCGCGTGTGCAGGCTGCTCTCGGAGATGAATAACGTCACAGTGCACGAGACGGGCAATCATTTCCAGGCACAGAGCACGCTGGATAACATCGTCGAAGCAAGCGGCACGCTCAATACGCTGGCGGTGAGCCTGATGAAGATCGCCAACGATATTCGCTGGCTTGGCTCCGGCCCGCGCGCTGGTATCGGCGAGATCGAGCTGCCCGCTGTGCAGCCGGGCAGCTCGATTATGCCCGGCAAGGTCAACCCGGTGATCGCCGAATCGGTATGTATGGTCTGCGCCCAGGTCATGGGCAACCACACGACGATTACCATCGCGGGGCAATCCGGCAACTTCGAGATCAATGTGATGATGCCAGTGACGGCCTATAACCTGCTGCAATCGATTAGCCTGCTGGCAGCGGCCGCGCGCAACTTCACCGAGCAGTGCATCAAGGGCCTGCAGGCCACGACGAAGGGACCGGAGATGGTCGAGCGCGGGCTGGCGATATGCACGGCGCTGGCTCCCATTATCGGTTACGACGCGGCCGCAGACATCGCCAAGGTGGCCCACAAAACGGGCAAGACGGTACGTGAGGTGGCACGCGAGAAAACCTCGCTTTCCGAGGAGGAGCTAGAGCGCATCCTCGACCCCGAGAATATGACGAAACCCGGACTGGAAGGCGGACCTGCGGGAGGCTAACATGGCTTCCTCCAGGGCGAGGGCAAGGGGTGCCCAATACGCATCGGCTCACATTACGCCTATCCCAATACATTATCGAGCCGCTGTGTCAGTTTGCGCGTCTTGTTGCCAATCGATTTGACCTGTTCCTCGGAGATCTGCTGTCCCCGGGTGATCTGTTCAAGGGCAGCCTGCGTCTCCGCATCCAGCACGCGTGTCACATTGGGCGCCAGGCGCGTTGTTGCCTTGCCAGTGCGCTTATATTCGTCCAGGACCTTGCTGACCAGGCGGTGCGCATTGACCTTCTCGACAAAGTTCATCACGGTCGCGTTGACTTGCCCGGACTGCATCGCATCGTTCCTGAAGGTGACTTTGATGTCGTCGCGCACCTTCTCACCCGCCAGGCCTGCTATGGGAATGTCGTAGGAAAGCTCGGCCTGGGCAATGCGGAAAAGGCCAGCCGCACGCGGCTCAATCAACAGTTCGACCAGTACAGCGGGGGGATTGTTTTTCTCCAGGTCGCCCAGAGGAACCACAATCCTGCGATCCGAGAGCACCCCTGGACCAGGGTCGCTGATGGCCGGCAGGACTTTGACCGCTCGTTTGGGCGAGACGCCCATGGGAAGCTGGACCGTCAGGACAGCATTGCGCACCACGACATCCATGGCGCTCTGGACCTGCTGCCGGAAGATGGTCATCGCATCGGTGGGGTAGCGGATAAATTCGGCCTCCGTGCCACCACTGAGCAAGCCTATTTCATCCAGCAAGCGTTCATCCCAGTCGGAGCCAATGCCGAGGGGATAGATGACAATACCCATCTCGCGAGCCTGTTGGGCAAGCTGGCGGCACTCCTTGCTCTTGACGGTACGTCCATCGGTCAGCAGGATCATGCGATTGATGGCATTGGGAATTAGCCAGCGATGCAGCTCGTCCATGCCCTGCTTCATGCCACGTGCCATGTTCGTGCCACCACCGGCGCGCATGGTATCGATGAACGACTTCATGCCCCAGGGGTCCCTGGCGGGCATGGCAGAAACTATGGTACGGGCGCTGCCGGTGAAGGTCACTACCGAGATGTAGTCGTCGGGCGACAGGTTATCGATGACCATCTTGACGGCCTCTTTGACGCTGGCGATTTTGCTGCCGTGCATGGAACCAGAACAGTCAAGTACCAGGGAAAAATTCAGGGGCAGGCGCATCTGCGCCATCAGCTCCGTCGGGACAGCTTCCAATAGTACGTATCCCACCTGACTCCTGTCGGTCACCGGCATGGGGTCTCTGCCAACTCGATAGGATAATGCAACCTCACCAGGCATAAGAGAATAACTCCTTTGTTCTTTTGCTGCTCGTTTTTCTTGTATGTTTACCATTAACAGCTTTGTAGTGCTTCAGTATACAGCATATCTTCTATGTCTGAACCTTGACAACTCCATCAATTATGATTATAATCAGACCAGTGAGTTAGACTTGGTAGTCTAATTGTTTTGATGAAGAGATATGACAAGCATGCTAGCAGGAGAAGAGAGCGATGCCGTTTTCGCGATTTTATAAACTGCCGTCAGAGAAACGCGAGGGGCTGCTTGAAGTGGCAGCACAGGAATTCGTGCAGCACGGATTCGAGGATGCCTCGATCAACCGCATCCTCGAACGCGCCCAGATGAGCAAAGGAGCGGCTTATTACTACTTTGAGGATAAGGTCGACCTGTTCTGTACGGTTGTGCAGTATGCGAGCGAACGCTTGCACCTTGTTGACCAGGAGCTGGATATTGCCGCGCTCACAGCGGAAAATTTCTGGCAGACCTTCGCGGAGCTGCATCGACTGCCACTGCTGCGCTCGTACGAGCAGCCCTGGTTGTTTGCATCTCTTCGAGTCGCGGGGCGGCTGTCGCCTGCCACGCTGGAGCGCGAGCCGCTGGCTACCCTTGCAAAGCAGCTCAGGACATGGGTAATGGCTATTGTGAAACGGGGGCAGGAGGTCGGTGTCATCCGCACTGATATTCCTGATGAGCTTATCTTCGCATGGCTCCAGGCGCTCGATGACGCGAGTGACCAGTGGCTGCTAGTGCAGTGGAAGGACCTGGACCGCGCGGCGATTGCGCAAGTTTCTGATCAAACGGTCGATGCTATGAGGCGTACAATGGTTCCATGAGCCTGGCGACCGCAAGCTAAACCAGGGCGACCGCAAGGGTCGCCCCTACTCGGACGATGGGTTGTTCCCTGGCGAGGGGGAGACGAACTTTAGCTAGCAAACAATTGTACGTTTGATCTCAGATTCGTATGTGGTCTCCAACAGTATAGAAAGGTGAGGAGAAAGGCAATGGACTTCCGCGAAAAGCAACTCTACCACCAGATTCACCCGGCCAAGCTGTTTACGGACTGGAGCGCGGGATTTATCGCGCTTTACTTCCTCTGGCAGCACAACCTGGTCGTTGCGCTTATTATAATGTTCGTTCCCGCGATTACCGTTTCTTTGCTCATGGTGCGGTATCTCGACCTGGAAAAATACAAGCAATCGCCCTTCGGCCGCTATGTCCGTGTATACATGACGCGCTTCATAGAGATGGTGCGCCTGGCGGGCTATCTCGTTATGGCCCTTGGGACCTGGTATCATGTCTTCTGGCTGATTCCACTCGGGGTGGGGATTGCGCTACTGGGGTGGCTGCGCGGTGTGCTGTTGCCTAAAGAGGTTTTCCCGCATATGATCAATTCTTGGTGATAGAACTTGATAGATTAGGGAAGAGGAGTAAACATCGTTTCAAATTCACCCGTTTTGATCAGCTCTTCGATGATTTGCTCGATACGCTCACGGCTGACTTTATCGGCAAGGATCATATCACTTGCCCAGAAATAAGCTCCTGAAAGATTTTCACCTGTTCTTCTATTCTTTTTTGATAAGGTTTGAACGTTCTGATATGAGAAGAAGGTTGCTACCCAGCGACTTCCATCTTCCCATGTAACAATTACATCCGTATTATCATCCTCGGGGTTCCAGGTTCCTGGAATCCATTGTTCAGCTTCGATCCAGATCGTATACTTCTGCCATTCTTTTTTCATATTCCTCACTCTTCCTTCTTGTAAGAAGGCTACATCAGGGATATAGTAGCTATAGTATATCCTACAGAGTTCCTGTCTCACCCTGAATCGCGGCGAGATGCCCCCGACTTCAGTCGTGGGGAGGAAAGCCGCGCTGCCCACAGGCAGAGAAAAACCTTCATCATATTTTCAAACTTGACAACGTGATGAAATCACGCTATACTCCTCTCATGAAGACAACCATCACGGCTAAGCTCAAATTGCATCCCACGCCAGAGCAATTCCACGCGTTGCGGGCTACACAGTTGGCATACCGCAATGCCTTGAACTATGTCAGCAGGTATGCCTTCGAGCATGGCAAGATGAGTAACAAGATTGGCTTGCAGAATGCTACGTATGCAGAGATACGCGCTCGCTACCAGATACCCGCCCAAATGGCCTGCTCTGTTCCCCGCCAAGTCGGTGCTACCTATAAGACGCTCTGGACGAAGGTCAAGCAGAACGCTGCACACCGTAAGGCAGGATATACCAAGAAACGCTATAAGGGATTGGATCAGCCTCCCAAATTCGTGTCGCCTACGCTTACCTATCAGTTGGGTCATGACTACAGCTTCAAGCGTGAGCAACAGGTCAGCATCTTGACCCTGGATGGGCGAGTGATCATGTCCTATACGGGCTACGCCTCTCATGTTGCCCTTGTCCAGAAAGGGGCCCAAATCGGTGCTGCCAAGCTCTGGTATGACAAACCCCGTAAGCAGTTCTACCTGCTCATCTCCTTGGAAATCGAAGGAGCAGACCCCATGCCAGAGACGCATACCAGTGTGGCGGGTGTGGATGTGGGAGTACGCTACCTGGCCGTGACTGCTACCACCAAGGGGGATCGGTCCTTTCATTCGGGCAAGGGGATTGTCCCGAAAGCCAACCATTACGCGAGACTGAGAAAGCGTCTGCAAAAGAAAGGCACTCGTTCCGCTACGCGACGACTCGTCGTGATGAGTAGACGAGAGAGACGGTTGAAGCAAGACGCCAATCATGTCGTCTCGAAACGCATCGTTGACCGACACCCCCACAGCCTGATCGGCTTGGAAAACCTGACAGACATCCGTGAACGAGGCCGCCGCAAGAAGGGCAAGAAAGCGAGCAAGAAGCAGAGGCGTGCCAATGCGGCCTACTCCAAATGGTCCTTTGCCGAGTTGCAGAGCATGATCGCCTACAAGGCGCTCTTGCATGGGTCGATGGCAGTCAAGGTAGACGCGCACTATACGAGCCAGGCATGCCCCCTGTGTGGATATACCTGTGATGCCAATCGGCCTGACAAAGGACTCTTGTTCGTCTGCCAGAACTGTCATTATACCCTCCATGCTGATTTGGTCGGTGCCAGGAATATTACGATGCGAACGTTGCTCGTCCGGCAAGACTGGGCGAGCACGGGGCAGTTGTCAGTTGCCCCTGATGTGTCAAGCGATGAAATCAAAGCTGCACGCCTTCGCCGGTATGCAGAATTGCGGTGGAGCTTAGACACAAGCCCCCAGCTTTAGCTGTGGGGTCTCTGACATCTTATCTGAGACTCGATACGAGGTATTGCGCGAACTGTAGGGTGAAGCGAAACCATAGATAGAAGAAGGAGAGATACGATGCTTGCTCTTGTGAATACTCCATCGGCGCCTATTCCAGTCGAATTACGTGAGGTTGCCGAACCGCAACCAGCCCCCGATGAAGCTATTGTGGAAGTCCACGCTTTTTCCTTAAATCGTGGCGAACTGCCATTGCTGGCCGGTCGTCCCGAGGGATGGCGTCCTGGCCAGGACATTGCCGGTGTCGTTGTAAAAGCCGCCGCGGATGGCAGTGGACCAAAGGAAGGAACTCGAGTCGTTGCACTTGTTGATAGCGCAGGTTGGGCACAGCGTGCAGCTGCACCTACAGTACGCATGGCCGCGCTGCCAGATAGCGTCAGCTTCGCCAGTGCTGCTACCCTACCTGTCTCGGGATTGACGGCACTGCGGACCCTACGCTATGGCGGCTTGCTGCTGGGACAGCGCGTGCTGATCACTGGTGCCTCGGGGGGTGTTGGGCGCTTCGCCGTTCAACTGGCTGCTCTAGCGGGAGCGGAGGTGACAGGAGTTGCCGGGCGTCCCGAACGTGCCGCAGGTCTTCCTGAACTGGGAGCGGCTGCAGTAGTCACGAATATACAGGAGGCGGGGGGATTGTTCGAGCTGATTTTAGAATCGGTCGGAGGGCCTTCACTCGCGGGCGCAATCAGCAAAGTGGCTCCCAACGGAACCATCGTCATGTTTGGCTATTCTTCCAGAGAGGAGACGCCCATCAGTTTTCCCAACTTCGCTGAGCACGCGGGCGCGTGCTTGATAGCATTTTTCGTCTTTCGGTCAGGAACGCCAGCTTCAATGGGGGAAGACCTGGCAAGACTCGTCTCGCTGGTTGCCGCAGGAAAGCTGACCCCTGAGTTAGGCCTGGAGGACAGTTGGCATAATGTCTACCGGGCCACGACGGCCCTGCGCGAGCGGAAGGTCAACGGGAAGGCTGTATTTCATGTCGGTTAAACGATGACCTCACCCGTAAATGTATTACATCCAAATGCGCCACCTGTCAGGAGAAGCGACGCCTGAATCTTCGGAGAGATCGGCGCCATTAGGCCATACCACGGCGCGAGGTTCGAGGGCCTTTACAGCGATAGCAACGGCTCCAAGCCACGTTTCATCCATCGTCAGCGCTTCCAACTCTTCCCTGGAGAAGAAGCGCGCGTCATCGATTTCGTCCGTGTCTGGGCGCAGGTCATTGAGGGGAGAGAGCAGCCTGGCACGGAACATGAAAAAGTAGTTGTGTTCGCCATCTTCCATCACCCAGAGGCGCACCCCCAGCAGGCCCTCGATCTCGACGCGCAAGTGCGTCTCCTCGAACGTCTCACGCGCGGCAGCATGATCGGGCAGTTCGCCTGTATTGACGCGCCCAGCTGGCAGCAAATATCGCCCCCTGGTGACTCCTCGTATGTTGCGCACGAGCAGCACGCGCCCTTCGTGGACGACAACAGCGCCAGCGCCCAGCGTGATTGGTCGTCTGGGGCGAGGTTCTGCTGCGGGATTGCTTGGAGGATCGAACTGTGACATGAAGGTGGACTCCTGTTATTTATCAATCCGGCCCGTAAAACCCCTGGCTTCAGCTATGGGGATATAAGGGCCGTTCCTTGTTTGGGGCTTGGGATGTGGGGCTATCCCCTTGACACGTAGCCATATTAATGTTAAAATAGCTATATGAAAGATGAGATAAAGACGTTGACCGTTCGATTCCCTGCTCCCATGTTGGAACAGATACGAGCGGTCGCCAAACAGAATAATCGCTCGCTCAATGGCGAAATTTTGACGGCCATTGCTGAGCATATCAAGAAACAGCGAAAGGGCCAATAGTTCGTGAGCAAGAAGACCAGGCGGGCCTACAAGTACCGGTTCTATCCGACCGATGAGCAGAAAAGCATTCTTGCTCAGACGTTCGGATGTGTCCGCTTTGTCTACAACTGGGGTCTCTCGAACCGTAAAATAGCCTATTTTCAGCATGGACAGAGCCTCCACTACAACGATCTTGCTGCCATGCTCGCCTCTCTCAAGAAACAGTATCCTTGGCTTGCTCTTGTCTCTTCCGTTCCCATACAGCAAGCTTTGAGGCATTTGGATAGGGCGTTTGTCAATTTCTTTGAAGGCCGTGCTGAGTACCCCACGTTCAAGAAAAAACGCAATGAGCAGTCGGCTACCTATGCTTCCAACGCCTTCAAATGGGATGGGAAGACGCTCTCCTTGGCTAAGATGAATGAGCCTCTGGATATTGTCTGGCATAGATCGCTGCCCAAAGGCAGCAAGCCCAGTTCGGTCACGGTCTCTAAAGATTGTGCACATCGCTACTTCGTCTCTATCCTGGTAGAAGAAGACATGAAGCCGCTTGCCGTCACTCCAAAGATGGTTGGGCTTGATCTTGGGATCAAATCCATGGTTGCCCTCTCGACTGGCGAGTCCGTTGGCAACCCCCACTACGCGGCCTCGGATGAGAAGAAGCTTGCAAAGGCCCAACGTCGGCATGCCAGGAAAAAGAAGGGCTCCAAGAACCGGAACAAAGCTCGTCTGAAAGTTGCCAAAGTCCATGCCCGTATCAACGACCGAAGAAGAGATTACCAGCACAAGCTCTCGACACGCATTGTCCATGAAAACCAAGTCATTTGCGTTGAGAGCCTGGCGGTCAAGAATATGGTCAAGAACCACTCGCTGGCAAAGGCCATCAGTGATGTAGGATGGGGCGAGTTTGTCCGCCAACTGGAATACAAATCCAAATGGTACGGACGAACCCTTGTCAAGGTTGACCGCTGGTATCCCTCTTCCAAGACCTGTCATGCTTGCAAGCATGTCCTCGACTCCTTAACGTTGGACATACGTGAATGGGTATGTCCTGAATGTGGCGTGGTTCACGACCGTGACACCAATGCCGCTCTCAACATTCTGGCGGAGGGGCTCTCCGTCACTGCCTGTGGAGGCAATGTAAGACCTGTTCGGGCGAAGGCTCGACAGGCAGTTGCCGGTGAAGCAGGAACCTCTCATTCGTGAGGATGAGAAGCCCCTGGCGAAAGCCTGTGGGAGATGTCACGGTTTATCAAAATGCGCCGTAAGACCCCGTGCTTATGAAGATCAACAAATTCATGTGGGTTTTGCCCCACCCCCTGGGCGCCATAAATGTCGGTCCCTCGATAAATCGGGGACCTACAACGCCCATCCGTATGCCGCATTATTTTCTTAACCTCCTTTAGCACCGGGGATAGAAGGCGCGCCGCCGTTATGCTACGGATTACCAGGAGGTGCTCCAGGCAAGTACACAATGTAGTTATCCAGCGTGAAACGCTCGTAGCGCTTACCCGAGCGTCCTATACTCTGTTCAAAAGCAGTTAGTTGTGGCGAGTCAAGCGGCCACAGATAGGCCGCCTGCGGATCTCCTTCTACTATCGAAAGGTAGGGAAGATATCTATTTTGACCCGGCTTGAGGTCCGCATCGATGACACCGCAGATGATATGTTCGTTACTGAGAAAGGCGGTGCGATCACACGTCCAGTAATCCGCATAGATGCGTGTGAGGTGCAGGCGCAACAGGTCATTGACCATAGTGTACTGCTGTTGAGTAACGGCCCGATCAAGAGGAGCCCGTGCAAAGACGCCAAATGTTCCAAAGAGAAAGATGACGGCTACGAAGAGCAGCACGCCACGTTTCAAGACATTTACGATGATAGCCAGGGGAAAAGATACAGGCCAGGCAGTGCGAGCGCTTCTCCACAAAGGCCAGAAGATCGAGGGAAAAGCGATGAGCAGCCCGACGAGATAGCGTGTCGAGGTGATCGGAACGAGCGCGGGCGCCGGGCTAGGGACGTAAGAAAGCAAGGTCAGTCCTGCGCCTGCCAGGATCACCAGGCGAGCAGTGCGCAGCACAACACTGCGTCTCACTTCGGGCGAGCTTGCAGGTTGGTAGTCCTGCCGCCACCCATGCAGTTCTCTGACAGCGAGAAAGGTGGCCAGGACGCACAGGAGAACAAAGCCAACACCCCAGAAGGCCTGTAGGTGTGAGAGCATACAGGGTATTTGCTGTCTCCAGGCTCCGGGCACGGTAGATGCAGTACAAAGAGGACTGGCGCCCGTTGCCATGGGAATGGCGACCAGCAATGTGCCTAGAACTTGATCGGCAAAAGAGTGGCTTATCTGCACTACTGCACCCAGTCCGCCATCAGTGCGGAGCTTCCAGAGCGTCACCAGAGAATTTTGCAGCGGATATTCTATCTTATAGATGATCAATGGCAAGAGGCCAACGAAGAACCCAGCCAGGAGTAAAGCCACAACAGCACGTGTGCGCAATTCGCTGCGGCAAAACAGTACGAGCAGCAGCAGAGCGACGAAGATGAAAGGTATGACCAGCAAATGGCTCCATAGGCCCATGCCCATCGCCAGGCCCAGGCCCGTGTAGGCAGCATAGCGGCGTTTCCGGTCAACAGCCAGGGTATTATGGCTATACGAAAGCACGAGCCAGGATGCGAGTAGGAGCATAAGGGAGCTGAAGAGCATGGTTTCAAGAGCTCCCCCAACGGCCTTGATCTGCCGGGTGAAGGTCTCGGTCGAACCGAAGCACAGCAAGAAGATGGTGGCGAGCGCCAACCTTTTTGTATAGAGGAGGCGTGCCAGCAGGTACATGACCAGTAGAAACAGGTCAAACAGGAATACCAGGCCAAGGCGCAGCGAGAACAGGGAAGGTCCCAGGAGATGAAACAGCAGCGCTCCAATATATGCTTCAAGCGCGCCCATGTAATTCTGGCCGTAAAAAAAGACAGGTAATTCACCATGGTAGGCGATGTGCAGAGCCATCAGGCCCATGGTATCCTCGTCGCTGTTCGTTGTCTGCCAGCCCAGGCTGATCACGGCCACGCGGATGCCAGTAGCCAGGGCGATTGCAATAATAACTCCGAGCACCTCTGGACTAAGCCTGAGATACTTCCTCTTCTGGCTGGATGCTGATATCTGTTCGTCCAGGCGCTGCTGTCCGAGGCCTTTGCTCTCCTCAGCCTTTTCTTGCTTCTGGATCATGCGTTATCCTCTTCCTCTCTGCCCAGAAGCTTACCACGTCTCTTCCCTCACGACAACCCTCCTTCAACATGGACTCTCCGTTCTAAAAGGTGAAAGAGAAAAGTGGGGACGCCCCACGCCCCGGCAGGGGGACGCTGTCCCCCTGCACCCTCTGTTGAATAATTACGCTCATCCCTTGTACGTGACCCACTTGATTTTGAGATTAGGGCCATAGGCGGTGACCAGGACCTTAGCATGGTTGCCGCCGTTGGTGAAGACCGCGAACACGTCGCCCGTGGGGAGGGCATTGCCCTGGATGGGCGTAGCGGTGTAGGTAAGACCTTCGAGTTGTGCCGCCGTGATTGAGTTGAAGTCAACTACGCCCATGTTGGCAAGTTTGGCGCTGCGCCTGGGATCCAGGGTACGGGTGGTCGGATTATCTATATGCCAGAGGACATCCGCGCCACTGGTGACCACGGCGCCCAGGTCGAAGTTAAACAACGCATTACCAGGGATGACGCCCGATCCTGCTGAAACGATAGGCACAGGCGTGGGGGTAGGGCTCGGTGTGGAGGTAGGACTAGGCGTAGGGCTGGGTGTGGCAGTTGGCGTAGGGCTGGGCGTGTGAGTGGGTGTAGGACTGGGCATGTTGGTAGGAGAAGGCGTAGCCGTTGCCTGGACAGCCGGCGACTGGGTAGGATGAGGTGTCGCAGTGGGAACGAGAACTGGTGTTTGCGGCTTCTGTGCCAGCAATGCAATGCCACCGCCGACCAGGCTCAGCACGCCCAGTCCTGCCAATCCAAAGATGAAGGTGCGGCGCGAAGTATCTCTTTTGTCCTGGCGGAGAGGTAACCCGGGCCTGTATGCTGCCACCGTGGACTGGTTCGCCCAGGCAGGAGAAGAGGACAACGGCGGTTGATTGAGCATGCCCGGCATGAAAACAGGCTGCCCGGATTGAACTGGAGCTGGAGTACCGTAGCCCGCCGCTGCTTCCTGGTAAGGCATCATGAAAGGGGGCTGGGCGGGAACGGGAGTCACCGAGGTTGGCAGCAGCCACGCGTCCGGCGCGGGAACCGTTTGTGTAGGCTGCGAAGACAGGCCCGGTGTGGTAGCAAGCGACTCGATGAGAGGGGTAGCCATAGCTGGCCGGGGCGAGGGGTTGAACAGCCCGGGCACAGGTGAGAACTGAGATGGCTGGCCCTGCGCTATGACTGGTGGATTGCCCGATGAAGGTGTGACGAATACAGGCTGGACCGCCTGCTCCAAAGCAGGCACCACTGCCGGTTGGGGGAGCTGGCCTGGTATAGCGGCATTTTGTTGTCCACCCTGCTGAGCAAGGAAGCGCTGGCTTGCCAGTTCAAATGCCGAGGCGAACATCTGCACGCCGGGGAAGCGCTGCGCGGGGTCTTTTGCCAGCGCAGTCTGTATTACCTGCTCAATTTCCGGCGAGATCGCCGGTACTTTCTCACGCAGGGGAGGGGGAGTGGCTATCATGTGCTGGCTCGCCACTTCGGTAAAATAGCCTTGAAAGGGCCGTTCACCGCTTAACCACTCATAAACGATGACCCCGAGAGCATACTGGTCGGTCGCCGGGCGCGGTTTGCCCTGCAACTGCTCCGGCGCCATATACGCCAGGGTGCCAATGGCGTCCTGCGTATTCTCGAGGCGCGCGCTTTGGACGGCCAGCACCAGACCGAAATCGCTGAGCAAGATCTCGTTGTTGGAGCCCAGCAGCATATTCTCCGGCTTCACATCGCGGTGGATCAGCTTTCGATCATGGGCATACTGCAAGGCGGAAGCAACCTGGTTGACGTAGGATACAATTGCATCCAGAGGCAGCCTCGTGCCCCTGGGATAGCGCTGGCGCAGGGTACCATTGGGGGCGTATTCCATTACCAGGAACGGCGTATTCCCCTCTACGCCGAAATCAAAGACCCGCACGATGTGCGGGTGCACCAGGTGTGCAACGATGCGCGCCTCGTCCAGGAAGTTCTGCTTCTCTTCATTGCCCAGGTGCACCTGCAGCACTTTGATCGCAGCAAACGTTCCTAGATACACGTGCTCGCCGAGGCAGACATCGGCGAAACCTCCCTGGCCCAGCAGCCAGCTCAGGCGGTAGCTGCCAAGTTGTTGTCCTGTGCGTTCTACACGCTCAGCCATCCTCGCTGCCCTCCTTCCGGACTATCCGGCACGTCTTCTATCAATGTTGCCGTTGGGACGCCGAGGGCTCTGGCCAGTTTCTCAAGGGTGTTTGTCGTCACACTGTAATGCGGGTCGTCGTAAATCCTTTTGACCGTCTTGTAGGATACGTCGGCAGTTCTCGAGAGCTTCCCCATACTTATGCCCCTCTGTTTTGCGATTTCTTTTACCCGCAGGTGTACCATGGCCCCCATCCTGGTTTGTGATAGCTGAGATTTTAGCAGACAACCGTTATTTAATAGAACTACCCAGTTAATGGGATGATTTTTTGTCTACGTAATTTTGGGTAGTACTATGGTACAAAATGCCAGCAGAAGTGTTGTGGTCCCCAATGCTGGTCTTTTTTCCGCTTTTGGTGCGATGAAGCGTATAGTAGAGAGTATAACACTTCATATAACACAAGGAGATTGAGTATGAGTAATACACCACATATTTCACCATTCGAGGGGATACGCCGGGTGAGTGACGATGGGATTGAATACTGGAGTGCGCGCGATTTGTACAAGTTGCTGGGATATTCAAGCTGGCAAAAGTTTCAGTTCGCTCTAGAGCAAGCCAAAAAGGCGTGCGAGAACAGCGGGCAGGCCGTCTCGGAGCATTTTAACCTGCAAGTTAAAATGGTTCAACTGGGCTCTGGAGGGCAACGAAAGACAGAAGACTTACCGACACCGAAAGAGAGCATACAGGAGCTACAGCGTAAAGAGCAAAAACGCCTGGCGCAGCGTTCGCAGCCTCCATTGCTTGACGACCAGGCGGCGACAGATGAGGCTTAGCATGTAAAGAGGTGTGGAGCGATGAAGAATCTCAGATGCTATGGGAAAGCTCCCTACCGGGTAGCGGTCATTCACGGTGGGCCTGGCGCGCCAGGCGAGATGGCCCCGGTGGCACGTGAACTTTCTTCGCTGTGCGGTATATTGGAACCGCTGCAAACGAAGACCACCATCCAGGGGCAGCTGGAGGAATTACACGGCATTGTGCGGGAGAACGGATCTCTCCCCTTGACTCTGATTGGACACTCCTGGGGAGCCATGTTGAGTTATCTGTTTACCGCTCAGTATCCCTCCACAGTCAAAAAGCTCATCCTCATCAGTAGTGGTGTCTTTGAGGAGCAATACGCTGCCAGTATTATGCAAACGCGCTTGAGCCGCTTATCGGAAGGGGCACAAAACCGGCTGGATGCATTGACACGAGCGTTGCAAGACCCAGCGCATGCCGACAAAAATGCCACCTTTGCTCAACTCGGCGAGCTGATCGCTGAGGCAGATTCCTTTGATCCCTTACCCCATAAAAATGACACCCTGGAATGCCGATATGCGCTTTACGATGGCGTGTGGCAAGAGGCGGCAGAGTTGAGAAGGAGCGGCGCATTGCTCGAACTCGGAAGAACCATCCGCTGTCCGGTGGTAGCCATACATGGTGATTACGATCCGCACCCTGCCGAGGGAATATCAACTCCGATCTCGCGCGTAGTCAAGGACTTCCGCTTTCTTCTCTTAGAACACTGTGGACATAATCCCTGGTACGAGAAGGAGGCGAGAGAGCCATTTTTCGCCTTCCTCAAGCAGGAGGTAGTATAATTTCGTCTGCAGGAATATCCTTATTCAATTTTCCCGCCGTCGTAGTGACGAATGTGGATAAATCATTGGGCAGCGGGCGCACACCTTCAAGCAAGAAGGCATTGATCTCGGCTCCCAGGAAGAGAATCAGGCCAAAGTAGTAAAAGAACACCAGGAGAATGAGCGTAAAGCCGACTGCCCCGGCTGGTCCCCTGAGGAACCTGGCAATGTAGAGCGGGAAGAGCCCAAGATAGAGCTGGAGGGCAACCGTAGCCACGAGCGCGCCGAGCCAGCTATGACGCAGGCTAATGTGGAGGTTGGGCACTACCATATAGATGGCCTCGAACAAGAGAAATGCGGCGAACATGCCCCCGAGGATACCTGCTATACTCAGCAAGAGTGGCACACGCCCAAAAATGGTATTCTGCAAGACGGAAAACGCCAGCGTTGGTAGACTCGCTGCGAAGACCATGACGGGCACGAGGATGATAAATACCAGCATCATGCCGATCGCCATCAGGTTCTCAGGGATGAAGGCTCGTCGCCGGACCCGGTAAACGATCGAAAAAAAGTTGTCCAGCAAAACGAAGAGCCGCGAGCCAAAAAAGATGGCGCTCACCACGGCGATCAGCCCTAAAATGCCAGAGGAGTGCACAAGGTTTGAGTTAGCCAGCCGAAAAGAGACTTGACTCTGACGTCACGTCACCCTTTATACTTCTAAGCAGAAAGGAGGCAATACCCTGGATCAACATTTCTACACCACCGGTCAATTTGCACAGAAAGCTTCGGTGTCGGTACGCACCTTGCGCTACTACGACAAGGTGGGCCTGCTGTTGCCTTCATTGCATACTGAGGCAGGATACAGGCTGTATAGTGACGAGGACCTGTTGAGTCTTCAGCAAATCCTGGCTCTCAAGTTTCTGGGCTTTTCGCTGGAGGAAATAAAAATATGCCTGCAAACTGAGCCGATGCGGCTTCAGGAAGCACTGGCATCGCAAAAAGCGATGATGAAAGAGAAACGGTCTCAGCTCGATAGCATCATCCAGGCAATTGACGAAGCGGAGAAACTACTGCAAACGAACCAATGCGATTGGGAGGCTATTATGAGCGTGATCCAGGTGATGCAGATGGAGCAGAATAAAGACTGGGTCAACAAATACTTTACCCCGGAGCAGCAAAAGAAAATGGAAGAGCTGTCCAGAAAGTCCTATACGGAGCAGGATGCGCAGAAGCTGGCAGAGTGGTGAAAGGGATGGAGCGAGGAAGATCAGCAAATCGCTAATCAGCAGTGGGCTGCGGTAAGTACAGATCTCAAACGGCTTGTGGCCTCGGGGAAGGACCCGGCCAGTGCCGAAGCCCAGGCCTTAGCAAAGCGATATAGCGAGCTGATCTCCCAGTTCACACACGGCGATCCGGGCATAGAGGCCGGCCTGAAGAGGTGGTGGCAAAACTTCAATGAGCTGCCCGCCGGAGAGAAGCCTGTACAACAGCCATATGGCGAAGAGGAAGCGAAATTTTTGCAGAAAGCAGTGGCGATTTATAAGCAAGGGCAGGAGTAGCCCCTCGCTACTAGTATGTCATTGTTTGACCTTTATATCTTACACATGTAACTATGCAGGTCTCTTTTCTCTTGCGCCGCCTGCGGCGGAGGGAGGAGGGGGTTGTCGTGGGGACACCCCACACCCCGCCAAGGGGCCTTGCAGGCCCCTTGGAACCCCTTGCTGAAGAGTTACTCTCGTTTTTACCTTATTTGATTAGCCAGGTCAATCGCCTGCTCTACAGTGAGCGCCCGTCCCGCTGTATACGCTGCTTCCCAGCTTTGTTCGTCCACCCGGGAGCGAATATACTGGTACACCATCGAAATCAATGGGCTATTTTTTGTCCAGGAAGTCAAACCAATGGTGTCCATCAAGCTGTCGGCTGCGCCTTCCAGTTGCGCCGAATAGAGGCTCGCTTGAGCCGGGTCCGGCTTCTCTCTCATACCAAAGGCTGTGCTTAATAAACACATGCCCGTCGTAATGTATTGTTTGTGGTCCAGTTTGTAGCACATCTGAATACTCTTGAGCAGGCAATCAATGGACTCCTCGTATCTGCTTTCCAGAATCGACATGGCACCCTGATCTTTCAACACATCGGCGATGGCGCTCCCGTCACCCACCTGCTCAAACAGTTCCCTGCTCTGGGTATAATAAGACCGCATTTGCTCAAAGTCGCCTGTGAAGCCTGCCGCATCGGCCAGGTATAAGAGCAACTGGCCATACAACCAGGGGTCATCCGTTGCAGAGAGGTGGTGCAGACCCTCCCTGAGCACGCGCTTTGCCGTTTCATACTCATCTGTGGCACTAGCGGCCCAGGAGCGGTGAAGGAGCGCGGCAGCCAGCCCAACCGGGTCATCCAGTTGCCGGAAGAGGGCGATACTTTCTTCTGCTAGCTCTGCCGCCCGCATCTGATCATTTTGCAAACACGTCAGGCGAGAGAATTCGCTCAATGCTTTGGCGCGCGCGGCATGTACCGTCTCCCCGGCCTCATGGGCCAGTGGCAGCTCCAGCGCAGCTCCCAACCAGCGACGCGCTTCGGTCAGGTCGCCCTGCCACTCCCAGTAGTGCCTGAAGGCGGCAGCCAGGCGCAGGCTCAATTCAACAGCAAGCAACCCGGCGCCGGGATCTCCCTGCGCGGATAAGGTGCTGCTTCCAGCAACCCTTTTGTTCTCTCCAGGCGACTCCTGCCCTAAGAAGGAGAAGGCGCTAATCCTCATGCCATCCCTGGCTCGTTGCAGCGACCACTCCAGGGCCGCGGAGAAATTATCGCGATCGGTTGTCAGTCGAGCCAGCCATTCAAGTTGTTGTGGACTTCTCAAGCCTAACTCGGCTGCTTCCGCTTTCTTCAGGTAATAGCACGCATGCCAGTCGCGCAGGCGCTCAGACTCTCCCTCGGCTACAAGCCGTTCCAGCGCATATTCACGGAGTGTTTCCAGCATGGTAAAGCGTGCCTGCCCATCCGCGTCGGGCAAGCACACCACCAAACTGTTATCCACCAACTGTTCCAGTATGTCCAGCGGAGAGTGGGAAATAGATGTGTCCCTCTGGTCTGCTGTTACAGCCTGCATCATCGTTTCTGACGCCTTAAGCGACCAGCCCCCAGTAAATACGCCCAGGCGGCGAAACCACGCTTGCTCAGTAGAGGAGAGCAAGTCGTAACTCCACGTGATGGTATCGCGCAATGCTTGCTGCCTGCCAGGCAGATTCTTAGCGCCTCTGATGAGCACAGGAAGTCGCGCTTGCGAGAGTCGTTCTAAGAGCAAGGCCGGTGGCAGCACCTTGACCCGAGCGGCAGCCAGTTCCAACGCCAGCGGTAACCCATCGACCCTGGCACAAATCTGCGCGATGACTGCCGCGTTTCTGCTAGTTAAAGCAAAGTCGGGCAGGACAGCCTGCGCGCGTTCAACAAACAGCTGTATGGAACTAAAGTGCAAAAGCTCCGTCGCCTCCAGCGCGATGCTGGGATCGGGAACGTCCAGGGGTGGGACGCTGAACTCGTGTTCACCATACAGGTGCAGTACCGACCGGCTCGTGACCAGCACCTTCAGGCCGGGTACCGCTGCCAGCAGCTCGTCCACGACGCTTGTCGCTTCACCGATCTGCTCAAAATTATCCAGCACGAGCAGTAATTGTTTGTTTCGCAGGTAGGTGATCAGGCTTTGGAGCGGGGGTAAGCTAGGTGAGGACTTCATACCCAGCGCCTGGATAATACTCACCGGCACCAGGGCGGGATCACTTACTCCGGCCAGAGGCACAAACCACACGCCCTGTGCAAACGTGCCGACCAGTTGGCCTGCCACCTGCAACGCGAGACGCGTTTTGCCACTACCGCCCGGCCCGATGAGCGTCACAAGACGCACATCGTCACGTTCAAGCAGTTGCAAGAGTCGCGCTACAGCCCATTCTCGTCCGATGAGACGCGTAGTCGGGGACGGCAGATTGTGCTGGAGGTTGTACGCGGGAAGGCCGGAGCCCGCGGAGGAAATGGGTTGAACTTGTTTCTTTGCAAGGGTACCGAGAGGAGGCGCCTGCCATTCGCCGGGGCTAAAAATGCCAGGCTCCAACTGAGCCCGTGCGAGCAGGTGAAGCGCTTCGTCCTGGGTAGTGATCACACACCAGCGTGCCAATGTGGTAACGATATCCCGCACCTCCAGATGGGTGAAATGGGCGTTGCCGCTGCCATGCAGTTTGCGGCTAAGCACCTTCGGGTGCAGACCAAGCTCATCTGCCAGTTCCTTCTGGGAATAGCCACTCGTACGAAGGTAGTCTTGTACGCTGGCGCTAAATGCCAAAATATTCACATGTACTCCACTTTTCACGCTTGCTCCTCCCAAACATATCCTGTTTATTTTCGAGTGGACTTCGAGTGGATTTTGAGTTACCAACGCCATAGAAAGCTGAACCTTCATAAGTATACTTAAATCCAGACAGCAAATCAATAGAAGAAAAGGAGAAAAGGAAGCGCCTATGGATATTCTTCAGATTCATGTACAATGCTATGACAAGTTCTTTGAGGTTTCATCAGATGAAGTAGAGAACGCCGAACTCACAGTAGAAGATGTAGTGAGCCAGGTATTGCTTGACCTGTTCGGCGAGGGGACAGTGGATGAGGTCACTATTTGTTTTTCTCCTGACCTGCTCATGGGCCTACAATATTGTTCTATCCAAATACGTGCCCAGTGTCCTAGCCAGTCCTTCTTATTATCGCCGCGCACAAAGGAGCATATACAGAGTGCAGTGGAAAAAAGAATTGGTTCTCTTCTGAAGGAACTTTTTGTGTCTGTGAATATAGATAGCGTGTTGTTGAGTCCCCTTCCACAGTATTACGGGAGCGATCCTACACCCTCCTGTTATCTATAAAGAGAGGAGGATAGATCCCTTGCTTAAGATGAATGTCAAGCAGAGCGTGTTCATCAACCGGGCCACCGAGGAAATTTTTGCCTACGTGAGCGACATAGAGAACCTGGTTGACTGGTCAAGTGTCATCATCTCGACCAGGAAAATCTCGCCAGGAGAGATACACGTGGGAGCGACGATGCGGAGTACAATCAGGTTTTTGGGAAAGTGGTTGGATATCACGTTTGAGATTGTTGAGTATGAACCCAGTCGCTACCTGACCCTCAAAAGTATCGCCGGGGTTACACCCTGTCTCTTCTGCTACCAGTTCGAGCCAACTGAAGACGGGGGGACTATTGTCTCCCAGGGAACAATCATTCATTTGACAGGGGGGATTTTAGACCTGACCGAGTCCGTAGTGACCAGCGTGGTTCGTCGCCAGCTTGAGCATGACCTGCTGACGCTAAAGGACATATTAGAAGCCAGTGCCTCTCTTTGCAGGACTACTGACTGATCGAATGAATGTCTACAGGGGGCATTCCATATCTAGGGCTTGGACTCACGAGTTTGACATCCTCCCCATCCCGAAAACAAAGCAGGAATGCCAACGGACGCCCGTTGGCATTCCTGCTTTGTTGGAGACTGACTTCCCTATCCCTTGAAAAGGATGGGTCTTCCAGCACTGTTGTGGATAACGGTAGTAAGGTAGATATCGTATTATGAAGTTAGAGAGGTACGTTTAGCCAAAAGGAGGAAATACTATGGCGACTCATGAAAGCAAAATCTACCGTAAAACCGAGCTGGTAGGGACCTCGACAGTTGGTTTTGATGACGCGGTGCGGCGAGCCATCGCACGCGCGCAGAAGACGCTGCGCAACGTGCAGTGGTTCGAGATAATAGAGCAGCGCGGGCGCATCGATGGCAGCAGCATCGAGTACCAGGTCACGCTTGAGATTGGCTTTGTGCTGGAGGATAAGGTGTAATGAGCTATGGAAGAGCGAACAGGCGAGGCTTTTGAATTGGGTGAACAACTCACCCTCGTAGGCAAAAAACTGCTGCCAGGTGAACAAGCTCCCGGCTATATCCTAGATTACCTTGATCCCACGGATTCGGCTATTCACCGTGTGCGGCTGGAGGATTCCGCCGGGACGGTGCGGCTGCTCAATGTGGTGAATTCCCTCGATACGCCCGTTTGTCACGTCGAGACACGGCACTGGGAGGAGCAGCGCGCTGATCTGCCGTCCAACGTGAGCATTTACACGGTCAGTATGGATCTGCCTTTCGCGCAAGCTCGTTGGCAGGCCGCTGAAGGGGTCAAGCACCAGGCGCTCTCGGCTCATCGCAGTGATCAGTTTGGACACGATTATGGGGTGCTGATCAAGGAGTGGCGTCTATTACAGCGAGCTGTCTTTGTGATTGACCAGCACGACCGGGTCGTCTATGCTGAATACGTGGCTGACCAGATGCGCGAACCGGACTACCCTGCCGCCCTGAAAGCCACCCGCCAGGCGGCTTCCGGCTGAGAGGAGAGCGCAAAAGAGAAGCAGGACTGATCACTATGCCGGTGTGAAGAAGGTGCCGACCGCGAGGATCAGGTAGAAGGCACAGAGCAGCAAGCCTTCGAGCCAGGTGGACTCGCCGTCCAGGCTGATGAGGGCATAGAGTCCGGCCACCAGGCCGAACAGCGCCACCTCGAGCAGGGAGAAGTTGAGGTCGAGCGGCACACCGACGATAGGGCCAGCCAGCACCAGGATTGGCGCGGCGAGCAGCGCGATCTGGATCGATGAGCCGGCGGTAATGGCCATCGAAATCTCCATGCGATTGCGGGTAGCCGAGGTGATGGCGGAGAAGTGCTCGGCGGCATTGCCCACGATGGGCAGGACGATAAGGCCGACGAAGAGAGGATTCAAGCCGACCTGGTGGGTTAGTGGCTCGATGGTGCTCACCAGCACCTCGCTTACCACAGCGGTGATCGCCGTAGCAGCAGCCAGGACGACAATGGGAAGCCAAAGCGTGCTGCTCCACCAGGCAGCGAGTGAAGCGAGCAGCCCGCTGGTCGATGCCTTCGGCTTTGCGGTGGCTTCTACGGCGGGCGCTGCTGTAGCGGCAGGGTCTGAGGGCATACCCGCGTTGTTACTCACAGTAAGTGATGGGGCAGAAGGCACTTCCTCGCGGTACGCTCGTACGCCGAAGACCGAGTAGGCGATATACGCAGCGTAGCATAGCAGCAGGATGATGGCGATGCCGATGCTGAGCTGGTGCAGTTCGTTGCCGCGCACGACTTCGGCCCCTGGGCGTGTGCTCTCGCCGACCGTGGCGAGCAGGGAGGGTATTGCCATGCCGATCACGACCAGGGCGAGCATAGCCGCGTACTGGCTCGCCGCGCGTGGATCGAACTGCTGCCGCCGGTAGCGCCACCCACCCAGCAGCATTGCCGAGCCCAGCACGAGCAGGACATTGCCGATGATCGAGCCGGCCAGCGACGCCCGCACCACCTCGGGCAGGCCCGCTGCCAGCGCGGTCAGGCCGATAATGATCTCCGCGGCATTCCCAAAGGTCGCATTGAGCAGACCCCCGATCCTGTGCCCGAGGCGCTCCGCAAGGGCTTCGGTGGCGACGCCGATCAATCCTGCGAGTGGGACGATTCCCAGCGCGGCAAGCACAAACGACGCCAGTGGTGCCGCATGGAGCGCTTCAGCGAGCACTGCCGCCGGAACCGCGAGTAAGAGCAGGTAGAGCCAGCGATTCATGCGGAAATCTCTCTCCTCTCGCCGGTGTTGATATCCATCATTCCTGTGATGATCCGCCTGGTCACCGGGGAGGAGAGTACGATCGAGGTTGTGAGCTGGCCGTGTGCCGACAGCTGATCTATGAGCGCTTCCAGGTGCTCAACCGATGAAGCGACAACTTTCATGACGAGCGAGTCACTGCCAGTTACGCGATGGCATTCAAGTACCTCGGGGATTTCCTGGACAGAAGCAGTAAAGCGGGTACATCGCTCTCCGGGCGAAGGGCTCATGCGGATAACAGCAGTGATGGGAAAGCCGATCTTTGCTACATTTATTTCGGCATGATAACCGCTAATAATGCCCGCGTCTTCCATTCTTCGCACACGCTCCGCCACTGCAGGTGAAGAGAGTCCAACGCGCTGTCCCAGCTCGCTGTAGGACAGCCGGGCATTTTGTTGTAACGCTTGCAGGATTTGCCAGCCCGTGCCATCGAGCAACTTTTCAATTTCTAAAGTCATTCTGCACCTTTACCTTACTATGTTAACTATCTGTGGAAAATACCTGTCTTTTCCTCTTCATTATACCAGGTTTTAACGGTATCATTAAACTATGCAAGCCGACTAATATCAGACGCGCGGCACCTATTGAGAAATAACGATCTAGAACAAGGAGAAAGATATGCTCACTATTATCACTTTACTAAGCTTGTTTATTGTATTGGATATAGCAGCCCTGCGCTGGGGGTTTGACAGTACCGATAAGACCACCAGCTGCGAATGGGAGCGAAGATGGCACTGGCATGGATCATGGTGATGACCCGGTGGAGTTGTGTCAACTTTCCTGGTCACTGGCCTGTGGTTTCGTAGGAGACCACAGGCCAGTGACCAGTGGTCTCCTTTGGGTATGGCCAAAACCTTCCTACCACCTCTAACCTCAAGCGCTGATGTTACCTCTTCGCGGCCAGAAGGCTCCGGTCTTGAGACCTCTTGATGAATGGCCGCCCGCAGGCGGAAAACACTTGACACCTGTTCTACTTTGCGCTAACATCTGAGTATGCGTAAAATGTTTCAGTACCGGATATACCCAACCAAGAAACAGCTTCACAAGCTCAATGAGATGCTTGAAGAGTGTCGTTGGCTCTATAACCACTTGCTGGAACGCCGTAAGCTGCTTTATGAGCAAGAAGGCACAAGCGTGTCGCTCTATCAGCAGCAAGAAACGTTTAGCAGACTGAAGCAAGAACGTCCTCGCTTAAAAAGCGTCCATTCCCAGGTCTTGCAGAATGTGGCCGTGCGAGTTGACCTGGCCTTCAAAGCCTTCTTCCGCAGGGTGCGAGAGCATGCGAAAGAAAAAGGCTATCCGCGCTTCAAGGGTCGTGATCGCTACGACTCCTTCACTTTCCCGCAATCGGGCTTTGCTATCACCCATGATGAGCGAGTGGTGATCTCCAAGGTCGGAGCCATCAAAATGGTCTACCATCGCCCCTTGCGTGGCAAGATCAAGACCCTGACCATCCACCGCTCCTCCACCGGCAAGTGGTATGCCTGCTTTTCCGTAGAGTGCGAGCCTCTCAGACTTCCCGAACGCACAGAGCAGGTCGGGATAGATGTGGGACTCACAACCTTTGCCACCCTGTCGACCGGAGAAGAGATTGCCAACCCACGCTTCTTTCGCAAGGAAGAGAAGGCCTTGGCAAAAGTGCAGCGCAAGCACTCCAAGCTTGCCAGGGGAACGCCTGAGCGACAGAAGCATCGGAAGGTGGTAGCGCGGGTGCATGAACGTATTGCCTGGTGTCGAGAGAACTTCACTCACCAACACTCCCGTTCCATCGTGGATCGATATGGCATCATTGCTGTTGAGGATTTGACCATCAACCGGATGATGCACAACCATTGTCTTGCCAAAAGCATTGCGGACGCCTCGTGGTCGGCCTTCTTTGCCCATTTGGACTCCAAAGCGGCAGAAGCTGGGAGAATCCTGGTCAAAGTCAATCCGGCCTACACGAGTCAGACCTGCAGCGTCTGTGGACATCGACAACCGATGCCGCTCTCGAAGCGCATATTCGCTTGTCCTTGCTGTTATGCTCATCTTGATCGAGACCTCAATGCCGCAAAAAACATTTTGGGATTGGGACTACAATCCCGCGTCATTCCAGAAGCCCCTGGCTTGAGCCGTGGGGAGTAGTCACTTAGTCGATGACGTGGTTGCTGCTGTGGCGCACTATGGGGCGCAAGGGTGTCAGGTGCTTGTAGCCCCTTTCGACATTACAATCGGGAAATGCGCGGTGATTGAAGATCCCTTCGGCACGCGGCTTTGCATTCTCGACATGACGAAAGGAGCGCGCCCCCTCAACCTTGTAGGATCAACGACAAAGGGATCGGATGGGATGAGTTAATATGGTCAGATGACAGCCTCGACACCTTACGCCGATTTTAACTATTTATTCTTCGTGTGGTAAAAACGCCAGTCGTACACGAGGATTCGCCAGCATGCTGATGGTGAACAGGATCAACCCGGCCCACAATATGCCGACCGTGACCGGCACGCCGAACTGCTGCAGACACACCCCGATCAAGGCCTGTCCGAGCGCCAAAGAGCCAAAGATGACCAGGCGATAGACGCCTCCCACTCGTCCCTGGAGTTCGTCTGGAGTCGTCGTCAAGCGGTAGCTCGCCATCAGGATGCTGGTGATAGAATCGACCAGCGCCAGTCCTGCCACTACGAGTCCCAGGAAGACGGGAGTGCTGGCAAGGCTATAGAGAGGCCAGAGCAATACGAAGATGATAAGCATACTGTTGACTGCTACTCCGAAGCGAACGCGGCGCTGGATGGGCATGCTGAGGAGAGTGCCGATAATGTTGCCGACGCCTCCCAGGGCAAAGATCAAGCCGATGATGCCGGGTGAGACCTGGTGCTGTTGGGCCACGACCAGCACAATCAGGACGCTCCCGTTCATTAAGACATAGAAATATCCGGTCAGAAAGGCCAGTGTACGCAAGACGGGCTGAGACCACAGCCAGCGTATCCCTTCCCGCACCTCTGCCAGCAGGCGATGCTTGGCGATATCGCGCTCCCGCTGCAAGGGATTGCGAATCCTGAGCAGCGAGACAAACAGGACCAGGTACGAAATCACGTCAGCCACAAATGGGAAGAGCCGCCCCACGCTGAATAGAAGGCCGCTCAGCGAGGGGGCCAGCAGCGAGACGGTGCTGTAGACGGCCTCGTTCTGCGCGACGGCGGCAGGAAGCTGGGCCTTCGATGCGACGTGGGCCAGCGCGCCGAGTTCTGCCAGCTCATAGAAAATACCGAATGTGCCTACGCACAACGCGACCAGGTAGAGCTGGAGAATGGTGAGATGGCCGATGGCCAGGGCTACCACGATGCTGGCTATGCTGAGACCGAGCCCAAGCGCGCAGATAAGCATGATGCGCTTGCGGTCCCAGCGGTCCACCAGGGCCCCGGCAGGCAGGCTGAAAAGCACGTAAGGGACGCGCTCCAGGGCTGCGGCAAACCCGGCAGCAGCAGGGGAATGCGTCAGCGCCAGGATGAGCAGCGGGAAGGCCAGTTGCGAAATGCCTGTACCGAGCGAGGAGACGGCCTGCCCCAGCCATAACAGGAGGTAATCATGGTTGCGCCACAGGGGGACCGGTTTCTGGGAGACAACTTCCTCTCCCATGCTGCAAGGCCTTTCATAGAAACAGATCGACTGCCCGGCCTGTTTGGAATGAAGTCTTTATCGACTTATCCAGTATATAAGGCGAAGCCTTCAGCCGTCAATGCTAGCTGAAGAGGATCAGGGCCATTTAAAGCGTCCAATTACACCACGAATCTACCATCCTTGCTGAACAATGCGCCATCCACACGAACCTCACTGCCGGAACGCAAATCGCAGACCATATCCCAGTGCAGCGATGATGCCTGCATCACTCGCCTGCCGTTGCTACCTGCCCCGGTTCCGGAGGCTCTTCGCTCTCCTTCGCTAGCCTCACACTGTGCAGGCTCACCATCGCGTAGAGCCCGCCGAGGATGGCGAGTATGCCCGTCCCTGTGAAGATGGTGTCTATTGGACCCAAGGAGATACCCAGTAATCGGGTATGGAAGTTATGCAGGACCGTGCTATCCAGGTAGCCAGCAATGGCGACCGAGAACATACCGACGAGGCTGAAAAGCGGATTAAATACGGCCATGACACGGCCAATAAAATTCCGCGAGGTAGACTGTATGATCAGTGGTGCAGCTGTGGCATTGAAAACTGCATTCATCACGCCCAGGAAAAACAATACTACCACTGCCGGGAAAAAGCTCGTCAGCCGTGCGTACACCAGAGCAACCACACCCCAGCCCATAACTGAGAGCCAGAAGGTTTTCGTTACTCCGATGCGCTGAGCAAACAATGCTGCCAGCACTGAGCCTGCAATTAAACCACACCCAAGTGCAGAACCCAGGAAACCATATAGGCTTACCTGTGCGTGCAGGTTCTGGGTCACAAAGAAAACGTCGAGCGCATTCAGCGCCCCTGTACCAAGCACAATCAGCACACCCGTAATGCCGAGCGCCATCAGCACACGGCTCCTTCCAAAGAAGCATATGCCCTCGACGAACTCACGCAGGAAGCTGGCTGGCAGTTTCGATCTTTCAACTGCAACCATCCTGGGCGCACGTATCGCGGAGATGGATATGAAGGAGACAACGAACGAGAGTGCATTCAATAGTAGACCCCATTGTACGCCCGCTGCGAAGAAGAGCAGTGCGCCCACTTGCCCAGCGCAGGACGACATTGCGGCAGATGCCATCCAGCCAGGCGTCGAAGCGCTCCAGCGAGTGCATGTGATCGAGATGCCGCCAGGCTTCTATCAAGGTTTCCTGCACTACATCGTCCGCGGCATCGGGTGTGACACCACGTCGATGTGCCAGGCGCAACAGGCGCGGTCTGGCAGCCGACAGCGCCTGTTCCAGGTCAACGGCCAGTTGGCCCCGAGCAGCATATCCATCTCTCTTTGTTTCCTGGTCGGCTGCGGGTTCAGATTCTGCGGTTAACAGGTAATCGCCAGAGTTTAGTACTGTATCGAGCATTCAATCGTCTCCTATCTATCATTATGTCGCATTTTATAGATGAGAGGTTGCACAATTTTTTGGGGTTTTAGGCATGTCTGAAGTTTTCCACAAATTAGAACATTTGTACACATAGTTATCCACATTCAGGTCAGTTCCTTTTTTTATACCCAATGTGCTTGCATTTTCAAGGCTATCCAGAATATAGCCCTCTTGTTAGAATAGAGTAATAAAGAGACGCATCAAAGCCCGCTCACATTACTACGGCTTCTAACAAAGGATGATGAACAGTTATGGAAGATTCGCCGGATAAGTATGAAACACCTCTAGATATCAATTTAGATGAAGCTCGCCTGGAAAGCCTGCGCCTAGAATTCGCAGACGCATCTAGCTCGCGATCACTTGTGCATACCTTGCTGTATTCAGGAGAGCTAGGCGAAACATTGGCAGTCTTTCTGAACCAGGAGAGCGCGTAGTCGATGTACCGCCGCCACGAGGATGACTCATGGTTTAGCGCACGTAATCCTTCCTACACAGGTCCCCGGAAGCAAACGTATCGATATCCACTCGGCAATGAGAGATGGGATGAGTTTCCCGCCTGTGGCAGAATCTTGCCCAATGAGGCACTACGTGTGACGGAGTATTTCCTGCGTACTGGTGAAAAGGCTCCCTGGCTGGCATGGCACGACAACTCACAGGAGTGAACAGCGAACAGGACTGGCAATTGTTGTTACAACTTGATACAGACCCGGGGGCAGAGATGCTCTGGGGCATCGAGGGAAGATGCTACTACTGGATACAAATCGAAACATTGAAGAAAAGCTATTTCGAGAATGTATGGTTTATTATGCAATGGACATGATCAACTGGTTGACTATTGGCCGTGCTTAGAAAACTTTGATAGAGTCAAGTAATAAGAACCGGTATTTTGATCGCTAACGATAATAAGGATGTGTTTATGGATGACTATACGAGAGCCAACCTGGATTGGTGGAATGAGGCCGTAGCAATCCATGCCGGAGGAGATTTCTATAGACTTGAAAGCTTCAAGGCCACTTATCGCTTTTGAAAAGAAGCCGGGGACGGGAAGTGTATCGCCATCTTACACCGTTCCCTGTTCTATACTCATCTCCTTCTCCTCGCCTGAACCGCCCGTCGAGCCAACGGGAACCCCGCGCAGCATCAAGAGCGCGACTACGCCGGCCAGTGCAAAGAGCGCACCGGCGATATCCAACGCCCCTACTACGCCAAGCAGTCCCCCCAGGACACTGCCACAGCCTATACCGATGATATAAAAGAGCGAACTCGTTGTACCATATGCCCCCAGGACGCGCCCGCGATACTCGTCAGCCACAGCGCTTTGAAGCAAGGTCTGCTCGGTGATAAAAAAGCTGACAACCAGCACGCCTACCACAGTAATCAGCGCGAGCGTCAAGACAATATTAGCAACATTGACAATGGCCAGCACCGCCATGCCAGCGGGCACAGTACCCAGCGCGAGCAGGTAGGCCGGTTTCAGGCGCTTTCCCAGCTGCCCGACGAGCACTGCGCCGGCCAGCATGCCAATGCCCTGGAAGGTGATCAGCAGGCCAAAAGTTGACGCGTCTCCATGCAATATGGCCTTGACGAAGACAACGATCAGTACGTTGATGATGCCCTGGCTGAGCATGATGATGGCTCCCGCGACAAAGAGCGTCAGCAAAATGCGCTCATGTATGACCAGGCGAAGTCCATCCAGCCATTCGCGCCAGACGCCCACCAGCGTCACGAGCATACTCGATTTCGTTTTCTGCTCCGTCTCTTCCTTCTGGTCGACCGCCAGGGCTTCTCCTGCTGGCAGCAGACGAGCTGGCATAGAGATCAGCAGGATCATCACAGCGGAGACCAGGTAGGAGACCGAATCTACGAAGACCGTGCTGCTCAAGCCCAGCAAGGCCAGCAGCGCTCCTCCTAGTGGCGGACCGACCAGGCGGGTAATGGCGTCGCTTGTCGAATTCAACGAGTTGGCAGCCATCAGGTGCTGCTCTTCGACAAGGTTGGGGATGATCGCTCCTTTTGCAGGAATGAAGAACAGGGAAATAAGCTGCTCGGTAAACGCCACGGCGTAAATGATCCAGACGAGATCGCGGGAGCGGACAAGGAGTAAAAAGAGAAGCACACCCGCCCGCAGCAGGTCGGAAGCGATCATCGTCCAGCGGCGGTCCCAGCGATCCACGAACACACCTGCCAGGGAACCTAGAAACAGCCCGGGCAGTGCCTGCACGAGAAACATGACACCGGTGGCAAGCACAGAACCTGTAAGCTGGTAGGTGTAAAACGGCAGGGCAACGATGAGTACATAATCACCCGTCAGCGAGATTAATTGTCCGAACCAAAGCAGGGCGAAATTGCGCTGGCGCAAGGCGACGAGCATTATCATATCCTTTCCCATCATTTCCATGATCACATTCGCTATGGTATCACATGTTGATGAGAGAGGAACGTTGCAGAGGGCGCAAGGCATAAAAATAAGGGCGGGGAGCTTATCTCCGCCCTATAAGGGTGCATATCCTGATGCGAGACATGTAGTTATTATTCCTTGGGCAGCTTATTCATTGTGCGCATGCAGCGAGTGCAGATATTGACCCTGCGCATCTGACCATTTATGTGGATGCGGCGATTCTGCACGTTTAACACAAAACGGCGGCGGGTGCGGCGCTGCGAGTGGCTCACATTGTTCCCATGCAGCGGCTTACGCAGGCATATTTCGCATCGACCTGACATATTTGGCTCTCCTCCCTATTTCAACAGGTCTTCCAAAGCCCGGTTCTCTTGATTATCAGCAGTGGCTTTGATATACTCTTCTCAATCTCAATCGTTTGTTTCGTTCCCATCCCGTCATAGGGATTTAAAACTATTTCTTTGCGATTAGAACCTGAGCGTGCCATGCGAGTATACCATGGGTCACTCGTTTTGGCAAGGAGCGGAGAAAATAGAAATTGTTCAGACTTGACCCAAAGAAGATTTGGTAGTGAGGGCAGCCAGACATTGGAGAAAATAAGGCATATGACGAAAACATCTGCCATCCAGCCACGGCAAGGATCGCGTTCCCTGGGCAAAATTGAAGTGTTGCCCAATGCCATACATACTATCGCCACGCGGGCAACCAGCGAGTGTTACGGGGTGGTAGGGATGGCTGCCCCGCGCCTGCGCAATGGGCAAGCAATACTACTGCCGCCTGAGAAGAGCAGCCAGGGGGTACAGGTACGCCTGGTCAACGATCAGATCGTCGTTGAGGTCTACGTTGCCCTGGAATATGGCCTGCGCATGTCAGAAATTGCGCATAACATTATGAGCAGCGTCAAATTCTCTATCGAGAAGATGCTAGGTGTCCCTGTGCTACAGGTGAACGTCAACATACAGGGGCTGGCCCATAGCACAGCCTCGGAAACGCGTTAGCAGAGTCACTATGCAGGAACAATCGCCACGTGCTATACGGCTCCATCGCCCCCGGCACATCAGTGTTTTCGATGGACAGGATCTCAAGAAGGCGCTCCTGGTAGCAGCCGCGTGGTTAGAGGAGCACCGCGAAGCTATCAATGCCCTCAATGTCTTCCCCGTTCCCGACGGCGACACCGGTTCTAACATGTCAGCCACCATGCAGGCTGCCATTCGCCAGATTGCCGACAGCGAGGAAACTTCGGCGGGAGTAATCGCCTCCAAGCTGGCTCACGGCGCGCTGCTCGGGGCACGTGGCAACTCCGGCGTCATCCTCTCACAAACCCTGCGCGGGCTGGCGCAAGGATTGGACAAGAAGGACACGTTCAGCGCTCCCGATCTCGCTGCCGCGCTGCAAGAAGCATCGCGCCTCGCCTACCGGGCCGTCATCAAACCCGTGGAAGGAACCATTCTCACTGTCGTGCGCCAGAGTGCCGAAGCCGCGCAGAGAAGCGCTGGACGCGGCGATGACCTGGTCGGCATGCTCCAGGAGGTCGTCACCGCCGCTCGTCAATCGGTGGCCAATACGCCTGAGCTTCTGCCAACGCTCAAACAGGCCGGTGTGGTAGACTCTGGCGGCCAGGGTTTCTGCACCATCCTCGAAGGTGTCTGGCGCTACGTGCGAGGCGAAGCGGGCATTCTCGATACTATGGTAGCAGCCGGGTCGAACAATGCGACCGCTGTGGTATCCCCGGCAGCCGCTATAGCTCAGTCGACCGCTCCGGGTACTCAACCCAAAAAAGGCCGTGTGACGATTGAGGAAGAGTTTGGCTACGAAGTAGTCTTCCTGCTGCGCGGCGAGCGACTCGATGTCGAGCGTATTCGCCAGACCATCACCGATATGGGCGGCGTCTCCACCGTCGTCGCAGGAGATGAGAAAATGCTCAAAGTGCATACACACACCCAGACACCGGGCAAAATCCTCGACTACGGCGTAAGCCTTGGCAGCCTGCTGGATATCAACATCGAGAACCTGCAAGAGCAAAGCCTTACATACGCGGCTGCAAGCGAGGCCGAACATACCGCAGGGTCCGCCGAAGAGGAGATACAAAGTCCTGCCCTGCATGCCGAGATTGCCACGGTCGCGGTCGTCGCAGGAGCGGGCTTTGAGAAAGTCTTTCGCGGGCTGGGAGTCAGCGCCATCATCTCTGGCGGGCAGACCATGAACCCCAGCACCGAAGAAATATTGGCTGCGGTCGATACTGTGGATGCAGACAAGGTGATCATCCTCCCCAACAACGGTAATGTCATCCTCAGCGCACAACAGGTACCTCACCTGACGAGCAAAGAAATCTACATTGTCCCGGCAGATACTATGCCCCAGGGAATCGCCGCCCTGCTCGGCTTCAATTTCGATGCCGATTTCCCCACCAATTGCGAGGCGATGACCGAGGCAGCGAAGAATATCCAGACAGCAGAGATTACCACTGCTGTACGCTCTGTATTTATCGGCGGAGTGCGCGTGCGAGAGGGCGATTTCATCGGCCTCATTAACGGCAATCTGACCGTTGCAGGCCAGAACATGGAACTCGTGATCCAGGATACGCTGCAGCGTATGGGTATGGACCGCTACGAGATCGTGACGCTCTACTACGGCGAAGATGTGACCCTACAGCAAGCCGAGGAAACGGCCAAGCGTATCAAAAGGTGGCATTCGCATCTTGAAATCGAGGTCGTCGATGGAGGTCAACCCTATTATGCCTACATCTTCTCGGCGGAGTAGGAGTTCGATTGTCGATTGCACCACATTCATCCGGCCATGGTCGGAGGAGTAGAATTATTGAAAGGCAGGTGAGCCATGGCTGTTCGTATCGTGACAGACAGCACAGCAGACATCCCGCTGGAGCGGGCACAGGCTCTGGGTATCATCGTGGTACCACTCACCGTTTTCTTTGGCGATGAAGCCTACCTCGATGGAGTAGAGTTGGACAACCCTGACTTCTACAGGAAACTCCAGGCAAGTAAGGTATCGCCTCGCACCTCGCAACCCCCGCCAGACTCATTTCAGGAAGCCTTTACCCGGCTGGTAAAAGAAGGCGCTGATGCCATCCTGTCAGTTCATCTCTCTGCAAAGCTGAGTGGTACGTATCAATCCGCCTGCACAGGCCGCGACTCGCTGCCAGAGGAGTTGAAGAAGATCCCTATTGACATTGTAGACTCGCAGACCGTCAGCCTGGGTATGTCGGCGGCTATTATGCGAGCAGCGGAGGAGGCGCGACAGGGATTAGGGCTAGAAGAGATCAAAGCGCACCTGCTTGATCAGATTTCGCGCTCACACATCCTGTTCGCACTTGATACCCTGGAATATTTGAAACGGGGCGGGCGTATCGGCGCCGCCTCGGCGCTGCTGGGTGGCATGCTCAGCTTCAAACCTATCCTCTCGTTGAAAGATGGTCAGGTTGTGGCGGTCGAGCGACCGCGCACCCGCAGCAAAGCGTTTGAACGTATAGCGCAACTGGTCGGCGGCATGGGCGCCCTGGAAGAGGTGATCATCGTCGAGTCCGATGATGAAGTGGGCCAGCAACTGGCCCGGGTGTTGAGAACCACCTACCAGGGCGCCATCTCCAGCTACAAACTTGGCGCAGTCATTGGAACCTATACCGGGCCTAACACGGCAGGCGTCGTGGTTATTACTGCAAAATAAGAAACGAGGTCATATGTCACAATATTACGTTGTCCCAAACATTTATCAGGATATAAGCAATCAATCACAGGGGTACTTCGCTTTCCGGTTCGCGTGCCAGGAATGCGGTTGGTCTATAGAATCGAGACCCATTCGCTCAACGGTCAGCACAGTGACTAATGTGATGGACGTCGGAGTGGGTTTACTTGGTGGATTCTGGGGACGAGCTGCTGAGGCCGGTGAACAAATTTACGGTTCCAAATGGCACCAGGAGCAAGCTGATGCCCTGCAAAAATCCTGGGGCGAGGTTCAACACCAGTTCCACCTCTGCCCAAAGTGTCACCGGACGGTCTGTATGCGCTGCTTCAACGTTCAGCTCAACCTCTGTACAGGCGCTGGCTGCGCGCCCGACCTGAAGGCCGATGGCACACAGTTCCAGCACCAGATGAATATCGACGAGCAGCGCCAGCAAATCCAACAACATTACCAGGCGCCACAATTCAACACTAATGCCATTCCTTCTGCCACTACTCCAGATATGGTTATGCAGCCGCCCCAGCAGCCTCGCATCCCACAGCAGACTCCGCCGCAAGCCGTTACGACCGGTGCGATAGCAGGTTTCCCCAGCTATCCACAGGCGGTGATGTGTCCTACCTGTCGCCGCATGGGACCACCGGGGAAATTCTGCCAGGACTGTGGGACGAAGTTGCCAATGCCTGACCTGTTCTGCCCGCAATGCTCGGCCCAATTAGACAACAATCCCCGCTTCTGTCCCGAATGTGGCACCAAGTTGCAGCAGGCAATATGAAGTGATTCCCGTCCAGGAGTGCCTGCGCAAGCCATTGACGTATTGCAATCTGTCACGTACAATAGAACATATACGAAATATGTTCGTAACGTACCTTCCCATAAATGGGCTGGTCAGACAACCCGCTAGAACGATACGTAATCTACATGGGGGCCTTGCGGGGTACCCACTTCTCTGTAACTGAACTGAGTGTACCATGTAGTTCGTTTTTGTAACGACCGGTGTTCGTATTCGTTGAAAGCCGCTCTCCAAGAGCTGCCTAGATTACGAAGGAGGAACGACTGTGGGAATGTTACGGGTGATGTCGCGGCGCGGTGACGAACGTGTCACCTGGGATGTGCAGAAAGTTCTAGAGGGAGATCCTGAAGCGACTGCCGCAGTGCGTGAAGCAGAGCGTATTTTCGCACAAGAGCGCGCGCGAGGAGCTACAGCCTTCCGCACCGATCCTGGGAAGCCGACACATCGCATCGAGCAGTTCGACAAGACAGCCGAACAGATTATTCTCGTCCCGCGAGTCGTCGGCGGATGAGCCTGATCACTCAGGTGTTGCCTACCCTGGGTTGGATCGTCATCGCTCTTGTTATCACACCAATGGTATGGTTGATCATTCAGCCATACTACAAGGGGCTGTTGCGCGCTGAACGCAGGGCGGCTGACCTCTTACGCGATGTGCTCACCCCTGAACAATTTCGTCAACTTACCTGGTCTGGCTATCTAGAGATCCCAAGCTCTACCGAGCCACAACGGGTGTATCGTGTACCGATGGCGAAGGGATATGTTCAGGTTGTAGAGAACGGCAGGACAGTCATGCGCCTCTGTGTGCAACCAATCGAATACCTGCCTGATGCTGATGTTGTTGCGCTGCATAAGCTGATGATTGAAGCAGACGAAGAGAACTATCTTCTAAGGGCAAATAAGTATCTGTGCGTCGATTAGCAACATTTTTTCATTCCTCTTCGTCATCTTCGATTACAGGCACGATCTCGCGATGGCCGTTCTGCCTCACGCACGCATGCGGGCTGCCGTCGAGTGGAGCACCACATAATGGGCATACCGGACGCCCTGCTGGCACAATAGCGGCAACGGCGCTCGTCAATGCCCGCGCCTGCTGCTGTGTGAAGAGCAACAAGACGGCCTTTTCCTCGTCTAGTAACGCTGCCGGTTCCTGGCCGGGTTCCATAATAATCTCCAGTGGAATGGCAACCAGCAGGAACAGGGAACGACGATCGTCGTAGCCGATTCTCAACTCCGCAACCTGAAAATCCTGGTCAGGCGATGCAGGAAAATCAGCAGGCATATTCATCGGTGATGCTTGCAATCCTCCTGCCTGGGCCTCCGTACGCAGCACCTGTCCCTGTGTCAGTTGCGCCAGGTACCGGTCTACCCTCAGCGAGAGTTCATCGAGCTGCTCTTTTTCCATCCACATGATAGCGGAGCCGCGCTTGCTACGAGCAAAAAGGCGGAAACGGCGCTGGCCGGGTTGGCCGATGGCCTCGGCTCCAAGCACCTCCACTGGCCCTAAGTCTGTACTCATCTAAATCCTCCTTCTTGACCTTATTCCAAACTGCTCTAGTACCCGCGTTTGGAGTCATATGGATTAAGGAGTTCCCGGTTGGCGCGATAGCGCCGCAGGTTCTCAGCAAAAAGCGCGGTGAGGCGCTGGTCGTAGTTGTCAGTTGCCCCCGAGATATGTGGCGTCAGAATCACATTCGGCATCGAGAAGAGTGGGCTATCAGCAGGCAGCGGTTCCTCCGTGGCGACATCCAATCCGGCCCCCGCAATCCATCTCTCCCTCAGAGCGCGAATCAGAGCTGGCTCATCGACTACACCCCCGCGCGCAATATTCACAAGGTAGGCATTGGGGCGCATAGCCCGTAGTTCAGGCTCAGCGATCATCTTTGCGGTTTTGGAAGTCAGCGGCATAGCAAGCACAACATAATCACTACGTCTCAACAGGTCGTGCAACTGATCCAGTACATAAACTTCATCCACATCCGGGTCTTTCTCCCCGCTTGTCGCAGAATGCCGCGTGCCCAGCACAGTCATTCCAAAGGCGCGGCCCAGTTGTGCGACGCGCCTGCCGATGCTCCCCAGCCCGACAATGCCCAGTGTCTGGCCCGCCAGTTCGCGAGACCGCAAATTGAACCAGTTCGCGTTACGCGGCCATATATGACGATCTTGCAGGCGTACCATCTCCGGCCAGGCTCGATTAAACATGAGCATACTACCAAAAACATATTCGCTGATGTTGGTCCTGTGGATACCCGACGCGGTCGTCACAATCACCCCACTACCGGCCTCGAGCAATCCAGTCGCTTTCAGCGAGTCGACACCGGCGCCCGGGTATTGCAGCCAGCGCAGGTTTGGCGCCAATTCACGCACGTTATCGGGCAACCTGTACGCACAAAGAACTTCAGCCTCCTGCAGATGAGAGAGGAACTCGTCTGTGCGCGTCATACATAGTATCTTTCTATTGGCCGCTTCGCTCAAGATCACCTGCGATGCGGGCGAAAACGAAACCGTTGTTACCACTATTGGGCTATCAGTCACGATAAATTACTCCTTACATGGGAATCGTGGGTGCTATTGCCTGTATTTTTCCCTCCTCAGTCTATCGCAATCGCACTCTCTGTGGCAAGACCGTCGCACTGCACCCGGTTGTTGCAAAGTTTTTCGCGTTTATGCTATAATTCTGTGTGTATAACATGAGAGACAGCAGATGGGATTAAAAGGATGAGTAAAAAGCCGCCACCCTCTGTTTGGGAATCTCTAGGGGCTCTGGCTGGAATTGGCTTCACCATAGTTGTTCCGATTGCTCTGGGGGCTGGCGTGGGATACTACGTCGATGGCCTGACCCACACACGACCATTATTTACACTGCTCGGGCTGCTGCTTGGCCTGATCTCGGGGTTTTATGGAGCGTACCGTTTAATATCACGAGTATTCTAGAGGGGATAAACGAGACGAGACCATCAAAGACGAAACAGACCTGGCAGGGCTCGGCTTGTAGGGAGGATGCCGAGTGTACCCTTTTTGGAAACTTCCTGAGATAAAACTTGCGCCGGACGTAATTTTCAACATTGGTCCACTTCCGGTCACCAACACATTATTTGCTACCTGGATAACGATCATCGTACTGGTAGCGATCACCTTTTTCGCCACACGTCGACAAGACCTGATCCCGCGCGGCATACAAAACTTCGCTGAGTGGGCTGTCGAGTCGCTGCTGGGGTTGGTAGAGAGCGTAGCAGGCAAAGAGAGAGGGAAAAAGTTCTTCCCGCTGGTGGCTACTTTCTTCATTTTTATTCTCTTCGCCAACCTGCTCGATATCCTTCCCGGCGTGGATACCATAGGGTGGGTAAACCTGACCGCGATCCAGCAAGCGCACCTTGCCCCACCGGCAAGCATTTTTCTGTTCGGGAATTACTCTAACAAGATCGTTCCATGGCTGCGACCGGCTACTACCGACCTCAATCTAACGATCGGCATGGCGCTTGTCTCGGTGATTGTCACCCAGTTCTTTGGCTTCTATATGCTTGGGGCAAAACATTACCTGGGCAGGTTTTTCAAATTCACAAGCCCCATAAACTTCTATGTGGGGCTGCTGGAACTTGTCAGCGAGATAGCACGTATAATCTCGCTCTCTTTCCGTCTCTTTGGCAATATCTTCGCAGGCACCATCGTGCTGGCAATATTCGCCTTATTGCTGCCGGTAATCGGTGGTGTTGTCTTTATCCCCTTTGAATTGTTTGTCGCATTCCTACAAGCGTTCATCTTCGCGCTGCTTACGCTTGTCTTCCTGCAAATCTCTACCAGCGCAGAAGAGCACAAGCCTGCTAGTGAGCGCGAGGCGCGTGAGGAATTTGCGCAAAATGAGGAGAAAGAGGAGAAACTGGCAGGGGTAACAGACTGATTGCATATACGTGGTGTATATGCTCGCTTACTCTCACAGCAAATGCTACTCGCAGCTATCTTTACTGCGATTGCATAAATTGAAACGAACAAGCTCGTACTTGAGGAGGATTTTCATCATGATCTGCGGCACTGGCAATTGGCCTGGGAGCCATCGGCCCGGGCATCGGCATTGGACTTCTTGCCGGCCGGGCATTCGAGGCCATTGGTCGTAATCCCGAGGCCGAACCATTGATCCGCATCAACTTCATTATCGGTATCGCGCTTGCCGAGGCCGTCGCTATTTATGCTCTGGTGATCGGTATACTGATCCTGTTCAAAGTTGGTGGCTGACATCCCCGGTATAGAGATGCAATAGTCATATCTTATAGCATACACATGCTACAAGATATGACGAGTTGAACTGCATCCCCCAATACACACGAGGATGTATAGTACCAACTGTGACGAATGGAGGAGCACATAGTGGTGCATACACTAATCTTTGCCGATCTCTTTGGCGGGCTTGGCATAAATACCTGGAACTTCCTCTCGCAACTGATTAGCTTTTTTATCATCTTCCT
>WNFA01000160.1_pt1 | contig 50220 bp, 83 predicted proteins | sample 5400481 | NCBI WGS metagenome assembly WNFA01 (sample SAMN13153340, study PRJNA577476) | soil metagenome | isolation source: 120 cm saprolite under Douglas fir tree site 2 hole 1 replicate 2 | place: USA:California | collected 2015-04-18 | reverse complement strand
GTGCGCATGGTGGGACTCCTCAGTTCGGGATCGTGATGCCGGGGACGTAGCCGGATAGGGCGCCGGTGGTTCCCAAGGGCTGGTCGAAACGATCGAGGACGGCCCAGCCTTTGAGAGACCCAGCACCATGAGTGCCGACTGTCACGTACTGAAGGCGCAGGTAGCGAGGAAGGGCCACGCCAGCAGGAGGCCGAGGGATATCGATCTCGAGCAGCCGAGAGCCAACGATCAGATTCGCTTCGGCAATAACCGGGCCCGACACGTAGGTGGTATAAGTGCCTTCGGTACCGGTTCCTGAGTCAGGAGCGCCTTGGAGATTGACCTGGAGGGAAGTCCCTCCAGTAAAGGCCGTTAGGACCTCGACGAGGACCTTCAACGCTGGGTCGTCGCCAATGCCTAGGTCACGAGCACCTGCACCTGCGGCTACGCCAGGGATGGCAAGGCCGGAGGGGTTAGCTGCGCCCTGAAGGCCAACGCCAATATCGACGGCGTTGCCAGAAACCTGTGTGCCGGTGGTCGGGGAGTCGCCTGCGGCAAGCGTGAACTGGAAGAGAAAGTCAAGGATCATGATTGCACCTCAGGTTACGCGGGCCTCATTGTTAAGTATCGCATCGCACGTACGTATAGGGATTCCGCGGAACGTCGTGATCGGCTTCCCGTCGAACTCTTCGATCCGAAGGAGTACGTTCGTTTTATTCATGGCTTGGAGATCGAGGTAGGTTCGGAGGACCCGGTTGGCGTAGATGACCGTTCGACCCATATTAGCCCGAATCTGTGGTGTATCGCTAGTCTGGATCGTGGTCGCGGAAGCCGGGGCAGTCGGGAGCTTGTAAAGGCCGCGGACCAAAAAGTTGATAAGATTCGCAGCGGAAACGCCGGTAAGTTGGGTAACGTCGATGTTACAGATCCTCGACGTGAACCGCCAGTCTCGGAGGACATAGCCGATCTCCCACTTGAAGTGGTCGCGGTAGGCCTGGTACGTGTTCCCGGCGGAATCAAGGACCGGCCACTCGCCCATGTCGCGATGCTGAAGCCCAGTGATCTTGCCCTTTGGGAAGGTCACATGGGAGGTATCGTTGCCCCAGACGGTGATCCAGAGGGAGGTGTTCGTTGAGGCCGTGCCGCCCGCGTCGAGGACGTTATTCGCCGTCTGTGAGTTCGCGGTGTTCACGGTCGAGTACCGCGGGGCAAGGCCAGTGAAGCGCTCTGGGTTAACGCCTTGATTCCCGTAGACCATTGTCGCTGCGACTTGCTGCGACATGCCTTCGAGAAAAGCCATCACTTCGGAGAGGCGGAACTCCTGCGTGTTTCCGTTCAGGTCCGCAATGTCCTTGTCGATGACGGAGTAGGTCTCGAGGTTTCCGCACGTGTCGACGATCTGAGCAGTGGTGGATTTCGCGTTCGGCACGCCTTGGTTCAGAAGCCGCCAAGTGGCCTGGGGGAGGCCAGTGCGGATCGTGGTCTTGTGCCCTGTAGGCAGGTTGCCCTCGAGGACGTACATGTCTTCGAGGATCTCGTTCGTCTGGGAGAGGATCTCGATGATCGTGGCGATCTTATACCCGTCATCGAGCCGCTTCGCCCAATCCGCGTAAGTGATTGCGAGTGAGCCGCCGGTTACAGCCATGGGTTAGGTTCCTGTAGGAAGGTGAGGATACATCGCAGCGGCTGCGGAAGGACGGGCTTGCGCCACCTTCGAAGGTTCGCCGCGTGCGTACGAGGTTCCCTCAGTCACCTTACTAGCCAAGGCATGTAGGACCCGAACAAAGGCCGGGTTGTCACCCGCGCCGGTCAGTTCCATTGCTGCTTTGAAGTTAGCAACGAGTGCGGGATCTTGCAGTCCGTCTAGGGCCTGGTTCACGGTTCGGACGAGAGGAGAATCGGGGCCGAAGTTTCCGTCGGAACCGACTAGCTTGCCGATCTGCGGATCGTTCTTCAGCCCTTCGCGCCAATCGGATTTGGTCTTGTCCCAGAAGTCCTGGTTCTCTTTCGAGGACTTGATCGAGTGCTCCGTGTAGAAGTCGACGAGTTTCTGGGATTGGTCTTGGGTGAGGTTAAGCTCTTTGAAGATCTTTCCTCCGGCTTCGCCTACGCCCGCGTCGAGGGAGTAGCCATCTGGGAGTTTCCAGTCAGCGTACTTCTCAGGCGCGCCGAGAGGAGTTTCAACCTTCGGGAGATCTGTCGTCAAGGCTGTCGCCAATCCAGACCCAAGTGCGGTTGCAGGCTCAGGCGGAGTCTCAATCGGTTGAATTGGTTCATCAGCCATCGCACTTCTCCAATCCTAACATCTTTATAAGATCAATCTTTTGTTCTTTGTAACCATTAAGGCACTGCCAAATCCGTCCTCGTCGCCGTTTGTGCATATGATGGACGACAAGTCGCATTACCATTCTAGCATTCTCTCCGTGCACAACGCAACGATACGTATCGTTCCACCTGTCTTTATGAGATTTATCATTATGAGCAACGTAAGGTCTCTTGCCAATGATTTTCGTCAGAATAGAGGCACAAGTCTCAATAGCATCCTCGTCAGTTGTCTCCACTGCCATTCTTTGAGTTCGATCAAAAGTAAAGGAGCCCTCTCCTTCAAGGAAGCCTACAATCCAACCAAGCTCGTAATCACTCAATCTCACCGAGCCCGATCCATCGTCCTGCTTCATCATAGTTCCTTTCATCATCAATATCATGCCTATCGAGCGTTGGCTCAACCTTCGAATGTTCCGACATCATTTGAATATAATATTCTGGACACGCGCGCATGATATCTGCCAGCAGGCGGAGACCAACGTTCCTGCGTCCCTCATTGTAGGCCATGACATATGGGTTCGGGTCAAAGCTTGTGTGGAATATGGTACAAAAGTCCAAGTAGTAGTGCATCCAGGCTCTGCCGCCAGGGGCAGCCATGAGAGATTGGATGACTGCGTCGTCTTGCGCCTGACGGGCCTTGAAGGCTTTCGCCTCCCTACGCTTGTGCCGCTCTTCCGCTGGGTCGAGGAATTCATCATTCACCTGAGGCTTCCCAAGCTTTTATCTCAGCTTGTAACATTTCCTTTGGATTATCAAGGTCAGCTAAGTTCTTGTCGATGCAAACCTCGGTGCCATTAGCGGTATAGCCAACGTAGGCTTCGTACTCAATGCCATTGGCGTCCTTGACAATCTTAACCTCCAGCTTCAAGGATTCATTCATGCTATAATCCTATGTGCCCACTGTGGGATCTTACGAGGATACTTGTTAGATGGACGAACGTAGCCTCGGGCCTTCCGACGGTGGTAGTAGGCTCGGTTGTAGGCCCGAACGGCGTCAGCAGGAGGAGTGCGAGCCACTGCTGACGCCGCCCCTCGAACTCCATCGGTGGGGATGGAGGAGATCATGCAGCCACTCCCGTTAGCTTCTGAAAGGCATTCTGGCCGCCGCCTACGTCGATCTGCGACGCGTCCAGGCCGGCTTTAGCGAGCCCGGGTGCGGCTTCAGTGGCTTGCTGCTGGGCTTGCGCTTTCTGGCGCGCCTGCCGAAGTTGGGCTACCGCCTCCTCCGGCTTGACCAGCCGCGGGTCGTTATTCATCAGGAAGTTGTAGCGCTCGATCGCGTAGTCGACATCGACCTTATCCGCAAAGGCCGGATCCATCGGGACTAGGGCTTCGACGAAGCGGAGGAGGCCCTCGATCCCGGAGGTCTGGGCGGCTTGCTGCGCGAGGGAGAGCATCGAGATGTACTGGATAGAGAGCTCTTGACCGGCGAGTTCTGCAGGGGCGGGTGGGAGGAGGTTTCCGCGGGCGCAGATTCCGAAGACTCGGTCGACGGCTTTCGAGAGAAGCTCCAGCTGCAAGCGATGGATGACTGGGCCCAGCATGACTAGGGATTCGGCCTTGCGGACGTTGATCTCTTGGGCTGTCACGTTCGAGCGCGTCTGGTACTGCGAGATAGTCTGGAAGAGGTCGTTGTAGAAGGTCTGCTTGGTGCGATTGCGGATTAGTTCCAGGTTCTCGTTCATCGCCTGGAGCTCGATCTTATGCGTGTAGATGCTCCGCATTCCGCCGCCTGTCGAGGAGAGCAGCCCAGCGATGTAGGTTATCCCTCCAGGGATCAGTGCCGCAGGCTGATTCTTCATCTGGAGATCGGCTTGGAGCGGAGGATTGACTTGCTTGTCTATGCCTTGGGCCTGTCGGCGGACTTGGAGTTGGAGTTGTTTGCAATCCGGAAGAGCATCCATTGCAGGGGATCGTCCGTATGCATCATTCGCCACTGTATCCCACCGAGGAGTGATATGAGGAGCTTCGTAGAACCCACGCTTCTCAAGAAGACCTGGTGCGAAGCTACTTCCACCCTGCGGAGAAGCGGACCCGCCCCATTCCCAATAAACTTCGCGGTACTTGAAGTGAGACGGGATGGAGTACTTTCGCGCTTCGTAATTCGGCTCGATTGCATGGGCGACGATGACCTCGCGGGTTAGGCCGGAGCCTTGGTTGCGATAAAGCGACGCCACGCTTGCGCTAACGTTCTCGATTCCCCACCGCTCCACAACTTGCTGTACAGTGTAGGTGAATTCACGATAGAAGACATCGACCATGTTGAGTTGAGCGTTGACGTCGGCGTAGAACTCTCCAAAGCAGGGGTTGACGCAGTTGATGACATTGCGGAAATCCTCATAGATGATCATCGAGGCGGTGCCGAAGATTACAAGGTCGAAATAAAGGATGGCGAGGGCTTGGTAGAAGTTCGATTCTTGAAAGATGCGGAAGAGGATCTCCTCGACCTGTCGAAGGTAGATGGCGATAGCCGAGGTTTTGGTGGAGTCTATTCGACCAAAGGCGAGGCGGAACCACGGGGCGGTGGGGTTAGAGATTCCGTACATGATGCCTGCGGCGAGGTTTCGTGCAGCAATGGTAGGGGTGGAATCCAAGATGTGCTGGTTGATAGGACTGCCGCGGCCCATTTGGTTTGGAGTGATGAGCCATTTGTATCGACGTGGAAGGAAAAAGTCCGCGAGTTCTCGTGCATGTACCCACCATGAATAGCGGTTGATCCGCAGGCCAAGGAGGCGTCCTTCGAGATGACGACGGAGGGCAAGCTCGGGCTCGGAAGGGATGCGGAGCCCGAGGGACTTGGCTTGCTCGATAGTGAAGACGTTAGCGCTTGCGGCCACGAGGGCGTCCTATATCACCAAGGCCCAAATCGCGAGATAGTCCTGTTCGTGACCCTCCATACTTCGGCAATTTAGGTCCAGTACCTAGGATATCATCCACTTTGGCTATTAGTTCTCGCGCCGCGAGGCTTCCGGGGTCATTCACTTCCTCTCTTCGATCTTCGACATTCTCAGAAGGAGCAACGCCAGTTGCCTCCAAGCGCTGGCTGAAAGGAGCCTCTCCGCGGAACCGCTCGTCGAAGGTTGGGATGCGGCCGTGCTCGTGCATCACGGCTAGAGCCATCAGGAGGTCGGTCTCCGTTGGCTTAGAGCCAGTAATGGGGGCGATGTTAGAATCAGGCACGCGGAGCGGCATTACCAAATCTTTCCTCCGAGAGGGGATTGTTCCTTCCGGGCAGGGTCCTCGTCAGCAAAGGCCCGACCGGACTTGAAAGGAAGCGGCTGGGAGCCTTCGGCAAGGCGCTTGTGCCACGCAGTTGCGGTGCGGATGCCTTCGTTGTAGATCTTCAGGGCTTGCTCTTCGGATTTAGGGGAGGAGGTCATTGGCCTAGAAGGGTCTTCTGCCCAGTGTTGTTCGGATTGCCCGTACCCAGGATCGTGCCTCCGAAGCCCCGGGAAGGGTTTACCTGTGCGCCGAAGCGTGCGCCAGCGGCGTTCACTTGTCCAGGGAATTGTGGCGGGTTCGGCGGGGGAGGAGGCGGAGGAGGGACAGGAGGAGTGGGAGTGGAGATCATAGAAGATCTCCTAGGCCGCCCAAGACGAGAATGGATTTTCTCGCTTGGGCTCTAGGTGCGGAAGATAGCGTGGTGGTTGCACGGACCATGCTTGGTCTCCGACGAGGGCTCATGCCCTACCTCCGCGTCGGGTTACTGGATTCTGGCGTGCGCGACGGAGGCTTCGCGCCAAAATCCTTCGCTCAGCGGGGTTAAGCCTCTCAGGTGGCTTCCTGCGCTCACGAGCGAACAGCTTTGCAAAGTGCCGATCGAACGCCCCAGGATCAGCGACCTCTGCGAGATAGAAGCTAGCGGCAGCGCCAAAGGCTTGGTGTGCATATTCTTCGAGAATCATGCTGCCTCCAAGGGGTTGTAGTCTCCCTTAAGGATATCGTACGGATGATAGTTACCGTGCTCTTGCGGAATATCCATCGGGAATCCGCCAAAGCGGACAGGCTTCTCCTCGAGCGGAAAGGCAAAAGTCGTAGCGAGTGCGTCCACGTCATCCGGGGAAGGCTTGCCCTCTCGCATCATGACCTCTTTCGAGGTTAGGATGATTTCGTCCTTCGGATTGAAGGTGTAGGTTATGGAAAGGAGTTGGCGACGCAATTCAGGGTCATTAGGCAAAGCCCCAGTGCGGATCCACGATCGGAGCCCGCCATACATTTCCGCGCGCTTGTTCGCATAGGCTTCGCCTTGGGTGTCCCATTCGGAGAAGCGGGAGGGCTTCCCACCGAATTGAACCTCTTGGCAATGGAGTTGCAGATGGCGCACTTGGTCTACGACTCCACCGCCTACGCCGCCTCCGTCGATGAAGATTCCGTCGGCGCGGAGGGAGCGGGAGGTTTCAAGGACCTTCTGCGCGAGATCCACCGTCGAAATACCTTGGAATCGTCGTCGTGGAAGGCTTCGCGCATCTCGTCCACGTCGGGGAAAGATAACGGAGAAGTTAGAGCCAAATCGGGCCACGTCGACTCCAAGCGCAAGCGCTCCGAATGGCTCGACTTCACGGGCCATCGCTGCATCAATTTCGTCAACATTGAAAAACTCCAAGTCTCCCACGGAGGGGAACTGGCCTAGTATGCGGATCTTCGCGAAATCGGAATCGATCCCGCGCTCGCGAATCCACGAATTGATCTCCTCCTTGTTCGTGAAGGAGACCTCGCGGGAGTCGATGTTCGCCGTCCACCAGCCGGACGCGGGGGAGAAGCATTCGCGAAACCGCCCGGTGGATCGCGTGGGGTTCCCGTAGACGGCCCAGATGATCTCGGTGTCTTTGTCTGTCAGGGCTCCTTGCGCCACCTCCCAGATTATATCAGGAATGGCCGAGGCTTCGTCGAAGAGAAGGAGGAGCCGCTTGCCCTGGTTGTGGAGGCCCTGGAAGGACTCGGTGTTCCGCTCGGACCAAGGGACCATGTCGATGCGCCAATCGCGCTCGAGGTCCTTGTTCGCGGGGAGTAGGGCGGTGGGCGTGAGCCGGAACAGGTGCTTTCCGATGAAGAGGTTGTACCATTTGCCGAGTTCCGCCCAGGTCTTCGTGCGGAGTTGCACTTCCGTGTTTGCGGTCACCACCCCGCGCGTCCGCGCCATCGTTGACATGGCCCAGAGGATGAGCCAGGAAACTTCCGCAGACTTCCCGATTCCGTGGCCGGAGCCGGTCGCCACCCTGACGGGTCCGTGGCCGAGCCCTTGGCGGATGATCTCCTGATTGTCCTTCTGCCACGGTTCTGGGCCGGAGAAGCGCGCAAGGGAGGTTCCCTCCTCGCCCCAGGGGAATGCACCTTCGACGAAGGCCTGCGGGTTGTCAGAGACGGAGTCGAGCCATTCGAGGAGTGGGTCGTCGCTCACTGATGAAGTTTCTTCATTGTGCACTCAGTGGTGCCATCCGCGTTATGGTGGCACTTAGGCATGTTGAACTTCACGCTAACGCCTTCGGATCGGTCTTCGTTGCAAGCGCAAAGAGCCAGCAGGAGTAGGATAGCAAGCGCTTTCAAAATCGCCTCACAAACTTCGTGATCTTCCCCGTCTGGCCGTCGATCACCCGCAACCTTGCGGCTCTGGCTTTCTCCAGCTTCGTCGCCGCGTCAAGGTTCAAATTCGCCTGGATCGTCGTCTTCGCGATCCCGGTGCGATCATCTCCATCCGCAATGATCGCACCGAGCTCTCTCAGGGAGAACCTCTCCCCTTTGGCCCAAGCCTCTTCGAGGATCTCCGTTCGCATTTCTTCCGCGATCGTGATCCCGCGAAGCTTGACCTCGATCCTGTGATCGATCTGATTCGTGACCGTCGCGTCGAACTCCCGCTCGTACTGCGCCACAAGCTCCTCGTTCGCGGGGGAGTTGATCCAATTCCGCACCGTCGCAGGCGTGCGGTTCACAATCTTCGCAATATCCGCAGTCTTCACCTGCTTCGCGAATAGCTGCGCGACAAGGTGGTGCACCGCACGGATCTTCCCGAGGGACCCTACGGGTCGACCGAGGCGCACCTCCGCTGGCGTAAGACTTCGGATTTCCATTCTGCCATTATGACATAGGACTCCCGTCCTGTCAAGAGAACAAAAGAAGAACAAGGTGCGGCAGATCGTCACAGGGATTATTTTCCTATTGTATATAGGCAATATTTTGCGACCAACACCTTGGGCCCGGCCCGAAGCGCGGCTTTTGGCCCGGGGGCGGCGGCCTGCGGCGAGCTGACGCAGCGGCCAGATGTCGCGGTCACGAAGTTGTGACCAAGAGCGCCTTATCCGCGCCACAATCGAGGCGGATAATCCAGGCGTCAATAACGGAGGAAGGACCTATGGTGATCATCTACAGGTGGTGCGGAGCTAGCGCGGAAGGCGACCCCGCAGGGTTCGTGGTCGCGACGGATGCGATCGCAGAACTCACGGCTCAGGACTACGAGGGACTAGAGCCGACGGAGTGCGTTTGGTTTATCCCAGGAACGGAGTGCAACCAATGACATCAATGCAAGACTACCTCGACCCGATGCGCCGCTACCTCGCACGGAAGGACTACGCCTCACCGAGTGCGCCGCTGCCCAAGCCACGCCCTGATGACGCACTGATCCGCGCTTGGCTCGCCCTTCTCGCGCAAATCTCCTCGACCTAGATTGCCCTAGATTGCCCTAGATTGCCTATAAGACCGGGGGGTCGGCCCCAGGGCCTAAATAGGGTGCGTTGTAGGGGGATGTGTGTGTGTGTCTTAAAAAAAAAAAAATTCTTAGACACATAGAGTAGAACAGAGCAAGCACACTCTCTTCCGCCTCCACACGTGGGGGGCCTGTAATCTAGGCAATCTGGGGAAATCTGGGGCAATCTAGGCGAGGCGGGATTGACAGCGAGGGTTGGTGCGGATAGATTGCGGATTGCAAAAAAGGGAGTGCGGAAGATGAGCAAGGCGGTTCTGGCAGCGATCGGGCTTATTGCTCTGCTTGCAGCGAGTGCGCAGATAGGACAATGGGAAAAGGCGAACGGATATCCATTCGGGCAGATGTGCAACAGCGTGTTCACTGGTTGGGTTGACACGTGCGGCGAGAATAGCGGAAATCAGAGGAGGCCGCGTTAAGTGCGCCGAAGGCGAGTCCGTGCGAATGCTCATCTGTGTGAAGGCTAGTCTAGGTGCATCGAAGAGTGCACCTAAGCGAGCAATCATGCTCGGGAGTGCGGAAAAATGGCAATACTTCCAGATTTGAGCAAGATGACCAATCAGCAGTTGCAAACACTAGTCCGTGCAATGGCAGAGGCTAATGGCGCGGGTAAGGTCTCAATTCGCAAGACTGCGGATGGCCGCAAGGCGAGCGTCTATCACGGCCACGGGCGGTTCCCGATCACGGCTTACCGCGAGCAATGGCTTGCGGTCCTTGACCACGCGGAGGAGCTTCGGGGAGTGGTTATGACGCTGCCAGAGAAGGGAGGGGAGTAGCATGGCTTGGTTCAGAACATGTCAAGAGTGCGGCCACGTGCAGCAAGCACGTGAGCCGAAAGGGCCGATGAGCTACGCTTACAGGGTGGCAGAGTGCCGCAAGTGCAAAAGCGAAGCCTTGGATTACGGGCAGAACGGTGATCCGCGGTTGCCAAGTGCGGATTACACGGAGGAGTAGACGCACCAACGAGGGGTCTTAGGTGGGTGCACCAACGAGTGTGCCCACCTTCGGTGCACCAACGAGATGGCCCTCGCCACGGGGGCCATCGAAACAGAGGAGAAAAGCCATGCCACAAACTCGGCGGGATCCGCTGGGTTACGATCGGGAAGCTGGGCAGAGCCTGGGTAAGATTCGCTTGGTACTGGCGGCCGCGGGCGAAACGACGGAGTGCGGATGTGGTCCCGTTCGAGCGTCGTGCGTGAAATTGTCGCGGCCCCGAGTGTGGAAATCTCCGGGCTGCGATCTTATGTCACAGTCGTTCCCGCTTTGTTCTGCGGCAGAGTGTCGCAGGACCACGAAGCGCTTGACTTTCCGCTCGGAAAGGCGCATATTAGGGGCGCAATGGAGGCGAGCAAATGAAGCAATTCAACTGCGGCTGTACGTTCACTGGCATAGGGCAGATACCGGATAATTCCACATGTCGGCCACACGCTACGCTAACGGCTGATGGATATGACAAGCGCGTGCATCCAAGGGCTAACTACCGCTGCGACGAATGCGCTTGCCTTAATTACGCGCCAAGGCGAGAGCCAAAGGATGATTGGCCCGCGTGCGTTTGCGGCCACGCTGCTACGGCGCATAACTGATCGCAATTCAGTGGGGCCATGGCCCCACTCGATGGCAATCAAGCCAGCAACGGAGAAATAGAATGATCTACCATATCGGAGTGAAGGGAACGTCAAGGACGATAGAGATCGACAGCACTAGGCCATCCGATGAAATATGCGCTTACATCTTCCAGAAAGGGCTCGACTCCATCATGGGCCGCGGGCGATCCAAGCTGGGCAAGCCGGAGACCTTCGCCTCGAAGGAGGCTTACGAGAACGAATGCTACGCTATCGCTCTGAAGCAAGTCGAAGACCTTTACGAAGGCCGCACGCTCATCGTTGGCGGGGCGAAGAAAGCCAAAGGTGCGGATGCTGCGGTGCAGGCGGAGATGCTCAACGTTGCGCGGAGGTACGCCAAGGAGCAAGTCCGCACGACACGGAAGGACGTTAAGATTTCCAAAATCTCCGCAGCGGAATGGACGCGGACCGCGAAGGCTTACATCGAAGCCAACCCGGAGTACTTCCGCAAGGTCGCGGAAGAAAACCTCTCCAAGGCCGCAGGGATTACGCCTGACGTTGCGATCGATCTTTCTTTCATCAAGGAAGACCCCAGGAAAGTTGCAGCGGCAGAGAAGGCCAAGGCGAACAAGGCCAAGTCCGCAGCCAAGATCGCTGATCCGGTTGTGCCTGTCAAAGGTAAGGGAAAGCCACAGCCAGCCGCTCGGCACTAACCTAAGGTTCTGAACTGGGAAGGGGAGGGGCGAGAGTCCCTCCCTAAGTATGAGAGGAGTGCACATGGAAGATCGCCACGACGTTGGAACAATCGAGATCACTATCAGGGACAACAAGCTATGGGTAAACATCGATGGACAGTGCGCCTTGCGAGTTTACCGCTTTGCTAAGGTCGTGACTGACACCTTCACGCACAGCCACATGGACGTAGAGGAGTGCAATGATTGAACTATTGGAGGCAGCAATCGTCACCTGCTTGCTAGGCGCAGGTGCAACCATCCTAATCATGCTACTAACGGAGAGACGCAAATGACGATCGACGAACAAGGCCACGTGATCCCGGTCAACCTGGAGAACACCGACATGATCCGCAACGCAGTGCATAACTTCGGGAACATGCTTGTTGAGGCGAGCTACCTCGCAAAGGAAGTGCGCTCGCTGCGGGAAGAACTCGAAGCGGTGAAGAACCAAATCGCTGTCACGAATGAAGCGGCGAAGCGTGCATTCGAGGAGCGCGATGCAGCCGTCGCGAACCTCCGTCGTGCGGAGGAACAGCGAGACATGGCCGATCAGGCTTACGCGCAGGTCAACGCCCAGCGGATCACTGCGGAGAACGAACTGCACGTAGTCCGAGTGACTAGCGGTACAATGCAGGCGTCCGCGGAGTTTGCCGCTCAACAGCTAAGCGAGGCCCAGGCCCGGATCGCTTCCCTCGAAGCTGACCAGGACAAGGTCCTTAAGATGGCCGACGACGACATCGCCGCGGCCAACGCCAAGGCCAACCGTCGAGTCGCGGAAGTTGAAACAATCCTTGAGGCGCTTCGATTGGAGGTAGCTGCGCTCAAGGACGATCGGACCAGGCTTCAAGACGAACTTGCGCTTACGTACGTAGACGTTCGCTCTTTGCGCAGCATCATCAACGAGGCAAAGCTCGCTAACGCGGCAGTGACTGGGGTTCTCTCCGGCCAGATAGCAGCGGAATAATGCGGCAAGGGGGAGGGCGCAATCCCTCCCCTCTTTGCGCCGAGAAAGTTCCTAGATTGCGTAGATTTTGCTTGACTTTTTGTAGAAAAGAGCGTATACTAAAACAATGGGCCAACTCGTATGCATAGTTTGCGGTAGCGGTCTTCCGGAGGGCAGAAAAATGATTTGTTCTTCGGAATGCTACACGCTCAATAAAGCCTACATAGCTCTAGAGGAGGAGCGCTGGGATAGGCGCGACTTTTCCAAGCAGCAGTTGAGGACCGCAAAAGGAATTATGACAAGTATGAAGAACGATACCTACAGGCCAAAGACTGGCGGATTGAAGAAGGGCAAATACGGATTAGGCCAAACCACAGAAGCCGTTGAGCAGGAAAAGGCGCTCGATGACTTTATTGCTGCGATAAAGAGAGGGGAATTTGGACCTTGAAAACCCTCCTCCTCGCTCTCGCCCTTCTTCTTTGCGCCAACCCCGCGGAGGCTCGACATCATGTGGGACATATACGAACGTGTCATGCTTCGAGTAATGATGACTATCACCGCCTTGTTATGCATCATCATAGTAGCCATTGCCATCGGCGCCATGATAAAGTGGTTCGGATAGCCAAGCTATACGTTCAATTCCAAGCTTGGCACGCGAAGCAGGAACTCTTTCGCGAATTCTACGAATGGAGATTTGGAGATGTCCTCGCATCCCAACCCGAATGCGGGCTATGCGCCAGAGCCACATCTGGATCAATCGAGTCTAGAGTGGGCGCGATTGGGCTACATTCCCATCGAGCCAAGACCGGATATGTTAGCCGAAATAGCTACTCTCGTGCGATCCCTTACCTTCGGGGAAATGATTACGCTAGCGGAAGGGATCGGGATTGAGGCAGCGAAGCTGCATGAATGGAGCAAGAACCGTGAAACTTAAACTCGCCTTAATCGGAATCGCCTTAATCCTATCCTCGGGTGCCTCCGCGCAGTACGTCTGGGACGGCTACCGTTGGGTGTGGCAGGGCTACGGGCCACCCACGCGGGGATATCCGCCTGGGCCAGCTTATCGAGGGCAAATCCCCGACCGTTGGCAAGATTGCGGAAGGGATTGTGTAGAGCAATTCCATCGCTTCGGCGGGAGAGATCAGCGGATTTGCTTTGACCAATGGGGCAACCAACGGAGATGCTAGGATGGAACTCCCTGACCCTCCCGAAGGCTGGGCGCTGACGCACTTGATCAACCTCGGCGAATGCTGGCAAGCTAACATCGCAAGCGAGGAGGCGGTTATAATCGCGTCTGGGACAAGCCCAAGATACGCCCTGCTAACCGCGATTGAGCGAATCGGAAACGCACGATACGAAAGGATTAAGATCAGCGCCAAGCCAATCGAGATCGATCTTGTGAAAGAGCTTGGGATTAAGGCTCCAAGAATGGAGAGGAGGTTTTAATGAGTGAACTCCCTTCACCAACCCACTGGCTCCCTCTCCTCGCCCCGCCATCGGAGGATAAGACATGAGCGTCTGTCCGTTGTGCGGCAATACCGGCTTGCGGCCGGTCGAACGAGGCCCGGCTGGCGCAACCTATACGGTGCTTGGGCGTTGCAGTTGTCAGACGCCAACCGTCACTATCCCCCGCGCCCAACACGAAGCGCTGATGGCGGCGGCGAAGGTATTTCTGCTTAGCCGCATTCGCTCCGCTAAGATTGATGCGGCCCTCGCCGCCCTCCGCGCCGTCGGTATACAGGGGGAATGAATGGCAATAAAACTTCCATATGATACAGAGGCAGGATATTTCAGTGAGGGCGCTACCTTCGCGCAGCTAATCGAGTACCTTCGCCTTGCGCAAGAGGCCGCTGCGGCGATCGGCCACTCGAAAAAAGCCAACGACGACGAGCTTCGCGGCCAAGGCTTCCTTGCGATTGCGGAAATGCTTGGTCGAGTTTGCATGTCCGTGACGGATTTGGCGACGAAAGGGATAAGGCAATGAGGAACTTCTTGCGAAGACTGCTTGGGCTCAACGACGATCTAGAGGCGATCATCTCTGCGGTCGAAAGTTCCAACGGGGATATCCAACGTATAGAACTTAGGCTTAGCGCGATGTCGGCTGGGATGGGACGCATTGTGGCTAAGCTGGACCCAATGTACGGCAAAAGCGAATTCGACCCGGCTCGTAAGGCGGAAAGCGACAAGCTTGGCGAGGAGACGATCAGGCGTCTGGAAGCCGAAGATTGGGCTAGGCGACACTCCGTTGGGGAAGCTTAATGGTTTACGAAGAATTCTGCACGAAGGAAGGCGCGGAACGCCTCCGACTCCGCTTGGAAGAGCATTGGGGTGGGAAGGCGCAATTTTGGCTTGTCCACTACACCACTGGCATCTACGCCGTAAGGTCTAATCTCCTTCGCGGCCTACCCGGAGGAGAAGTTCGACTGTTCGTCGATAATGATCGAAAGGCCACTTTCGGAAAGTTCAACTGCGCCCATTGCGGTAAGGAAGTGCCGAAGGCTTACGTCAATCAAAGATTCTGCGGAATCTCTTGCGGGAATAAATTCAGGAAAGGAGTGCCGCGTGGACCCTACAGAAGAGCAGGAAAGGATAATCTCGCTCGCGCAAGCGAAGGAAAATCTCCAGATCGTGGCCTACGCCGGAACGGGCAAGACGGCGACGCTAAGGATGTTAGCGGAAAAGATTGATGGCCCGAAGCTTTACGTTGCGTTCAACAAGCGAATCATCGAGGAAGCTCTCGAAGGCTTCCCCGCGGAGTGTCGAACGCTGAACTCCGTCGGGCACAGAGTATGGATGAAAACAATCCCCGGAAAGGTTGTGGTCGATGGGAAGAAAACCTATAACATCTTCAAGGAAGTCGTCAAAGGCTACAAAGGTGAGGACGCCAAAGCTCTCTGGGACACTTACGGAGAAATTGCCGAAGCAGTTAGCCTTGCTAAGGCGGGGGGATATGTCCCGGAAGGAGTTTATAAGCAAGCTCGACGATTGGCTAATGAGGGATTTTGGAGCCAAACCAATTGCCGCAGCTCTATGGAACGGTCGTGCGTTGACCAAATCTTGGCGCTGTCAATACGATCCGCCTACCTTGGAAACTGCGATTTTGACGATCAGCTTTACATGCCCACCTTATTTGGCGGGGCATTCCCAAGGTTCCCGACCGTCTTCGTCGACGAGGAGCAAGACCTAAGTCCTGTCAATCATGAAATGGTGCGGAAGCTAACGCGAGCAGGGAGGTTGATCAGTGTCGGAGATCCCTTTCAAAGCATCTACGGATTTCGAGGAGCAGCGTGTGAGGGGATGGACAAGAACCGAGCTCGATTCCATATGGAGAGCCGGACTTTGTCGATATCCTTCCGCTGCAAATCCGAAATCGTCCGCAACGCCAGATGGCGAGTGCCGGAATTCAAGTGGTGGAAAGCAGGAGGGAGAGTTGAGCGACTCAAAGTATTTGACCTTGGACGATTGGCAGAGGATAATGCGGCTATCATATGTCGAAACAACGCTCCTATCTTCCGACTCGCCCTCAATCTCCTATCTGCTTCGCGGCCTTGCCGAGTGGCAGGGTCAGATATTGGGCCAAAGCTTGTCAACACTTTACGTCGGCTTGGAGACACGGGTCTTTCACGATCCGCAGTTCTCGGCGCCATTGACTGCTGGCTTTCTGCAAGACAGGATTCGAAGTCAGCGACAGACATGGCAGACTGCATGCGAATCTTTGCCGAAGCCTCCAGGACCCTTGCAGAGGCTATTGCCCGCGCTGAATTCGTTCTGCGCCAAGACGGTCCGATTACTCTCATTACTGGGCATAAGGCGAAGGGCCTAGAGTGGGATACGGTCTACCACCTTGACCCTTGGCTCATCGGCAGCGACGAGCAAGAGCAGAACCTTCGCTACGTGATCCAGACTAGGGCAAGGGATAACTACTTTGAGGTAAGTTCGAATGGAGGATCGAATGGTTGACCGCAATAAGCAGATGCAAACCTTGGCAATCGTGGCGCAAGCTTTAGCGGGAATGATTACCGCTGAAGAAATGATCGAGGCCCTAGAAAGCCTTCTCGAAGTTAAATTTGAAAGGGCCGTCAATGGCAAATAAACCGGGCGGACCAGTACGGCGCTGGATGAAGGACGGAATACTTTACGCGGAGAATGACTTTTGCATATTAACTTGGGCACCTACTGACGATCCTTCACAGATTGGACAATTCGGTTGGTATGGTCCTAAGCAGATTGGTGTGGAATTCATGCTTAGAGCGCAGTTCGATACGATTTGCGCGGAGATCAAGGAGGGCCACGATGGCACTACCACTAGATCGTAAGGCTTACGCCGATTGCTACGAGATCTTCGACCGGGCGCTTGCGAGCAAGAAAGGCGTCCGAGTCTTTCGCGACACTATAGAAGCGACGACTTACCTGCGGAACCGGCTGAATAAAGCCAGGGCCTTAGACAAGGAGCTTAACCGCCGGGTCTACCAACCTGACCATCCGCTCCACGGGAGTTCGGAATACTACAAGGTCTCCGTGCGGCTTTCGTTCGTCGAAGAGAAAGGCCGATGGGCCTGCGAGCTAACGAAGAACGACTTCACCGAGGCGGACATCGAGGAGATTGAGCCTTGGGGGGAGGAGGCTCACGAACGGATAGTTGCAGACCTTGCAGAATTCGACCTTGCTGAAGACCAGGAGATCCCATGAACGATTTGATCGAACGCTTAGAGAATCCTGCTTGGATTCCGCAGCAGGATATAATCGTCAACGGCAAGAAGACTGCTGATACTATGATGGAAGCCGCCGCTCGCATCCGCGAGCTAGAGGCCGGAACCGCTCATGGCGGCTGGGTCAAATGGACGGATCATGATGCGGCTATACTAGAGCTGCGGGTGCGCCTGGAGAAGGCCCTTGCGAAAGACCCCTGAAGAAATCTGGTCCGCAGCACTTGAGGACGACTACGGAATAAAGGTCATCGATTGTGACCCCGCTGCGCTTGAGAAGGAGCTATTCGCCTACCGAAAGGATAAGCCAGAGCTCTTCGGTTTCTACCTAGTGAAAAAGAAAGACGAACTTTGGATCGTCCGCGCAAGGAACGTCTCGGGAGTGCGGCTGGACGGGGACTACAGACCGATGGAGGAGTAGCATGAAAAAGACCAGAATAGACATGCCCGAGATCAAAGAAGCATTGCACCATTTGCTCTGGGAATATGACGATTATGCCTCTCTCAGAGATGCTATTAGGGTGTTGTTCCTAGAAGTAGAGACGGAACTTGGGCCGATGGAGGAGTGACATGAGTGACCCAGTCCTTGAAGCCCTTAACCGCGCCGCGGAGGAGGTAACACCTTCCGACCTCGACCACATCATAGCGCACCTGCGCAAGCACCGAAAGGACTACGAGGGAGGGGTGAAGCCAAAGAAGGTCGATGACATCGATCTCGTCAAGGCCTTGGATATCAAGAAGCCGGAGATTAAAGGATTTGTGAGGAGGTTCTAATGACTCTAGTCGATAACCGCAAGGCCACGATGGTACTTGAGCTACTAATCCAACTGGCCGAAGAGCCAATGGAAGGCGTAGCTATCTTGGTGGCCACGTATATAATGCTCTGCGATCAATTCCGCACGGACAAGCCACTAAGGCGGCAGATCGCTGACGAGATTAGCCAGATGGTGGCTGGCGCAGAGTTTGGGAGTAGCTTGCAATGAGAGAAGCAGAGACCTACCGAGCGGAACGGCGTAATGCCTGCCTGCGCTCGATCCTCTTTCCGCACCAAGTATGGAGTGTGCAATGGTATTACGAGAAGCACAAGGCGAGGCCGGAATATGTCCCATCCAAGGTGGGAGCCCTAGCGAATCCACTTCGCCATTTCTTTCCGGCACAAGTATTCAGTATGCTTGGGACTCTACGTCTCTCTCCGCGCTAAAGACCTGCCCGCGCTACTACCAATACACCCTAGTCGAGAATTGGCAAGGCCGCGGCGACGCTATCCATCTTCGTTGGGGGCAGGAATTCCACCGCGCGTTGGAGGACTACGAGCGCCGCAAAGCGAAGGAGGTTTCCCATGACGATTCAGTCCATGACACCCTTCGAGCTCTTCTTCAAAGGATTAATGACTGGAACCCGAAGCCTGGGACAAAGTCAGAGGAGCTTAAGAGCAAAGAGAATCTCGTACGAACGGTTGTGTGGTACTTGGACCATTATGAGAATGATGCAGCGAAGACGGTCATTCTTGAGAACGGGAAGCCGGCGGTGGAGTTGAGCTTCGCTTTCGAACTGGACTTCGGACCCGATGATCCTCAAGAATGGGCAGGGGACGATTTCTCACATGGCCCGATACCAAACTACCTCCTCTGCGGCCACCTAGATAAAATCGTCTCCTTCTCCGGTGATCTCTTCGTCATGGACCACAAGACCACCACGACCACGCCAAGCGGCCGCTACTTCGATGGCTTCAATCCGCACAACCAAATGACCACCTATACCATCGCGTCCCAGACCATTATGAAATCCCCGATTAAAGGAGTGATCGTCGATGCTGTACAAGTGGCTGTTGGTTTTATCCGTCCTGTACGTGGTATCACTTATCGTACTAACGACCAACTCGAAGAATGGCTTGCGGATACGGAGCGATGGCTCGGACAAGCGGAGCGCTACGCCGAGGAAGGCCATTGGCCCATGAACGACACGGCCTGCGGAATGTACGGCGGATGCCGCTTCCGCGAGGTTTGCTCGAAGAGCCCGAAGGTGCAGCAGAGGTTTCTTGAGAGTGCCTTTACCCAGGAGAATGAGAGATGGAATCCGCTAAAACCAAGGTAATAATCCCTGTTGATAGCTGGGGCTTCGATGCGCAAGAGCTTTGGTTGCGCGTAGGCCAAGTTTCCTTTCGTATTCCATACAAGTACGAAGGTCCGATACTAGCTCCAGAGCTATCCGTGGAGGTCACCCTTGCCCAGCTTATCCAACCACCAATCGAATGAATTCACCAAGATCCTCCTGGAAGGAGACTCAAAAAGTGGAAAAACAGGTTCCCTCGCGTCCCTCGTTTCTGCAGGATTCAAACTTCGAATCCTGGATTACGACAACGGGCTCGACGTGCTCAAGCAGTTCGTCATTCGGGACTGTCCCGACAAGCTTGGAAACGTCGAGTACAGAACCCTCCGAGATCGACGTAAGGCCACCCCCGCCGGTTCCGTTATCGCCGGAGGCCCGCGGGCCTTTCCAGATGGGCTTAAGATGCTGGACCGATGGAAGTACGATGACGTTGACCTTGGTGTGCCTGCAGAATGGGGAGCAGGTTGCATCCTTGTCATCGACTCACTTACCTTCCTGTCAGATGCAGCCTATGACTTCCGCGAGCCCCTTGTACCCCGTTCGAGAGATGGTCAGTACGATAAAAGAGCAGTTTACGGAGATGCACAGAACGCTGTCGAGAACGTCCTCGCGGATCTCACCGGGGAAGGATTTAGAACGAACGTAATCGTGATCTCTCATATTAAGTATGTGGAGAACCCTGACGGGACGAAGAAGGGCTATCCGAACTCCGTAGGTTCTGCGCTATCCCCGTTGATCCCTCGTTATTTCAACAACATCTTCCGCTACAAGAACTCTGGCGGGAAAAGGGTCATCGAGACCGTTTCCTCCGCCATGTTCGACCTCGCCAACGCCAAGCCCTTCACCATGCCAAAGGAGGTGCCGATTGACACAGGCCTAGCGGATATCTTCAGCATACTAAGGAGCTCCCATGAAGTTCAGAAAGAAACCAGTAGTAATCGAAGCGGTACAGTGGCTGCCAGAGGCACCAGAGCCGGCGCCTGACTGGTACTGCAAAGCTCTTGAGGAAGGCAAGATAGTGGTTAGGGGCCAGTTCCTCGATATCGTAACCCTCGAAGGAACGCTATTCGCCAACCCTAGCGACTGGATCATCCAAGGCGTGAAAGGAGAAATCTACCCCTGCAAACCTGACATCTTCGAAGCAACCTACGAACCCGCAACGTGAACGTAAGGAACTCAACAATGCCCAACTTCTCCTCAATCCTCGACATGCCCTCACAAGACATCAAATTCCCCAAGCTCCCCGTCGGCCACTACGTCGGGATCGTCAAAGGGATGCCGCGCTTCGACAAGTCGACGAAGAAGCAGACGCCCTTCGTCGAGTTCCAGATCCAACTCACCGAAGCCTTGGAAGACGTGGACGCCGACGAGCTTCAGGACTTCGGCCCTTTCGGCGAGAAGACCATGCCCCTCACGTTCTACTACGAGACCGAGGGCGGATACAATCGTCTCCGCGTCTTCCTTGACAACTGCGAGATCGAGAACGAAGGCACCGCGCGGCAGCAGATCGAGCAGGCGCCAGGGAAGACGATCGTCGTCGAGATCAAGCACACTCCATCAAGCGACGGGCAGAGCATTTACGCCCAGATCGATGGGACGGCGAAGTACGGGAATTGAGTTTACGGCACACGCCGTAATCCGTAGCGTTGCGGCTCAACGCTAGTAAGGAGCGATTAGGGCCTTGTGAGGCAGGAACCAACGCCTGCCTCACTTGATTGGAGGAAGAGATGGAAACCAAAGATCTTCTAGCAGAACGCGGCAAGACCAATGGGGATTTCGGAGTGCACGCAGCGTTAACGCAAGAGCTTAAGGAGGTAATGTTCGGCGTGAACACCTACAAGGATCTATCAATGGTCCAACGCGAAGCCCTCGAAATGATCGCCCACAAGATCGGGAGAATCCTAGCGGGGAACCCGGATCACAAGGATCATTGGGATGACATAGCTGGGTATGCTAAGCTAGTGGCTGATCGGCTATGACGGATTTTCCCCGCCAACCGCAACCAGTGATCGTGTCTTTCAAAGGAGAGCCCGAAGATATAATAGAGTGGTATCGTCGATTGAAAAGGTCTGCTGAATATAAGGGAGACCTAGTTCAAGAGAACGACCACATTTCCTTCACGATTCATCCAAGAGCCGTTAATGACTAGCATCGCCATCGTCGGCGAAGCTTGGGGCGCTGAGGAAGCCAAGCAGCGCTCTCCCTTCGTTGGCGGCTCTGGCTACGAACTAACGAAGATGCTCTCCGAGGCCGGGATTCACCGAGCAGACTGCTTCCTCACGAACGTATTCAACATCCACCCTCCAGGGAACGATCGCTCTTGGTTCTGCGGGCCGAAGGAGGAGGCGATCCAAGGTTATCCCAAGCTCCTCAAGGGCAACAAGAAAGACTTCAACCACTACCGCGGGGACTACGTTCGTGGAGAATTCACGCCGGAACTTGAAAGGCTTTCCGATGAGCTTCTTGCGGAAGATCCTAATATCGTCATTGCGTTGGGTAATACTGCGGCATGGGCGCTCCTTGGCAAGACTACTATTAGCAGATTGCGAGGGGTTACAGTCTTATCAACTCACACTTGTAGTGGATTCAAGATCCTCCCCACCTACCATCCAGCTGGAATACTACGCCAATGGGCGCTACGACCGATTGGAGTTGTAGACCTCGGGAAGGCCCTTCGCGAATCCACCCACCCAGAGATCATCCGCCCTAAGCGAGAGATCTGGATCGAACCAACCTTGGAGGACATCTATGACTTTCACCGAAAGTTTATCGAAGGAGTTCCACTCGTATCTATCGATATTGAGACAAGCGGAAACCAGATTACTTGCTTTGGAATTGCTCCTTCAAGAGCAAGGGCCTTGGTTATACCGTTCCGTGACGGAAGAAAGCTGGGGGGAAACTATTGGGCTACTAAGGATATTGAACGAGAGGTCTGGGCGTATATCAGAGGAGTTTGTGAAGATCCAAGACAGGGAAAGATCTTTCAGAATGGGCTCTTCGACACCGCTTTCCTATTTAGAGCCATGGGAATAAGGGTCGCGGGGGCGGAGGAGGATACGATGCTGCTTCATTATAGTTTGCAGCCAGAGAGCCTGAAGGCTCTTGGATTTCTAGGCTCGATCTACACCGACGAGGGCTCTTGGAAGGACATGCGGAAGAGGAAAACGACGAAGAGGGATGAGTGATATGGAACACGAGATTGGCGATAAATGGTTAAATCTTATATCAGGACTTGAATACGAATGGGATGGTGAAAAGTGGGTTAGTACGGAGGAGTATCCATATGGAACTAACCCAATGGGCTTCCTCGGTGATGGAACCCAACAGTGAAGATAGTACACACTGATAGGCTAGGTCCTACACGGCTTAATGCCTGGGAAAGGGATCAAACGTACAATGGCCTCGACGCCTCCATCACCTTCGAGCTTCTCGAAGTGCTTCGACCACAGTTAGACAATTACACAGATGCGACGTATCGGTTCTCAAAGGAGCTTCAGGGGCCGGTGCTTGAGATGCGGCTTAGAGGAGTGCTGGTCGACAACGAACGAAGATTGGAAGTCCTCGAAGCCTACCACGAACTTCTGGACCGACTCGAAACCCAACTTGAGAGGATCGTCCGCGAAGGTCTAGGGATAGTCAACTTCAACTGGCGCTCGCCGCCACAACTACAGGAGGTTTTTTATGGAAAACTTAGAATTCCACCTATCAAACGACGTGGCTCTATTACCGTCGATCGAGATGCTATTGAACGAATGGAAGAGTATCTTATCGCAAGACCAATCCTCTCCCATCTTACAACAATGCGCGATATCGCTAAAAAGATCTCCGTACTCAAAACCGAGATTGATCCTGATGGTCGAATTAGGACCTCCTACAACATCGGGGGAACAAACACAGGGAGGCTTAGTTCAAGTCTATCGGAATTTGGTACGGGCGGTAATCTCCAAAACATCGAAGACCTCCTCCGATCCGTCCTCGTCGCCGATCCAGGAATGAAGATGGGGTACTTCGATGCGGAACAGGGGGAAAGTCGTGTCGTGGGTGGGATCGAGGTCCAACTCTTTGGTGACAGTAAGTATCTCGACGCCTGTGAATCGGGGGACCTACACACCACGGTGGCGAAACTTGTCTGGCCACGACTTCCTTGGACGAATGATCTTGCGGCTGATAAGATCCTCGCCGAACAGCCATATTACCGTCACTATTCGAGACGGTTTATGTGCAAGAAGATTGGTCATGGGACCAATTACGGGGGCAAGGCCGCGACGCTAGCGCAGCAAGCGAAGGTGGAGATTGAGTTGATTCAGGAGTTTCAACCGATTTACTTCCGGACTTTCCCGGCGCGCTTAAGGTGGCACGCACATGTCGAACGAACAATTCAAGAAACAGGTACAATTGTCAATCTTACTGGCCGCAAGCGTCAGTTCTGGGGTCGAAGAAATGATCCTGCGACCATTCGCGAAGCCATTGCATATGATCCACAAGGATCGCTTGCCGATATCGTTAACCGTGGAATGCTTGCCGTCTGGAGAAATCGTTGTGCCCAACTTCTCATGCAAGTCCACGACGCCATCGTAATCCAATACCCTGAGGAGGAGGAAGCGGATGTTATCAAGAAGGTCCTTCGGCTTTTGCCTTGGCCTATTCCCATTCGGGATAGGCAGCTTGTCATCCCCTACGGAGTTAAGACCGGCTGGAATTTTGGAGAGTTCGATGCAAAGACAAACCCGGCTGGGCTCAAGTCCTACAAAGGGACGGACAAACGGCAGCGCCCAGCGAAGGTGTCGATCTTGGATAGAAAGTTTCGTTGAGGAAACTGAAGGGCTGGAGAGCCCGGAGGTTTACCGCAGGTGGGCAGCGATAGTTGCGCTAGGCGCTGTGCTCCAGCAGAAGGTTTGGATCAATGCGAAGCAATCGCCGCTGTTCCCGAATCTTTACTCCTTCCTAGTAGGCCCTCCAGGGATAGGAAAGTCGCAGACGATCGGGGCGATAGGGAAGTACCTCAGAGAGGTAGACGGCCTCCACATCGCATCGACCTCCACGACAGGGGCAAGCTTGATCGACGAGCTAGACAGAAAAGGCTCCGTCAACTACTCAGTTGGGTTGCGCGACGAAGACCATATTAACTTTAACTCTATGCTCGTCATGCCCGACGAGCTTTCAGCGCTTATGCACGAATACGATCGCGCCTTGGTGGCTGCTCTTACAACCTTCTACGATGTCCAGCCTTACTCACAAACTCGCCGAGTTGCAAAGGTGGAGATTGATATCCCACATCCGCAGCTTTCTATCCTCGCAGGAACGACCACTTCCTACATGATGAAGATCATCCCGGAAGGCGCTTGGGATCAAGGGCTGATGGCGCGGACGATCTTGATCTTCTCGGAGGATCGTCCGCTGAAGGATGATATCTTCTCGGCAAGCGCAACCCCTCATTCGGAGGACCTAGCTCATGACCTTCTATCAATCTTTGGCCTCCAAGGCCCTTGCCGCGTTACTGATCCTTACCGCGCTGCCTACAACGCTTGGAGACAAGCCAGTTGCGCTCCTGCCCCAACTCATCCTCGACTCAAGCACTATTGCGCTCGACGAGGCGCTCACTTACTCAAGCTTTCTATTATCGCAGCAGTCGATACTGGTGATGACCTGTCGATCGGCAAAGAGCACTTCGACCGCGCGCTTGAGTGGCTCACAGGTGCAGAGCGCCTCATGCCCTACACTTTCCAAGTAAGCTCGAGTGTGGACTCTCGAGCGCTGGAGGAAGCGATTCATTTTATCGGGGGCCGAACCGTCTCGCAGACGCAGCTGGTCCACTTCCTTTCAGAAAGGGTTCCGCTAACGACGGTTCAGCGATCGATCGATCTAATGGTGGGAAGTAGGATGGTCTTAATCGCTGGGCAAGATCGGGACGGGCTGAATTACTTCAAGCTTCCCTGACGCTCAAGGGTATTGAAGATCCGAGCGAATGTGTCATCCGTTCGCTTCGTGCTTAGCGTCATCATTTCTCGAATAGACGCAATCTGATCCTTCTGGACCGCAACGGCCTGAAGGGTCTCTTCTATTTTATTGATTGCCATCTTGGTCTCCTCCAGCTGCTTCGAGTGAGCCTCGAACTTCTCTCCCATACGTCCGAGCTTGAATAGAATAGTCCCTCCTGTAGCAAGGAGGCCAAGGAGCTCTGCGCCTAGACGGATCTCGTCAGGTATTTGCACCTTGGCCTCCGGAGGTTTAGAAGCGATAGCTTAGACGACCACGGACGAGATCAATAGGCGACCGAGTGCCGATCGTTTGCGTACCAACCGTCAGGCTTGGCCCATCGAGATCGACGTGAAGATACTCAGCACCGATCACGATATTAGGACCGAGTGCGTATTCCGCGCCGCCACCAAGAGTCCAGCCGACCGCTGGCGTAGTAGCCACAAAGGCATCGTTACCGACTTTGACATGTCCGTAGGCAACACCGCCGGTTCCGTAGATCAGGAGATATTCGGTGACTAGGAAGCCACCGCGCAACCGTGTGGTGCCGAGCCACGGCAAGGTGGTCTCAACGCCATTGGCGGTATTCTTGAGGCCGGTGATAGAGAAGTCAGTCTCGGCTCCGACCACTAGCATACCAAACTGGTAGTTGTAGCCAAGATGTCCGCCGCCGATTACACTGTTCGCGCTGTGCTTGACAGATTGAGACTTGAAATCCGCAAAGGGATCGGAGTCGTTGAAGTCAGCGATGAAGTCAGCGCCGCCGTAGCCAACGCTAGCGCCGAAGTACAGCCCGCACCATTGGCAAGTCGGCGAGGACGTGAGCGGAGCCTTCAATTGCTTGAGCGGAAGATCCGCCGAGAAGGCTGGGGTGGCAAGGAGGGTGGAGAGAAGAAGGAACTTACGCATTTGCTTTCTCCTTTTCGAGTGCTTCGTACTTTGCCGCTTGCCCTTTCTGATAGGGCATCCATTGAGCATAAGGCTCTCCCTCGTTAGGCATAGCGTCATCCTGAAGAAGTTTAACCGAAGTCTTCCTGAAGAACATCCCATTGTGGTCATAAACCACAAGGTTAACTAGCCGGTCATTCCAAACGTAAACTACCATCGCGTGAAATGGTTGTTCGTCTTTTCTAACAGCTTGGGTAAGATCACAACTGTTTGGCGTGTACCAAACCATTCGACCAATAGTTGGTGTGATCACTTCACTCCTCCTTCAGGGACCTTAGGTGGCTCCGCTGGCGCTGGCCCCTTCGAGGCGCTAGCGGAAGATCCGAAGTAGTACCCGACGACAAGCGCGGCCATGTTCCCGAGATTTCCGATAAGGACGGAAAGAACCTGCATGGTCTCCCCCTGCGCCATTGGCGGGTAATGAATGTAAGACATAACGACGACCACGTAGGAGAATACGACGAGGCCGCCGACGAGATAACCCATTGTGCCGATCATATTAATACCTCCTCGGATGCACATGCCCTCTAGCGAGGAGCCTGAATGCATCCCAACCCGTCTGCGGTCGTTCCTGCCCTGTTAGCCACCGATGGAAGCCCGCCGCTGTCATACCTATTTGTTCTCCTGGAAGGCCACCAGTGAATATTCCAATGCCACCAAGGCCTTGTTGGATAAGAGAGGACTTCGTCTTTGGCGAAAGCTTTCCGTGGCTTCTAGTAGCCTCGTCAATTGCCTTTGACCCTTCGACAAGGGCATGATAAATAGTTTGCAGACCTGAACCAGCAATGCCGAACGCGAAGTCCCCGCCTGTCTCCAAACCATAGGCGATGTCTCTAACCAATGGGTAAGGAGCGGTACCAGCACGAAGAAGGAAGTCTGCAACTTTTCTCCCCGCTCCTTTCTTCACTTCTCTTGGGTCGTCCCCTTTCAAAGCTTCCTCAACATAATGCTCAACAGCACCGATAATAAGCACCGTTGAAGCCAAGAGATAAACGCCTCTAGCATTCTGCTGGAAGCCCTTTTGCCATTCACCCTTTGACCAACTATCCCAACCGTACTTCTGCCTCCACATGGACTCGTCAAAGGCCTGTGCGACAGTATTGAACCACCCCATGTAGGACGTGTATAGCTGAGAGATAGGGCCACCTAGCATAATTGGGGCCTTCCTCGCCGGATTAGCGCTACCGTGGGCCTTGACGACAGCTGTATCGCCTTGTAACTTGGCGAATTCTATATCCCCTGTCTCTCGGTAGACTTTGTTAAACGCAGCGAGCCAAGTCGGACGTGTTGAGATGGCATCAGAAAGCGCAACCATGCTTCGACCCAGCCTTTGCCCGAGTTCGATAATTCCAGCCTTGCCAGTCACCTGCTCCGTGGCGCCAGTTATTGTGTTTTCCCAGAAATTATCCCGCTGAGGAATCTCCCGACTATTTTCATTGACGAATTGCATGTTCTTATCGCTGATATGAAGAGGCCCACCAAGCAATTGCGTCGAGGCCCACAGAAACTCGATAGGTCCTACCTCCACGATACTTCGCATCAAAGATGAAGGCCCGTGCTTCATTGGAGTGCTGAGCCTAAAGTTTAGCGTGTTACCAACGACGTTCTTTCGGTACCAAGCTAGAGGCTTATAAAATGCTGCTTGCGATTTAGTTGGGGGAGTTCCAGAGTTGGACAAGCTCTTAAGCCACTCTTCCATAAGCTGTAGGACTTCTGGGTTGTCGTACATTCGAATCGCTCGACGAAGGTCTTGATCTCGAAGAGCCTTAGCAAACTCCCGAACAGGCCCACGGATGGCAATGTCGTGGATCATCTCAGTCATTGAGGACTGAACGACGCGATTGAAGTCCAACGATATTGGATAGGTAGCTCCTGTTCGTTCCTTCTCGAAGCGTCTAGGGGTGGAGGCTCTAGTGTACTCACGGCCTTCGAGGTTGAAAGCTTCGGCCTGCGGCTTCCCTTCCCACATATAGTGTGGCATTAACTTTTGATAACCGCCTTCGTAATGCTTCCCCCAAGGAGTGTCGAAGCCTTCAAGAGGAATGTTCTCAGCCGGAACGTCGCTTTCTGCAACAGCGTTTACATCCGCTCGGCGCTTAAGCTCTTTGGTGATCTTATCCCAATAGTTCTGCATCCAGTCGAAGTCTTTAGGAGAAAGCGTTCTAAAGAGCCATTGGCGAATGCGCTCAACGTCTGGCTTCCCATCAGGAGTTCGAAGGTTATAGCCTGAAGCGAGCTTCGAGGCGTTACTCAAGTTCCCCATATTCGCCAAGACCGCCATTGCATCAAGGTGGGTCATGGGAATGTAGTATTCAATCCCGTCCTTCAACTTATCAGGATCTAGGAACAAGTCATTGTCTACCTTCGCACCAGGCTTACCAATCTTTCCAAGGCTACGATAGATCTTGGAGAACTCCTTCGTCATCTCCATCCTGTGGTAGCCGCCTGCAATCAACGGATTCGCCAACCACTCAGTGAAGACGTTCCTTGGATTCCCTCTAGCCCATCGCTCAAACACGCGCTCGGTGGTGATATTGGACCAATAAGCCATCCTGGCTGCGTGGAATATGCTGTAAGTTGGAGTTTCGTTCAAAGGCACATTCCCTGGAGGACCAAGGGCTTGCAGATACTCTCGACCGGCGTCGACCAAGTCCTTTCGATCAATGGCTTCGCCGGCTTTGTAGACCTTTTCGGAATCTCTTCCCCGCTTGATCAAGGTGCGGATAGAGTAGTTAAGCGCTCGAAACTCTCCGACAGTCATGTCCTTGACATTCTTCGTCTTGGAGGAATCGCGAAGAAACTCAGCCACAGGAACGTCCCAGCCCTCAACTCTAGAAAGGTGATCGACGAACTCATCGAGGGATTTATATCCGCTTCGATCTATCGCGTCCTTGAGGTCCTCCGGACTTCTATTGACCTGTTTTCCAACTCGGCTGAGGATATCGTGAATGAAGTTGGTATGCTCGATCGGAAAGTTCGCAACCTCCCGAGACCGCCACCGCTTAGCATTCCTATCGAACTCCTTCCCTTCCTTTTCCACCGCACGCATCTCTTTCGCTTGCGCAGTAAGGAGGTATTGATTCTGCATGGCTTGGAAGGCTTCGAGTTCCTTCCCAACGCCAATGGCCTTCTCGATCTTGCGGAATTCCGTCGCGGCCTGATTCAGCAGCTTAATCGCCGACTGCTTCGCGTAAGGCTTGCCCTTTAGAAGCTCCACCGCTCCCCAATCCATCGCGGCCTTATTAAGCGGAAGGGCTCCGCCTAAACGGGTGCCGAGGGCGAGGACTTGCTCGTGCAGCATCTCCATCGTGGAGAGAGAGAGGGCTTGGTCAATCTTGTCATCAAGGACTTCCTTAGGAGTCTTTCCAAGCTTTTCTTGAAGAACCCTCTGGACTTCTGCTTTGACTAAGCGGTCGACAATGTCCCCCTTGCCTGCGGCTGCCTCGTCGGCTACGCCCTGAAGAGCGCGGAGGAGATCTGCCCCTGTAGAGAAGCCGAACTGACCTGCGGCATCGTCGGGATGAAGTCCTCCAGGACCAACAAGTTCCGGAAGGGCCTGAGCCTGCGCCAGGGTGAGCTCTTGCGGATCGAGCTTGACCTTCTTCAGCCGCGTCCACGCAGCGATCATAGGATTAGCGAGGACGCCTGCGCGAATGTCTGGCTCGATCTTGGCCGCTTCTTCCTTCCAAGCGACGGAGGCTTCGAGCTTAGCCTGGGCTTCGCCACGGCGCTTGAGCCATGCTGCGTCGTCGTTCGTTTGCTCTTCGATAGCCTTTAGGAGGCGCTCGTATTCCTTCTGGGTGCGCCCGAAGGCTTGGCCCTTTTCGAAGGGGAGAGAAGGCTCAGATTCTGGTAAGGCTTTATCGAAGCCAGCCTCTAAGATTGCCCCCTCAGTGCCGATGGGTAAAGGCTCTCTTTTAGTAGGACGGCCGGAGCGGCTGCGCTCAAGAACCTTGGATATTAAAGGCTCATTAGCTGCCAAACCTATAGCTTTGCGAAGTGAATCGACGACGGGGTCTTGCGTTATCTCAACGCCAGCACCAGTTACCTTTGGTACCCCTTGTATGTCACCTAAGCCGCGCAAACCATGTTCTCTTAAAAGCTTCTCATCCCCTCTACTGGCTACGCCTAAGCGAAACCGCTCAATCGCATTCCGCACTTCATCCGGCGCTTTTTCAAACTGTTCGAGATTCCAGCCAAATAATTCTTTCTCAACCCTATCCGGAGGCTTTTTCGCAACCTTGCGGAAGGAGGCTACGACTGGATCACCAAGCTCAAGGCCAAGTGATTCGCGTGATAAATCTATTGCTTCCTTCTGGGTAATTATCCTTCCCCTAGAGGTCTGAAATAGATTACGCTTACTGCCACCAGGGTCAACCCCACCATATTCCTTGAGAGCTTCATTATAAGCTCCAAGGTGTGTATCGCCTGTATATACTTTACCACCAACCTCCACCGCATGTGTGGCCACTTGTTCAGGTGGTTCTTCCTTTACTAGTTTCAGCCCTTCAAGCTCATTTTTCGTCATCCCTCCCCTTGACACAAAATCCTTGACCTCCGACCAAAGCTCCGGATCGAAGTTAGCGATAAAGTCCTTGGCCGAGACTTCGACCTTTCCTTCAGGGACGCCAACGGACGGGATCCACTTGAACGCATCTGGGAACTTAAGGATAGCCTCCTTCTCAATCGCGATCGTTCCTTGAGGGTGGTGGTCAAGGAACTCGGCGAACTTCTCCGGGCTCCGCTCCTTTAGCGCCGTTGCCTTAGCGTCGTCGATGGCTTCTTTGATGATGTCTTGATCGAGCTTGGCTTGCTCCTCCCGGCCTTTATCCGCAATCTGAGAGATCCCCGCGGGAGGCTCTTCGCCAGCTTCGGCCCAAGGACGGAGGGTTTCGGCCTCCTTGGCGATAGCTTCTAGTTGTTGAACAAGTCCGCTGACATCCATCCCCTCAGCTTGAACTCGCTGAAACCAGGGGGCGAGTGTTTCCTGGAAGCGCTCAAGTGGGCCTTTGATAATTCCTTTAGGCAGCGCCGCCGCTGCGCTTGCTGCACCTACCCCTTGGAGAAACCCCCTCCGACTCATATCCGTCGGTTCGCCTTCAATCGTCGGCCCGGGCTCCGGTAAGCCCTCTATGGGTGGAGGCTTAGCCTCAGGGGGAAGGATCTCGCCTTCGCGAAGCTCCATCCCTTGCGGCCGACCAACCCGAAGTCCGGCAGAAACCGCCATTGCAACAGCTAGAGACTCACCAGCAGTCTCAGAAGTAATATCTCCAGATAGAATTTGTCGATGGAGCTCGCCGGTAAGAGCCTTTTCAGTAAGCCTTTGCGCAGCTTGAACCAAACCAACGGTCGAGTTCCAAAGCAGGGAGGAAGTAACTGCTTCAGGAACCCTTGTGGCAAGGCCCTTCTGCCGCCCTGCCCAAGGTCTAGCCGCTTGTGCCAGCCGTTGTGCTGCAGCTTGGAATGGAATAGGGTCGAAGTCCTCCGAAGGCGCAGATGCTTGGGCGTAGGAGGAATAGACTGTGCCAAAGGGATGCCAACTTGTCATCTTGGAGTAACTAGAAGAGAACTGATCCAAGGCTCCAAGGTCGTCCTTGATCAAGGCAGGGTGGAGCGGATGGGCATTGAGGAAGGAGGTAATCGCAGGGCTTTGCCGAGTGATCTGGCCGCCGAGATGGGTCTGGAAGTCCTGCTCGAATTGGTCCTTGTTATTGGCGATGGTAGTCGCGTCGACGCCTGAGGCCTTGCTAAGTTCGAAGGCGCGAGCTGCGTCGTCTGGACTATGCTCGGCAACGCTCAAGCTGCTTGCGGCAGAAGCGAGGAAGGCTTTGCGAGATTCGTCGAAGTCGTAGACGTTGCTCATTTCTTCTTGCCATAGAGTTGTTGCCAAGCCTGCCGGGCGGCTTCGATGTCAATCATTAGATCCGTGACTTCGCTACCCGGAGCGTCCTTCATCATCTCCTGTCGGATGTCGTCCCGCTCCTTGGGAGATAGTGTATTGCCGATGTTGTATAGCGGCTTCGTGGCGTCAAATAAGCCAAACCACTTCTTAGTAGCAATCCCATAGAGTAGCTGCTTTCCTGTCTTCTGTATCTCCTCAAAGCTTGGCTTCTTTCCTTCTTTAGCTTGGTCCTCCAGCACCTGAGCGAGAACCCCAACGAACTCGTGGTACTCCTCTGGATTATTTTTCTTATCTAAGTGCAGATTAGGATCATTGATCATCGGATCCAAGATTCTCAAAGCCCGAGAGATCTGTGGGTCTTTCTCTAAGCTATTCCTTTTCGCAATCTTCTGCTGGTTTATAAACCACTGTCGGTCCCTCTGGCTTAGAGGGAGAGAAGGATCCATCGGATCGACCTTGATAGCTTCCTCGGGGCTATCCTTCAGCATCCCAGTAAGCTGCGTCTTGTACGCCTGATCAGTCTGCTGCTCCAGCGACTTGTTGTACCCAAGTATCTTCCCAGGAATCTGCCTCTGCTTATCTGGCGGTAGCGCATCGTAGGCAGCCCTCCGTGCAGAATCAGCAAGGAGGTCGTCCATATTCGCCGCAGGCCTACCATCTCCACGATTGAGGATACCTTCGAGGACCATATTGGTATTATCCGCATCAGTCTGTCGGCGAATTCTATCAGTTTTAATCCAGTCCGTTCCAATTCGATCCTTGACTACGTCAGGAAATAACGGATCGTCGGTGTTCTGACTTTCCGCGTAGCGCACTCCGCGGTCGAGCCTACTTGTCAAAGGTTCGTCTACATGCTTTGGGGCAGAACCGACATCATACTCCTTCGGAAGGGAGTAATGTCCAGGATCCCACGATCGAATCCTATCGTGCTCATCGCCGATGGGGATGCCGAGCTTGGCCGAGGCAGCCTTTATCGAGGCCTCAGCCTGTTCGTAAGTGGTTCCTTCCAAGGGTTGTATATCAATAGCTCGGCCAGCTAGATGGTTGGAGCCGTGGATCGTGGTGGTCTTACCCTCTTGGAAAAGACGCATCTGCTGCTCAACAGTGCGTTGGCCGCTGATGATAGTGAAACGAACGTTGGGATTGTCCCGTTGCGCCTGTTGCATTATTCGATTCAGCGGCTCTTGAACATCCTTAGTTTTAGCGATCTCCCCAGGCTTCATGTAAGGAGCCCAACCAGAATTGACTGCATCGGAGATATTCCGAGAGCCGACTATTCGATTTTGGTTCTGGATCTTCGGCTCGATGTGCTGAATATCCTTCGCGTCCATATACTGCCGATTAGCGTCAAAGATGTCCTTTGCGGAATACGGATCGTGACGAAGCTTGCCTTCAATAAGTGCGGTTGTCAGGCCAGACTGCGCTTTCGCGAGCGCCTGTTTCGTCTGGATATCGCCCCAGCCTTCTAAAGCTGACCTCCTGAGAACTGCGTCTCTAATCCCTTGCTGCGCGTGGTTGTAGTTATCTGCGTCGTCAGGATGCGCTAGCACGGAGTCCTTGTGCATCTCCTCTTCTGCTACAGATGCTCCGTGCGCTGCGGTCTTATTCTGCTGCGCTGCGTGGGAAGCAGCGATGCCGAGCTCTCGGTTCATAGTGTAGAGAGAGATACGATCGTAGTTCTTCCGAGCTCGGTCGTTGGACAGGCCTTCGCGGATGCTCTTCCGCAAATCGTCCTGCGCCTTCTGGTGGTCTTCGAGGCCGTTGACTGCATCAAGGCCCATCTTTTGCGTGTAGTCGGTCTGAAGCTTCCGAGCGCCTAGGTCATGCTGGGCATTAGCTTCCGTCGCTTCGGTCTCGTTCCGAAGATCTTGCATCGCCAAGGCGCGTTGGAAGAGCTCTCCTCCAACTTGCTGTTCGGTGGAACCAAGATGCTCAATAGCACGGCCAACGTTAACGCCAAAAGCTTCAGGAGTGATGCCCTGAATTCGCATAAGCGGAGAGGGGATGTTCTCTGGGCTGGCGCTAGGAACAGGGGAGTAGGGCACTTGTGGCATCTACCAGATCCCCGCCCCGCGGCCCTGCATCCACTTGCTAGAGAAGCTTCCTCCAGCGCCAAGAATGGACGTGAAGGCTCCAAGCATACCTTCAGTCTTAGCGTTACTCGCTGCCATTGTGTCTAGCTGGCTTTCAGCCGTCTCTTGCACTGCCTGGACTTCCCAGCCATAAGCCCGACGAGCAGCGTTGTTGCGGAGGATCGCTTGATCGAACTGACCGAGTTGGAGTTCGGAGGTCCGCACTGCTGCGTTAGAGCCTGTGTTAACGTCTAGCCCTCCGGCTCCTTGAGTAGCACGGGTCTGGGAGACAGTCGCCCGTGTTTTCATCCCTTGCTGTTGCGCCTGAGACTCGCCAAGCGCAAGCTCATAGGCCGCGTTCTGCTTAGCAATCTTCGCGTTCTGCTCCGCAAGAGCGGCCTTGTACTTGTACATTGAGGAGGAAGCTTCGCCGCCAAAGATGGAGCCACCAGCAGCAGTGGCTCCACCCATAAGCGTCATAGCTAGGCCGATTTCCCCAATGCCAAAGTCAACCATGGGTTATCCTGTAGCCTACAAGGTCATGGCCTTCGATCTTGAATCCATAATGCCCGTCGTTGATAGGAAAGGGATCGAATTTAGCGCCGAGCCACTCAAGCCACTGTCGCCCGCTAGCGTTGGAGCATCCGCAAAAGCCGAACAAGTTAGGATAGAGGGACAGGATTTCATCCATGACCTTCCTTGACCAGCGGATGAAGCGTAGCGGATGCTGCTCGCAAATCCTCGTGCTGATCGACCAAAGGTAGGCCCTATCGGAGAAGATTGTCAAAGGGATAACCCCTATAGCGCAAGCCTCGACGCCATCGGCGCGGCCGAGCCAGATCCCAGTGGATCTCGTCAGGCAGTCCAAGTGCTGTCGAAGGCGCTCCTCGGAGCAATCGTAGCCGAGGAGGTTGCGGAGGTTGAAGGAGGAGACGCGCTCGATCGTCACGATCATTTCGTGTCACCAATGACCACCTCAGGGATAACCCCAAGGACCGTCGCCGGAAGCGGATCATCCAGCTGCCACCAAATCTGCCCAGGAACGTCGTAGAGAGGATCGACGATAAGGCGTGCGTCTCCGGTGATCAAAGGGATCGGGGAGTTGATTGGAACGGAAATATTCATATCCTTCATTGCGATCAACGTCTGAAGGGTCCGTCCGACTTTGAGCCCGCGGGTTTGGGACAGCTTGAAATTCAGCGCAGCGATTTTCTTCCGCTTCCCTTGAACCGTAGGCTCGCCTACGTCTAGCGGCATCGTCTGGCCTTGTGCCTGGAAGCCTAGACCCGCGGTGACCTTTGTTGCAGGGGAAGCAAGAGTTATCGAGCCATCAGAAGCGACCACCCGCGGAGTGACAACGCCTCCGTCAGCGTTGATCGAGACCGTTTGTCCAATCAAGTGGTCTAGGCCGAAGAACTTCGTCGCAGGGGTTGCAAGCGACCACGTGCCAGAGGCGAATGGGGAAGGAAGGCCATTCGAAAGAAGCTGCGTGATCGCTTGCGTTACGGTGCCGTTGACTTGGGTGGCAGAGACGAAGCCGGAAATTGTGATAATGCCTCCGCCAGCACGAAGGATCTGGCCAACAGAGGAGGAAGTAAACACACTCGCCCCGGCAGAAATTGATACACTACCCGAGGATCCTGAAATGTTGATGGTTGCGGCGGGCGTACCGAGGGATGATCGCACCCCTGCATCGACTGCCCACGAGTCTTCTGCTCCATAGGTAAGGTTCCTTTCCATCATTCGTTCGATCCACTCGACCTGCGTCCCGTTCGGGAGGGTCCTGCGGACGATGAAGTACGGCGCGTCCACTTGGCCTTCTTGGATAGCGATCACGGACTTGAACAGCCCGAGGGTGTCGTGACGCGCCCAGCCAGTGATCTGCTGTTCCTTCATGAAAGTCAGCGAGAGGAGGATTCCGTCGTCGCGGATGCACCAAATAAGCTTGAAAGGCTCTTCAGCGTAGGCCCATTGGGAGATAGTATGTTGGAAGAATAGGTGGTTGGATCGGACAGAGATGTCGGTTCCTGTATAGATCGCAGCGTAGATATTGTAGGCAAGATCTCGAACGATTGAGCCCTTCGCCTGGATGTAGATAATGTCCTCGTTGACCACGATCGGCTTGACATCTGACGCTCCGTTGTAGGCTTGTGGCATCACAGTGGCGTTGAGCGGAGTAACTGCAAGGGTAGAGTTCGCACCTTGGCCTGTCGTGAGGGTAAAGGCAGCGCGGCCGGTGAGGAAAATCAGGCCCCCAGGCATGGGAAGCATGTGGCGAATCTGGTTCAGCTGGTTCGAGACAATCGTTCCGGTGATGGAATCAGAGGATTGGATCGGATTGGAGGAGTCGAAGTTGTTGAAGGCTCCGGGCTGAGAGGCCCAGAAAGTTGCGGGGAAGGTCGTGGATCCAGCGTAGTAGACTCGCTGCTGGAAGAAGCTGACTGCGCCCGGGTTATTAGCGTTAAATGGAAAGGAATTGGTGAACGCGGGAGAGGTAGTGAAATCTGGAAGGATGTTGGAGTCAATGAAGGACGTTCCCGTTGCGTCGCCGACAAAACCAAAGGCCACGCCGGATGGGATCGTGCCGGTGTAGGAGACCTGGGCCTTGTAGATGTTGTAGCTAACCGCTCCAATAACAGAATTCCAACCTATAGTCGCGGTTCCTGCAGTCGTGCCGATGTTGCCATTGACAGTCACTTGAGAGGTCAAGACAGGAATAGATTCCTGGCCTGTTCCATCCACCGCGGTGATTGCGTACTGGTAGGTCGTGTTCACCGCGGTGGATGGAGGAGTGACGATCGAGACGGAGAGCGTCGGGCCGGTAGGGGTAGGGACTGGAGTGCCGAAGGGAACAGAAGCGAAAACCCAGTTAGTCGGAGCAAGGAAGGAGAGGGTCGTCGGTGGATAGTTAGGATGGGTTATGTAAAGGACGGAAACGCTCTGAGCGAACTTCAGCCCGGGATTAGTAGTCGTTGGGTAGAGGTCCGTCGCAGCGTAGGGAGAAGGGATAGTGTAGACGCGAGAGGCGGTTCCGCCGGAGGAGTAAGTGCCGAAGGTGGTGGAATCGATCGGATTTCCGTTAACGTCGTTGAGAGTAACGAGTCCGCCGATGTTGGAAGAGACTTGGTAGTAGCGGTTGTTGATCGCAAGCATCCCAACAACGCCGGTGATGAAGATCCAATCTCCTGTGGACCAAGGCGCGGTCGGGACAGTGGCTACGGCAGGGGAAGCGTTGGTGATGGAGGAGATGGAAAAGGGAGATTCGAGGACGGAGCCATTATTGTTAATAAAGCGACAGTAGAAGTCGCCGAATTCAATCACGTAGTTGACGGTGGTCGAGACGGAGAACGGAACTAGCATGGAGCCCAAAGAGCGGGCTTGGAGGACGAAGTCAGTCCCTTGGCGGGAGGAGATACCGGAACGGTAATCGACGAAGAAGTTGCGGCAGTTCGCTAGGCCTTGGTGGTAGGCGGCAAGGTCCGTGCGGGCGAGTATGCTCTGTGCAAGCTCACCAGCGCTAAATGATGTCTGGATTACGTTTTCAGACATCAGAAAGCCGGAAGTAGCCCGCCAAAATCAATCGTCCCCCATCCAGGCGTCCACGCCCAATCCCAAGAGAAGTCAACCCCTCTGCTTCTAATCCAATCAGGAGTAACGTCGTTGATCGTCAGCCCCTCGTTCGCATCGCTCGTTCGCGCTATCTGGATAATGTCGTTGGCGTCCTTCGTGCGGATGTTCGCCAACGCCTTATCGCCCGATAGAGAGATGGCAAGACGCGAAGCGAGGAACATAGCCCACGCTTCCTGTAGTTGATCGTCCATAACGTTCGGATCGCTAAGATCCTTGAGGTACGCAAGGACGGCGAACTCCTGATTCGTCCAGATAACCTTGACATCTGGGCCTCCCGTTGCGGGGACTCCGTTGACGACTTGATCGATCCCGACTTCGAACTTAACCGGCGGGCCGTTCCAGAACTGCGGAGGACCGCCAGTGACGGCGGTGGTGATAGGGATTCCAGGCGCAAAGCCAGTGTTGTATTGCGGAACGATGAATAGCGGACGGAGGCAGTCAGCAGGGTACATATACTCGTAGGCCCAAGGCGGTGGGGGTAGGCCCTTGGTCCAAGTCACTGATCCTGCAGTGGGGTTCTCCGGCGTCCCAGGCGCGGCAGAGAGGAGAGTCATTGTGTTGAAGTTCTTCGCAGAGTTCCACGGAGCCATCCGGAGTATTTGGCGTCGGCAGGTATCGATGTAGATGTTGCACTGGATCGCTTCGTTACTTTGCTCGGATAACGAAGCAATCTGCGACCGAGTGCCGATTCCAGTCAGCGCTCGGTTCGCGATGTCGACGATGGAGGTCACTTCCTAGCCTCATCGTAGCCGCGCATAAGAGCATTGGCGAACCACGTGATCAGAAGCCCAGGATCAAATGGTTGATGTCCTTTTCTTACAAGCATTTCATTGAAGGCCTCTGCCCAATCCCTTGCGTCGAACGATGGCAATGGCCAATCAGGACGATCTTTCAGTGGAGTGTTGGCGTGCTCAAGCTCGAACTCAGCGTGATCACCATTCAAGATTATAGGATATCCCATCACCGCCGTCCTTGCTGTCCAGAAGGACGAGGAGCGTCACCGCCAAGCCCCGGGCCCCCAGAGGATTGCTTACTTGCGTGGTAATTCTGCGTTCCTTGTGGGCCGCAGTTATCGCCATGAAGGCCCACACCTTTTGGATCGGTGGGGGTCTTGACCCGCGTCGGTGGTTGGTAGTCGTTTACGTCCCGTTGCGTCCGCCCTTGGTTCGAACCGCGTGAGCCAAGGGTCCGCTCAGGGCCGTATTCGCCGAGAATGTCTCTTGCCATTTACTCCTCCACACCTTCAGTGACCTGCGACTGATGGTAGAGAGCATTCACATCCACCGCGGCAAGCACCGCTATCGCATGGTCGTGGAGCTCCTTTAGCGCCGGCCCGTGGTCACGCGCATACTCGACGATCTGTAGAAGTGTCTTAACATTCTCCCAACTCACATTAGCCTCCTATTCAAAGCGTCCTTGGACGCCCTTGTTGAATACGCTCTGCCTACACTTGAGAGGATCTGTTTCAGCGTAGCCGTCGTCGGCTAGATGCTGGTTGACTTCCGCTCGTCCGTCCCTCGTGTTCGAGTCACCAAGTCGATTGGTTACCCAGGGAGGGTAAGGTGGAGAGATAATCATCAATAACTCCCCTGTCCTCCGTGTGGTCGGACCTTCCGGTTAGCCCCAGGGCCTGCGCCCATCCCATCCGTCGGGCCGAAGGGAGTGAATCCAGGCCCATCCCTCATTTTCTCGACAGCCGCAGGGTCGATAGCGGTGCCGAGTTGGGAAGGGAAGTTCTGGTTGATCGCGTAAGGTCGGCCTTTCGGCTGACCTTCGGAAACGTCACGTGTAGCGCGGCCTTGTTTCATCTTGGGACTCCTTAAGTTCGGTGACAACTCCATCAACAACATCGTATCCCTGCTCACGAAGGTTCTGGCGCACTAACTCGCGCTTAGCCGCCATTGACTTCATCATATCCAACTCGAACTGAGTCTTCATGGTGTCTCCTTCTTAGTTATCTGCCTAGTATGATCCCATCGATTCAGCGGATCCTTCGCCATCTCCCGGCGGACTTTCTCGAATGTCCCTCCGTCGGTATGGGCTTCTTCCAGAAGCTGTCGATAGCGATCATCGCAGCGCTCCATCTCTCGCTTTATGTGCGGCGGGGGCTCGTGCCCCATCTGGGTGTACATGAAGGTCACGTCGTGGAGGTCGTGCATGTACATGATGAACCGACGCATCTTCTCCGAAACCTCGGACTCCGCCTCGACCATGTAATTGACGACCTTAGCCAGCATCTGCTTGACGGTCGCCATGTCCCGCGCAATCCGCTCAAGGTAGACCTTTTCAGAGAATTCCGGTTCAGCCATTACCTACTCCTGACGAGATCGCCATCAGTGCGAAGCTTCTTTCGAAGAATCCCGACCTTGGCGCCCTTGCGTGCCTTCTGAAGGGCAATTGCAACCGCTTGCTTCTGCGGCCGACCAGTGGTCATGAGTTCACGGATATTGGCGCTAACAGCGCCAGGGCCTGATTTGAGAGGCATTAGATGAAGATCTCCTTTGCCGACATAATCGTTGTAAGAGGAGCGCCGCCGTAGCTCAGCGTGCCTGCGGAGGTTAATCCTTGCACGGCATACGTTGTGGCAGCAATCGTATTTGGTATGTCGTAACCAACAGCAACCGCAGAAGCGGTGTTGCCAATTGTAATAGAGTCGCCAACCACATTGCCGAATAAATTGGTCGCCGCAACCACCCCACGAGAAAGGCGTATATTGTTAGAAATTGCGCTAGCAGAATTACTGAGCGTACCCATAGTCTCAACGCGAATCAAATCCGCAGCAGATTGTGGCGTGATCACAATCGTCTGACCGGTGGTTAGCGCAACGTAGGTTGCGGAGGTAGTGGTGCCTGCGGTCGTGCTAGTAGCAGAGGCCTCCTGGACAGTGTCTCCCGGGCGCTTGACCCCAGGCCCGAAGAGTTGTAGCTTCGACGGAGCGACGGTCCACGCACCTGCGGTCGGCTGGGTCGATTCGATGTAGCCAAGGATGCGGAATGGCTTGGTCGTGACGCCAGAGGCGGTGTACCATGTCTGGGCAAGAGTCGAGCCTGCGGAAATAGCGGTGCCAGTGGTCGGGGTGGTTTCGTCCCAAGCGAGAATATTCGATCCAGAAAGGGAATTGTATACCCCAAGGACTGGAGTTCCAGCGTTGTTAAATAGGCCGAGCCAAATCCGATTGGCTTGACCGTTGACCGTGCCAAGGGTTGCGCCGGAAGGGACAGTCAGGGATAGAGGAACGCCAACGGCTAGAGCGGCCGGATCTCCCTTGGTTGAATCCGCGTCGCGAACACCGACGATGATTGGAGAGGTAGCGGACGGGTCGTTGCCGTTCCGATCCTTCAGCGCAATAGTCAAGGCGGAAGCGGCGACAGAGGCATTGATCTGAAGGTTCAGCGCTGAATTCAGGCTGATCGGGTTTCCGTAGTCAACAAACCAAGTCCCGCCGGCGTTGGTCTGGATAAAGACTGTCTGTCCTGGGCCTACGATGAGGCTAACGCCAGTGGACATCCCGTTGAATACATCCGCAGCGTTGATAGCCAGCGTGGCCACGAAGGACTCGGTGGTGACCCAAAAGCCGAAGCCGTTGAACAACGTCGAGGCCAACGGAAGGGTGTAGGTCACGTTAGCGGTTAGGTAATGGCGGTCTAGGTGGTTTCCGACGCCGATGGTTATAGGGGTTGAATCGAGATTAAGTGGGTAGACAACGCGAATGCTTCCACTAACGTTCTGTAACCCCGCTCCGACATTGCCGGTGGCGATATTGCCAAGGCCAAAAGCGGTACGGCCTGCGGAAAGAGAGGCAGCGCCGACGACTGGAGCCATCGCGGAGGAGATCGTTCCTGCGGGGGCGAGGGAGATAGCGATCGGATTCCCTAAGGAATCATAGCCTGCGCCAAGGTTAGCCCGAGCGGCAACCGCTGGGAGTGCGGATGGGGTTGGGTCGGAGACAGAAACTACTAGGGCGCGGGATTGGACCTCAAGGATTCCTTGGGAAACCATCATCTCATAGTCTAGCGCAGCTTCTTCGACGGGCTGATAGAGGGTTCCCTGGTTCGCCAAGGAGGTCAACTGCGTCAGCGCAAGATTGCGGAATAGCGTGACGGTAAATCCGTTCGCTGGCGCAACGCCAAAGGTCACAGAGCCACCGGCTTGTGTTGGGTTTGTGCCTGTAGCTGGGTTGAGCAGGACGGTGTAGGCTGAAGGCGCTTGGAGAACGACGTTCCCGGAAGCATCGGTGACGAAGACTTGGAGGTTAGCCGCGGAGATCACCGGGAACGGAAAGGTGAATAGAACCTGCGCGCCATTGGCAAGGTAGATAATCTTGTTAAGCGTTGTGGAGACGGTCATTGGCAGATCCAAAAGACGAACGCGCTGGATACGCTAGGATGAGCTAGAATTAGCTGTGTGGCACTTATCGATAAGGTCAAGCCTGCTTGGATCGTGGCGTTGTTCGTTCCGACGGTGCAAGCCTTAGGCTGGTTCTGGGTCGTGAAGGTGATCGTGCAGCCAGTTGCGGTCGTTCCCTCTTGAACGATTCCGGACTGGTCGGTTCCGGAAGGGGAACCTGGAGTTGTGCCGCACGCGGTGACTGCAGGAGTACCTGGCGCGTCGTAGCGGCCGCCGGAGGTCACGAAGCCAGCGGCATTCCCCGGGAAGTAGTTCGGCCCGGAGGCGCCAGTGGTGATGCTGGAGTTGTTCCCTGCTTGATAGCGAATTCCAGTGGCTGCGCCGGAATAGGTTACACCGAGGCCGGTGACTTTGCCTAATTGATCCGCAAGGGCAAATGCGCCGGAGAAAGCAGGGGTACCAGTTAACGTGACCGTGATTGCTTGGTTGTCGTCAACGTGGCCTCCAGCAGTCGCTTGCATATGCCGAAGCGCGCCGCCAGAGATCGTGTAGCTGTTATTGGCAGAGAGACGGCTAAGGCCACCGTCGGAGATCTTATGGGTTCCGCCCGGACAGGAGCCGAAGGTTATGCCGGCGGCAGTGCCCACGATACCATTCAGGGCGACGAGGCCGTTGCCGGAATTGGAGCAAGTGAAGGTGACATTCTGGATAATGAGGAAGGTCGAGCTCTGGGTGATGTCGCTGCCAAGAGAGCCAGAGATCAAAAGGCCGTTACCGGCGTTGCCTGTGATGGTTCCGTTACCGCCGTCGAGGATAATTGCGCCGCCGCCAAGGAGGCCGCCGGCGATGTTCTGGTTAGTCCACGTTTGACCCACAGCGAGTTGGATGGTGACGTTGTTACCGCGGGTGTCGTAGTTGTTGGAGGCAACAGTTGCGGCTCTAGTAATAGTAGCAAAGGCAGAGCCAGCGACGAGGCCGTTATTGTTATCGTTCCCAGTGGAGCCGTCGACGAAAAGAGTCAACGCTCCGAGCAGCTGAATCCTCTGCGGACCACCACCGGAGATAACCTGGGCAGAAGAGGGCCCTCCAGCAAGCGCAAGCGCGAGGAGGATCGCGGGGGGAAACGCTCGCACAAGCTGGAGGGTTTTCATACGTTGGACTCCGAGACGGTCAAAGGTTGGTTCGTTCCCGCAAGGACGAAGGCTTGCCAAGGGGTTTGGCACTCTCCAGTCAAGGTCAATGGCGGGCCACCGGCTGGGACGCGGAAGCAGCCACCGAGAAGGACGTTCGATGGGACAAGGGCTGCGCCGTTCGCCTGAACAGTCGGGGCAACAAAGACATCGTTGGACCCTGGCGCATGGAAGGTAATGCTCTGCCGATACTGATTAGCTCCAATCACTTGGGCTGGAGAGGACCCAAGATTGTTGATAGGAGTTACCTTCCCGCCGGAGGCAGGTCCAATCGTCTGTGCGCCAGTAGAGGAGATAGGCATTAGTAGCCTCCTCCCGGCTTAGGCTTCGGTTTCGGCTTGGGCTTACGGGCCATTAGAACCTCCTCTGACCGACGAGGCTTTGGAGAAGCTGCGCGTTCTGCGCCATGACCTGCGCCATCATGGTCATCGTTTCGTTCATGGCCTTCTGCGAAGCGATCAGTTCGGAGTTGTCGCTTCCGCCAAAGCCCCGACCTTTCGTCAGCGCGTCCGCCATCTGCCCTTGTAGGTCAACGAGGAGCTTCTCCGAGTAGGTCATCCCCATATCAAAGTCTTTGATTGGATCGGCCCACTTGTGCTTAGCGTGCTCGGCCTTCGCTTCCTCATCGAAGGGCGTCATCGCTGGGGTGGGAGGCCCAATGAAGACAATATCTCGAGGGCCGCCTTTGCCCTCCCAGCAGACCATGATCCCTCCTCCAGGGATGTCGTCGGAGTCTTCCTTATGAGTCCAATCCGCTTCGTTCTTCGGGTCGACGTGGAGCGGGACGGGGTAGACCTTGCGGACTTGCTTCCCTGTTATCCGATCGACTTCCTTCTGTTCCCAAGAGGTCCCGGGAGAGTTGAGGTAGTGCGGTTCATCTAGTTTCCATCGAGCCATGAGAGCCTCCTAGAATTGTGAGAACCACACCTGCCCAGTAATCGTGGCAGATGTGACAGTTGTTACGCATAAACTCTGGCCCGCAGCACCATTTAGAGAGACAAACTCAATATGATCGGCGGAGGGCGCAGTGCTAGAGATTGCTACTGCAGGGGTAAAGTTGGTGGGTGTTGTGCAAGTGGCCCCAGTTCCAACCAAGAGTTGAAACGTCCCTGCGGTGGTTGTGGTTGTGAAGTGCCAACCACACATATACACCCGTTGCCCGGTTACCCCAGTTACTAGCTGGGTAGTACCAGCAGCAGCCGCATTGAGAATAGCTGTCTGGTTGCACTGGATTTGGTTCGGCGGGCCAAGTTGCGCCTCGACCTCGTCGTCAGTGAAGAAGACCGCGAGGATAACTATAGCCGAGGCTACAAGGGCTATGATTGAGAGCTTGATCTTATCCATCACCTTCGCCTCCTTCGATTGCGGATTATCCATTCGAAAACTGTCTGCACAGGTGGGGTGAAGCTCGTCTCGTCGGTCTCACGCATGTTCCCGCGGAAGAGCGGACGGTAAGTGACCTGCTGATGACGAGCGATAAAGTGCGGCTGAGCTTCGATCTGTGGGCCGATAGGGCCAGAGAACTCTGCGCCAGTCTGAAAGTAGCGACCGAAGATCTGCCGGTAGACAACAGGCTGATGTCGCCAAGTGATCGGGATCGGATCGTCGATCGGATTGACGAATATATCCGACGTAGCATTCTGCAAAAGCCCAAGGTTCCGCTGATAGACAGCAGGCTGGTGCTTCGCGGAATAGTGCGGAGAAGCTTCGATCTGCGGAGGCACCGGACCAGAGATCGAAGTGTCCCACGAGTTCCAACGGAAGGGGAAGTAGGAGACTGGTTGGTGCTTAGCGATGAAGTGGACGTTCGTCTCGGCGATCGGTGCAACAGGAGGGACATCAGCTGCGGAGGAGAACAGGGACAGGTTCCGCTGATACCTGACTGACTGATGAGACCAAGAGTAATGAGGCTCAGACTCTGTTTGGGCTCCCACGGATCCAGAGAAGTCGAAGGCGGAAGTGTCGTAAGTAAAGCCATGGGAGTAAACCGCAGGTTGATGACGCCAAGAGGAATGGACGTTCGTCTCTGGCTGGATAGGCAGGATGTCATTGGCGCTCCACAGCCACGTCGATCGGTAGACAGCGGGTTGATGTCGGGCGATGAAGCTGACATTGGTCTCTGTCTGCGCGGGAGATTCCCAGAGAGAGCGTGAGTCAAGGAGAGGCACAAATCAGCGCTCCCAATGGCCCATTTCGAGTTCGTACGAAAGACCAGTTGTGGCGTTACCTGGAAACCATAGGTGGACGGTTGCAGATTGCTGAGGACCAATAATCAAGGGAGGTGAGTTGGATACCTTCCGCCCAGGACATACGGCCTGAGCCGCAGTGAGGCCAGCATAGGCGCCAGGATCAGGCGAGCCGAACAGAATTACAAGCTCGTCGCCTACGATAGTGATTCCGCCAAAGCCACCGCGGGCAAGCACACGAGCATTGGCAGACGCTGCTGCGATCGCTGACGCGGTAGCCGAAGTCTGTGAGCGAACCTGTGCAAGCGCCTGCGCTCCAACATCAGAGTTGACGTTGGCTGGCGTAATCGCTGTCGTATTATTCGTCGTGATTGCACGTGCTACGTTATCAGATTTGACAGCATAGAACGCCTGCGTTCCTGTTACCGCAGCTACCGTCACAATGATCTTGATGTAGTCGAGGTAAAGGCGCTTGTTAGCTGCGTCGCTGGGCAAAGATTGGTTAAAGATGTAGATGAATGGCACAGTGTCGGAGAAAGACGCTTGGACATTATACGCCAACCCCGTACCAGGGGTTGGGTTAGTCGAGACGTAGTAGCTTCCTTCATCCGCAAGGACATGCTTGGTAGGGATCAGGCTCTCGGTGAATTGACTACCATAACGGCCAACGCGCATCTCGCGCTCTTGGTTATCAACCGTCGGCTGCGGCAACGCTCGGCTGACCAAGCCCCACTCAGAGGTCGGAAGATTTGCAGGCATTTATCCTACTCCCATTAGAGGAAGGGTTGAACCGATTGCGGCAGCGCCAACCGCCTTTATGTTAACGCCGCAAGAATCCCAATTCACAGAGATGGTGCCACCAGTCGTTGCAAATGTCGCAGGCGATGCAGCGTCGTTCTGGTCGTACGCCGCGCCGTTGGATGTAAAGGCACCTGTATCAAAGGGGTATATCGCCGTATGAGTCATGGCGGTTTCGTTGCCATTGATCGCTGTGACTGCAAGGGCGAGATCATTCGCGGTCGTCGTTACATCGATCGTGGAATTTACGCCGGTCCCCGTGTTGGTGGCGGCATTATTGAATGTCGTGGCACCGCCGGCCTGATCTGCACCAGTGACCGAGATCGCGGAAGCTATGCAAGCGGAAGTGGCTATCCAAGTCGAGGAAGGAGTAATTACGATCGTCTGCAAGCCAGTGAAATTGCCAACCTTGGCCCACAGCTCGGTACGGTGCTCATTCCCAGAACTCTGGGCGGAGTTTATCTTGGTGTAGCCGGTTATCGTCGCGATGAAGTTCGCGGTAGCATTACCGTTCAAGTCAATGACGATGGTTACGACGATCGCCCCGTTCGTGTTGGAGACGACGGTTAGGCCAGTGTAGTTATGCGCCGTACTCGCTACGCCGACAAAGTTATCTTCAGCGCCGAGTGCGTCTTTAAGCGTAGCCATCGTCGCTGGAATGATCCGACGACGGACGTCAGGGAGCCAACGCCGCGGGACGTACGGCGCGGAAGGAAGGAAGAGTTTGCGCTTAGGAAGAATTAGCGCCATCAGTTGTCCGGTTGCATCGAGTATTGGTTGAACTGCCCAGAAACCGCTGAGTCAATGTGAGCATCAGTCACTCTGACGCCACCCAATGCAGCGCTGGCGCTATCGGTTAGAGGCACGGTCCCACCGATCGTCGCATCAGCTATCACGGACGAATCGGTTGCAACAGCGAATGAGATCGTAGAGACCGCGTTGGCCAAAGCCTGCGGGGTAGCAAGGGACTGAACGACAAAGCGTTGGCGCTCTCGATGGAAGGCGATAGAAAATCCTTCGAGGGAAACAATGGCACAGCGATCGAGGAAGGACGATTGGACCTTGTGCTGAAAGCCAGGGTCTTGGCCTAGCCAATACATGTCGGTGCGAGAAGTGGCCATCTACTGGCTCCTATTCTTGATGTAGAGCGCCCAGATCTTCACGGAAGTGACGGAGGTTCCGCACTGCGCCGTCCAGTTCTGGCCGGTCTTTGACTGCGGAATGATCACACCGCCGAGGGAAAGGCCACGGGTTTCCGTCGCAGGGACTTCGAAGGCCATCACGATCGTGCCTGCGATGGCATCGCGGATGTCGACTTCGGTTACCGTTGCGGAAGTGTTCGTCACGATTATTGCGACGAGGTCGTTAAAGGTCAAGCTATCACCGGCAGCGATCAGCGTTGTCTCCGTAGTCGAAGCCGTCAAGGTCAGCGAGACTGGCGTACAGAGATCACGGATCGTGTGCGGAAGAACCACCTGCCGCCCAAAAGCGTCGGAGACCACCGGACGGGGAGTCGTGGGGGTGAAAGCCGCCGGTTGTAGGCCTCCGACTAGAGGGATGGCGTATTTGGCTTGCGGAGGAACGTTAAGGGCGAAGGTCAGGGCCTGGATGTTCGTGTCAATGCTTTGTAGGAATTGAACAATCGACTGAAGGTCGGCTTGGCCTGGAGGGAGCCTAACGGCGAGGCCGAAGTCTAGCGGACTTGGACCGGAAGCGTCAGTGACACGGGCGGTTCCCGCAGGGTTGGTCGGATCTGCGTTGATTATGTGTTCGCGGAATAGGTAGATCGGCGCGGACGTGACGGTCTGCACGCCATTCTGGTCAGTCAGGATCGTCCCGGGAGGGTAGGTAACAACCTCGTTCCCGAGGGATTTTCCAGAGGAGTCTGGCGCTACTTGGACAAGGCCAGTCAAGGCGCTACCTCAACGCAGCCTGGGGGTGGGCCGAGGCGGCGGGCGCAGCCATCACACAGGTAGAAGGCAAAGGCGAATCCAGCCGTCACCGCCCCACCGTCACAGCCACAGTTGGCGCAATAGACCTTGTGCCATACCATTCGGGCGTGGGTGATAAGATCCTCGTCACGATCAAGGTAGCGCCTTCGGCAGTCGGGAAGATCCAGTTCTAGCTGGGTGTCCCAGGAGGCGCGGGAGCGGTCAAGCATGGGGAGCAAGCTTCGATGGAAGAATCCCGATCCGATCTTCTGTTCCATCCAGTTTGACGTAGTGCATTACCTCAGGATCTCGAATACCAATGTGCCCCCAATCCGTAACCACACCAGCCTTTGTGCCATCCCCAATACGAGTTATGACACGGTCTCCTAACTCGTAGAACTCACGAGTGAACTTGCTCATGTCGGTTGCCCCTCGCTAAATTCAAGCGTTGCCGCAAAGTTGACGCTAGCACCAATGGCCTGAGTCGTGAATTCCATATCCACCGGATTAGTTGCTGCTGCCATCATCTGGAAGGCGCAGGAAGGCACAAGAGCAGTCCAGCCGCCCATGCCTCCAGTCTGCGCCCAGCCGATAGACAGTCGCTGTATTAAGGTGCCACCAGCAGTGATGGCTGTAGCATCATTGAACCAAGTGCTTACAGCGGCAACAGCAGCCCGAACGTTTCTTGCCCTTGGAGTTTGAGCAGTACCGCCAGAAGCAGCAGTGCCGGTGTTATCCTTCACGTTGATCTGAGCGCCGCCAGCGGTGGAGAACCGACCGGCGTTGTAGATGCCAGTGATGCTCACTGTCTCTTGGTTAGTGGTTACTGTTGCCACTCTGAGAAAGGTAGTCTCGTTCCCCGGGGTAGCATTGGTCGTGCTTGCTCGATTTAGATCATAAAATGGCATAGCTCAGCCTCCCCTAGTCAATAGGGCCAAAAGCGTCAGGCCACCAAGACTACCAGCTATCTGCACTATAATGCCATTAGCCGGAACAATCAGAGCGAAATCGGAGGTGAGATCAGTCCCATTAGCGATATTCAATACCTCCAAGATCTTATCGCCTTGCAGCACACCAGGGACCAAGCTTCCTCCACCCCCGGGGCCGTTAACGGCAACAGCGCCACTAGTAGCGTTATTGCCAGAGAAGATAGCTATCACAGGTGTCGCCACTTTGGCCTCCTATTGGGGCAAGGGGTTGCGGACGCAGAGGTAGATGTTTAAGCTCGTCCCGCCAGCTGCGCCCTGCATGACGGGGATGATGAAAGGGCAAATCTCCACGATCTGGGCGAAAGAGGCCACGCTAAAGCTGATAGGGTTCGCGAACGGATCGTGGAGAGTGTGGAAGTTGACCCCGTCGATACAGCCCTGAGCAGAGACCAAAGCGCCGGCGAATGTTCCCTCGACCTGAAAGGAAGCATCGCACCAGCCAAGAGGAGAGATCCCTTGGAAGGTCGAGCCGGAGGTCGCTCCTAGCCAGCCGAAGATATCGATGGAAGATCCCCAAGCCTTTGGCGCAAAGGACTGTTTGGTGGGGATGATCAGGGCCACTTACTGCACCCTATACCATGTGGCGTTGGCTTGGTTCCACTGCACCTTGGCGCAGGTTCCAAGGGCTTGGGTAGTCAAAGTCACCGCCGTGTTCATGGTCTGGCCAGAGTTGGCTACAGCAGTCACGACGTTGGTGACGAAGTTAACGCCTGTGACGTTGCAGAAGCCAACCACCGCTCCATCGGGAACAGGATTTGGTTGCATCGTAATGGTCGCAGCGGATGGCTGAGCGGTGATTAAAAGGTTACCGCCAGATACCACAGCAGCGGAGGCAGCAGCGCCTCCGATAGTGAAGCTACCCGCAATGGTTAGCGCCGAATCGGCTGTACCGCCACGAGCAACATTGATGCAAAGGAACGACCCAGGACCACCTGGACCTTGACCAGCGCTCCAACATTCGTTGCCAGAGAGTTGATTCTGCGTTACTGGCTGAGCAGCAAGGTAACCCCCACCCAAAAGGGCGAGGGCTACCAAGCCACCAAGCGCCTGCTTACTGGGGGTGCGCATGGTGGGACTCCTCAGTTCGGGATCGTGATGCCGGGGACGTAGCCGGATAGGGCGCCGGTGGTTCCCAAGGGCTGGTCGAAACGATCGAGGACGGCCCAGCCTTTGAGAGACCCAGCACCATGAGTGCCGAC
>WNFA01000195.1_pt1 | contig 50251 bp, 56 predicted proteins | sample 5400481 | NCBI WGS metagenome assembly WNFA01 (sample SAMN13153340, study PRJNA577476) | soil metagenome | isolation source: 120 cm saprolite under Douglas fir tree site 2 hole 1 replicate 2 | place: USA:California | collected 2015-04-18 | reverse complement strand
CTTGCGAAGCTGGAAGAAGCGTATCCGGACGCGACCTGCGAGTTGCGGCATGAGAATCCATTTCAGTTACTGGTTTCCACAATTCTCTCGGCGCAATGCACGGACGTTCGCGTGAATCAGGTCGCGGAAACGCTATACAAAAAATATCCCGATGCGAAGGCCTTTGCGCATGCCACGCCGAGCGAGTTGGAGATGGAGATCCGGCCAACAGGATTTTTCCGGAACAAGACGAAGTCCGTGATGGGCGCGAGCAAGGCGATCCTTGAGAGATTCGGCGGAGAAGTGCCACGCACGATGGAAGAAATATTGACGCTGCCGGGCGTGGCGCGAAAGACGGGCAACGTCGTTCTCGGAACGGCGTATGGGATCACGAGCGGGATCGTGGTGGATACGCACGTGCTGCGACTCTCGAAGCGGCTGGATTTGACGCGCAATGAGGATCCGAAAAAGGTGGAGCAGGATTTGATGCAGGTTATCCCGCGGGAAAAGTGGATTCAGTTCTCGCACCAGCTGATCTGGCACGGGCGGCGCGTGTGCCATGCGCGCAAGCCGAAATGCACGGAGTGCAACCTCGAATCGCTCTGCTATTCGAAAGACAAAACGGTCTGATTGTTGAGTGTTCCTTGCGCGGGATTTCAGACCCAACGCAATCCATTCGGGACCAGCGGCAAACTGTTGAGGCGAACGCCGGTGGCGTCGTAGATGGCGTTGCCGATGGCCGGCGCCACGGTCATGATGGGCGTTTCTCCGGCGCCGGCGGATGGCAGATCCTTGCGATCGAGCAAGACGGCTTCGATTTCAGGAACATCGCGGAATCGCGGCACGCGATAGTTTGCGAAATGCGGATTCTTGATGCGGCCGTTTTCGAATTCGATGGCTTCGAAGAGCGCGCCGCCCAGACCTTGAATCATCGCGCCGACGACCTGATTGCGCAGTCCATCGGGATTGACGATGGCGCCACATTCGAATGCTTCCACCAAGCGAACGACGCGCACGGCGCCGGATGTGCGGTCGACGGCCACTTCTGCGCAGGTGGCAACGTAGCCGCCCTTTTCGAAGCCAGCTGCGAGACCGAAGCCCTGCCCTTCCTGCGATTTCTTTCGCGGCCAGCCGAAGGATTTCGCAGTGGCATCCAGCACGCTGCGCAGACGCGCGTCAGAAATATTTTTGCGACGGAATTCGAGTGGATCTATTTTTGCCGCGCGTGCCAGCGCATCCATGTGTGTTTCGCGAGCAAAATGATTCGCCGTGGCGGCCAGCCCGCGGTAAGAGCCGCTCCGCAATACTAGGGGAACTGGATGATATTCGGTTCGTTGATTCGAAACGTCGTAGGGAGTTTCAATTCCTGACGAACCGGAATGGTAGTTGTGAAATTCCCATGCAGTGAGCGTGCCGTCGGCAGCGAGGCCGCTCTTCACCTCGATGACGCCGGCGGGACGAAAATAGGCCCAGGTGAATTCTTCTTCGCGCGTCCAAACGATTTTCACGGGATGACCAGCCGCGCGGGACAAGCGAGCGGCTTCCAGCGCGGCGTCGCTGGTGTGCTTTCCGCCATACGCGGAACCGGTGTCCGGCACAATCACGCGAACGCTGCCTTCGGGAATATGGAATACAGCAGCGAGGTCGTCGCGGACAGCAAAGGGCCGCTGCGTTCCCGTCCAAACCGTCAGTTTCCCGCCGGTCCATTCGGCAACAGCAGCACGCGGTTCGAGCGGGGCGTGCGCGATATAAGCAACGGTGTAGGTCGCGTCCAAACGATGCGCGGCGCTCGCGAGGCCGTCGTTCACGGAACCTTTCTGATTGCGATGGCGAGCTTCGGAACTGCTCGAGGCCTTTTCCTTGAGATACGCGAAGAGTTCTTTGTTCGAAATCTGCGGTACTTCTTTCCATTGCGCGCGAATGGCAGCAACGGCGTTTTGTGCTTCGCGCTCGGTGGGCGCGGCTGCGCCAATGAAATCGCCATCGCGGACGATCGCTACGCCAGCCATCGCTTTTGCGGCGCTGTCATCGCAAGAAAGGAGCGTTGCGCCGAACGAGGGCGGGCGCAGGACTTTGCCATAGAGCATCCCAGCCGGGCGCAGGTCCGGTGTGTACTGGTGACGGCCGGTAACGAAGGCGCGGCCATCGACCTTTGGAACCGGTTTGCCGGCAATCTTCCATTGCGCCGCCGGTGTGACGGGATCTTCCGCAGGCAGATTTTGTGCCAGCGTCTTGCCGCGCGCGAGCTCCGCATATCGCAGCGATCGACCGGAAGCGGGATCACTGATTTTTGCATCAGCGGCGATTAGCCCCTCAGGTGCAACGTTCCATTCCTTCGCCGCAACACCGATAAGCAAATCGCGCGCGGCGGCGGCCACACGGCGAAACTGCGGGGTCATCGTGGGCGTCGTCCGGCTGCCGAAGGTGCCGGGGTCAAACGGCGTGAGCGCGGTGTCCGCCGTCACCATACGCACGCTTTCGAAAGGGACGCGCAACTCATCGGCGATAGTCTGCGCCAGGGATGTGCGGATATTCTGGCCGATCTCGACTTTCCCGGTAAATCCAGTCACCGTGCCGCCTTCGCCGACGTGCAGCCAGGAGGTGATCTCTTTGGGAGGCTCTTCGCTGTGGAAAGACCGCGGCCCGGGAGCCGTTTCCTGCATCGCGGAAGAATTTCTCGCAATGGCGAAAACGGCGATGCCCGCGCCGAGGAGTTTGAAAAAATCGCGGCGAGCCAACTCGAAGTGATGAATGGGGGCCGCGCGGAATTCACTGCGCTCCGGTTCCAGGAAGAGATTGTTCGTGGAGTCGCTCACGGCCGACCCCCTTGCATCGTTTTTGCGGCTTGACGAACCGCGTCGATGATGCGCGGATGCGTCCCGCAACGGCAGATATTCCCTTGCAGGAATTGAATAATTTCAGAGGATGTTGGATTGGGTTTCGCGTGCAGGAGCGCGACGCTGCTTATGATCATTCCTGGTGTGCAGAAAGCGCACTGGAAAGCACCCGCATCGAGAAAAGCCTGTTGCACAGGATGCAGGAAGCCTTCTTTTTCCAGCCCTTCGATGGTCGTAATTGATTTTCCCACTCCTGCGCTGACTGGGACTTGGCACGAGCGACGCGGCGCGCCTCCAATCACGCTGACTGGGACTTGGCACGAGCGACGCGGCGCGCCTCCAATCAAGACCGTGCATGCGCCGCACTGCCCTTCTCCGCAGCCATACTTGGCGCCGGTCAGGCCAAGTTCATCGCGCAGCACCGTTAGGAGCGATGCATCTGGAGGGTAGTTGACAAGGAATTTCTTGCCGTTCACTTCGAGTTCGATCGGCGCTGGCATACTCCCTCCTGTTCTTCAACAAACCCTAGCACGTTCCGCGAGCCCACGCGAAGCGGATGTGAATGGAGCGAGGGCCGCGGCCTGAGCCTTTCGCGCGTGTTGGAAACGTTAGTGGTTAGAGGTAACAGGTGGAGTTGTTGGAGTCGAGTTTCGTGCGCCCAAAACGGGGAATCTGCTTCTCGCTCAAAGTTAACTCGAATGGATTGAAAACGTTGGATTCTGGCACAGCGGCACTAGAACTTGTGACTTACACGAGTGGAAGTTCCTAAAGGGGCAGGCCCTCCCTCAATTGAGACGGAGTCTAGGAAGGGCGGCTGGCGTCGAGATACTTCTCATGGTTCTTTTCCGTAAATGAAGTTGATCGTTGATGATTTACTGGAGAAAACGCGGAACTTTCCCGGGATGAGTTGAGAATCCAGAAGGATCCCCATATGATCGCCAAGGGCGCAAGAGTAATCGCGAGGCACGTACAGACGAAATAGAAGTTCGGCGCACGCGCGGTCAGGAACCCAAAGACCAAGTAGATTGCGACTGCGCAAGGTACAATAAAGATCCAGATGATAAAAGAGACGATAAGCGTTTTCATGGGATCGCTTTCGCCACAGTTTGAGCTCCCTTCGAAGCCGTGAATCTCGAGTCTCAACGAGCAGGCGCAATCTCAAGCCGGTCACCAACCTGAGTCCCCGAGCGATAAATGGTATGCACTGGCAGCTCTAGCACGCTCGAGGCCTTCCAGGAGACCTTGGAGATTCGGAAGGGCCGAACGTGTTCTTCGACGTGCACAACCTCCTTTTCCTTGCCAAGGAAAATCAAGTCAATCGGGAAAAGCATCCCGATCGTATGCACACCGCTGGACTGCACGATCCACAGACCTCGACCGAGCTGCGCCCACCGCTTGGTTTTTCCGAGCAGGCCGACGAGCCGAAGCAGATAGCTGTCGGCAAGAGCCGCCTCGGTGGCCAAAAACGTTTGGCGCGTCTTGTTATACACGTACAGCAGACGATTTTGACCATTAAGGGACATTGTGCTACACACCCTGCTCCAGTTTGTTTTAAACCTGATGCCCCGCTCTATCGCGCAGCCTCCTACTCGACACTCTTGCGCCTACGCCGGTAAAAGATTATAAAAGCAACCACAACCGCCAGTGCACCTGCCACGACTCGAATCAACGTAACGTTGTCCATATCATACTCCTTTTTCTACTGCTCCGCTCCACGTTTTCGGTGGGGTCGCGGAAACTGCGATCACTTCTGCAGAGCCAGCATCAACTGCCGGAGCAGCGTAATCACTGCGGGGCCCAAGATAACCACCATCAAAGCCGGAAAAATAAAGAAGACAAGCGGAGGAACCATCTTTACCGTTGTCTTTGCGCTCGCTTCTTCGGCGCGCTGCCGCCGTTTTACACGCAAGTCATCCGAGTAGACGCGGAGCGACTTCGCAACACTGGTGCCAAAACGCTCCGTCTGAATCAGCATCGCAACCAGCGACTTAATATCATCGAGACCCGTGCGCCTGGCGAGTTCGCGCAGCGCGTCGATGCGGCTTTTCCCGATACGCATCTCCAGATTCACTAGTTGAAGCTCGTCACTGAGCTCGCGATGAGTCACTCGCATCTCTTGGGCCACTTTCATCAGCGCTTGGTCCAAGCCGAGGCCCGCTTCTACGCAGATCACCAGAAGGTCCAGACAGTCAGGAAGAGCGCGGCGCAGCCGATGCTGGCGAGCGTGAACTCTCCAAACAAGCCATGCTTCGGGAACGAGGTAACCCACAATCGCGGCTAGCACGGGAAACACATATGGGTTCAGGCGATAGAAGCCAGTGGTAAAAACCAGGATAACGAGAACGACGGGTACGGCTAGCTTTAACCCCCGCATCGCCAGCACCGCTGTGGGGTCCCCAAACAACACGCGTATGTAAGTCGGGTTTAATATGCTCAAGACACAAAGCATGAAAATGGGCAGGGCGATAAGGATTCCGGCAGTCAACCGGCCCTGCGCCGTACGAACCCGAACTTCGCGGTATATGCGAAAGCGATCACGAACCACACGGGCGAGCCCATCCAGGATTTCCGCAAGGTTGCCGCCCGTTTCCTTTTGGACCAGCAGAGCAGTGATGAAAAAACGCACGTCAACGATGGGAACACGCTCGGTCAGGTTGAGTAACGCATCGCGAACCGGCAGGTCGAAATTCTGCTCTTCAAACGTAGCCCGAAATTCGCCAGCGATCGGCTCGGCGGACTCTTTGGCTATCATCTCGAGGCCGGTCGTGAACGCGTGACCCGCACGCACCGCGCACGCCCCAACAAGTCCAGTGCCTCGGGAAAATGCTCCTCAAATTGCCGCAGCCGACGCCGACGTTTCCAGGCCACAAAAGCGAATGGAGTGCCAGCCAGGCCCAGGCCCGAAACGAATTGAATCCAGAATTGGGGGAAAAAACGACCCGAAAGTAGGTACGCACCCATCCCCAGAACCGCGCTCAGTAGGACCAGCTTGCCAGCCTTCGTCTTGAGCCCTGCTTGCGAGATGTACTCTTGAAGCTGCACGGACCACAACCATTGCATCATCAGTCGGTGAACGAGCGGAACGCTGCTCAACATCTCATTCCGAACCAATTTCAAGCCCAGAGAGACATCCCCGCGGCGCTCCGCCTTGCGCACGGCCTCCATTCGCTTGCGGACTACTTCCTGGCTGTTGTCCGTACTCATGATCATCCACACGGCCAACAGAAGTAGCGTGACCGTCAAAAATGTCAGGACGAAAATCAAAATCCCCATAACTGACCCCTTCTGTACACGCCCAGGACCTCCCCTTCCATCCCGGTAATTTCAGCTAGACTGACGATTTTGCGTGTACCGTCACTGAGACGGCTTACAACCACGTCGATGGCCGAGGAAATCTGCCTGCGGATGGCGCTCTCTGGAATGTTCAAACTGGCCATGGCCACCATGGTCTCCAACCGACCTAGAGCGTCGCGGGGAGTGTTCGCGTGGATGGTCGTAAGAGAGCCGTCGTGGCCTGTGTTCATCGCCTGCAGCATGTCCAGCGCTTCCTCGCTGCGGACTTCACCGACGATAATGCGGTCTGGGCGCATGCGAAGAGAGTTGATGACCAACTGGCGCTGATGAATTGCGCCTTTGCCTTCGATGTTAGGGGGCCGCGTTTCGAGGCGAACAACGTGTTCTTGATGCAGTTGCAGCTCGGCTGCGTCTTCGATCGTTACAATGCGTTCGCGGTTGGAAATGAACGATGAAAGGACGTTGAGGAAGGTCGTCTTGCCCGCGCCTGTACCCCCCGAAATGAGGACGTTCAGGCGCGCCTTCACGCATCCCCGCATCAAGTCCAGCATCGGACCCGTTAGACTGTTGTTACTCAGTAGATCGTCCGCGGTCAGAGGATCGCGGCCAAATCTGCGTATCGAAAGGCAAGGACCATCGACGGCTAGCGGAGGAATGATGGCATTTACACGCGAACCGTCCGCGAGGCGTACATCGACCATCGGCGAGGATTCGTCCACTCTTCGGCCGATGGCGGAGACGATGCGGTCGATGATGCCCATCAAATGGATGTCGTCGCGAAACTGAACAGACGTCGCTTCCAGCATGCCTTTGCGTTCGATGTACACGTGCTTGTAGGTGTTGACGAGAATGTCCGAAATGGTGGGGTCGGCCAGAAGAGGTTCGAGGGGCCCCAGACCAAACACTTCGTCCAGCACTTCCTGCGCTAGCCTGATGCGGCTTGTCGCCTTGTCAATCTCCATGCGACTTTTCTCTTCCGCAATCTCAAAACCAGAGTCTGTGGATGTGCGTCCATCGATGTAGGCGATTGCCGTGTGACCTGCTTCCGGCAGGAAGGAGAGACTTGCTTCAGGACCAGGTTTCCAGCCGAGCCGAGGGAGACTCTTGCGCACGGCTTTTTCGCTAAGGCCAAGCCGGCCGGCAATCCAACGATTGCTCATAAGGTTAGATGAAAGTGTGCATGGAACTCAGGGACACTATCGGCGCCGCGCCTCTGAAAATCACGCCAATTCCGTTTATGAGGTTCCCGAAGCTCGTTCTTCGAACTCTCGGGGTATGTTATGGTCTGCTGATGTGGAACGGTATGATCAATAGGATCAGGTCGGCATTGTCTGTACCGCAGGCATACCAGCTTTTCTGGCACGCCGTGGCGGGACCAAGGTACATTAGGACCTTGGTCGAAGAACATATCCGGCCAACTACGGCATGTCGCATTCTGGATATTGGCTGCGAGCCCGGCACAGCTGTGCCGTACCTTGGAGTGTGCGAGTATGAAGACCTACTCGAAGCGCCCCCCGTTCTGCCCGGGGTGCGGTTGTCTAGCAAACTTTTACGCGGAGGATACTGTGGATAACAGGCTTATCAACAATTGGATGAGATTTTCAGTACCAATGGAACCTCTTTGGAAGATCGCTTGCCTAACCACAAATAAGTGACCGCTTTTGACGTCTGGCGGGCACAGTGACGGCTCTCGCATAGTGCCTTCGGGCTATCTGGATGTGTCGCTCGTTCAAATCAATGCCGAGATACTCGGTCGACGCGAAGTGGCTTGTATCAGTGCCCGGCTCGCATCCAATATCCAAAACGCTCCGGACGCCGCTGATATCGTTGTGGACGATTCTACAGGCTCTGGATCGCCCCGTTTGCGGAGAGCAAATTCCCTCCCAGAAGACGAGGGGCCAACTCATGACCTGATCGAGCGATTCGATCTTATTCTCGTGAATAGCTTTCTTTATCATAGTGATACTCCGGCCGCGTCAACCGCCCCTGAATCTCGTCTCACGCTATGAGTTTCCTAAATTACCTGCTGGAGCAGACCGCGATTTACAGCTTGTGGCAAGCTCCTTTTGCAACGGCCAAGCTGGCCCCTTTGCTCGCCAATAATAGTGTGGACACCGCGCGGCGCGTGCTCGATATAGGCTGCGGCCCGGGCACGAACACTCCTCTGTTTACCCATGCCGAATACATGGGCATCGACATCAATCCGAAATATGTCGCGCATGCTCAAAGGAAATACAAAAGGGCGTTTGTCGTTGCGGATGTAAATACATACGATCAGGCGCCCCCTACCGGATACGACTTCATTCTCGTCAACAGTTTTCTGCATCACCTGGATACACCTGAAACTGCAAAAATTCTTCAGCGGCTGCAATCGTGGCTGAGCAGCGATGGACACATTCACCTGCTGGAACTTGTGCTTACCCGTGATCACTCGATAGCGCAATTTTTTGCGCGAGCCGATCGCGGGAAATTCGCTCGTCCCCTAGGGGAATGGCGAAGAATCTTTGGAGAGCATCTGGAGATTGTCGTTTTCGAGCCCTACCCCCTGAAAGTGATGGGCACCACGCTGTGGAATATGGTCTATTGCAAGGGAAGAGCAAAACGATGAACGCAGGATTCCGACTCTCGGTGGTCATTCCACTCCATAACGAGGAGAGCGTTCTTCCTGAGCTATTGCGAGGAACGCAGGGCATGCTGTACGCGCTGGAAGGCGCCCCTCACGAATTGCTGTTCGTGGATGACGGAAGCAGCAACCGCACCGTGGCCATCGTGGCAGAAGCCACAGCGAAGGATTCCCGCATTGTGCTGGTCGAGTTGTCGCGGAATTTTGGGCGCCAGGCGGCGCTAAGCGCGGCGCTCGATCACGTAACCGGCGATGCCGTCGTTGTGATGGACGGGGACCTGCAAGATGTTCCGGAAGTCATTCCCCAGTTCGTACAGCGATTTTCCGAAGGCTACGATGTGGTCTATGCGCAGCGGACGGGTCGCACGGAATCGTGGCCGCTGCGGCTTTGTTACTTTGTTTTCTACGGCCTGATGGCGAAGCTCTCGGATATTCGCGTGCCGCTGGAGTCCGGGGACTTTGAATTGATGTCGCGCCGAGTGGTGTACGCGATCCGGCGGATGCCGGAGCACCACCGCTACCTGCGCGAAATGCGGAGTTGGGTAGGCTACCGGCAAACGGGAATGGCGGTGGAGCGTTCGGAGCGCCACTCCGGGAACAGCAAGTACGGTTTCCCTGTTGAAGCTGGCAGCCGACGGCCTATTCGCGTTTTCCACCTTGCCGATCCGGGCAGCGGCGTTCCTGGGTGCCGCAGCCACAGCGATTTCCACGCTTTTTGGCTTGTACGCAGTAATTGAAGAGGTCGTGATGCACAAATCGCCGCACGGCTTCATCGCACTGTTGCTATTGATCACATTTCTCTCTGGAATCCTATTGTTCTTCCTTGGTGTGATCGGCGAGTACGCGGGCAGAATTTATGAAGAATCGAAAAGCCGTCCGTTTGTATATCGTCAGCCCGATCGTCCGCAGCAAGCATCATCCGCTCAACATATTGGGGCCAGGTGGGAAACTCGGGAAACCGAAGCAACGTTGTCATGGCGTTCCGAGCGTCGCCGCTAATGGCGAGAGTTGTCAAAGCACCGCCCGCGATGACCTCGTTCGAAAACCTACCCGAACACCGCATCGAGTATCTATCGCCATCTGCAAAGGTAAGCATGGCGGACCGGTGGTTTGAGATTGCATCTCTCGATCATTTCTGGGTGCGGAAGCGTTTTGAAGTATTGCAACGCCTGGCGGGTGGTTGGATTGCCGGCGCCCGGGAACTCGCGGAAATAGGATGTGGACATGGCCTGCTGCAGCGCCAGATCGAAGATGCCTATGGCCGAAGTGTCACAGGATTCGATTTAAACGAATGTGCTCTGAAGCAAAACCTTAGCCAGCGCAGCAGGGTTTGTTGCTATGACATTTACCAGCAGAATGCGATGCTTCGCGAACGCTTTGACGTCATCTTTTTGTTCGATGTCCTGGAGCACATCGCGGACGAAGATGGATTTCTTCAGACTCTGCTCTATCACCTGGCTCCTGGCGGGAGAGTCGCGGTCAATGTTCCCGCGGGACAATGGGCGTTTTCCAGCTATGACCGCGCCGCGGGACACATGCGGCGCTACTCCCTAGAGACACTAAAGACCGCTGCGGGTCGCAATAACTTGGAAGTGACGGAGTGGAGTTACTGGGGCTTCCCACTGGTTCCGATGTTAGTCTTTAGAAAATTGTGGCTTCGGGGAAAGAGCGGACAGCAAGAAATCATTAACACGGGGTTCGATCCGCGCACGCCGGCCGTCAATAAAATCTTGCTCGCGGTTTCGCGGTGGGAGCCCATTCCTCAGCATCTGCTGGGCACTTCTTTGATGGCGGTCTTGCAAACGGGCAAGGTCTCGCACCTTTCCCCGCGCTAATCGGGAGAATCGCGTCGAAAAAAGGGAGTTCACTATGGTGGCGGCGGTCAAAATCCTTTTGGAAAAGCGCGGCCTGCTGCTCGGCTGCCTGGGGGCGTTGAGCTTTTTGCTTTATGCGAATTGTGCTCTAAATGGATTTGTTTTCGACGACCATTCGCCAGATTGAGCGCAATCCTTACGCTCACAGCTTCAAATACAGGGAAGTTTTTTGGGGACTTCCCTGCTTGCTCAGCAGGGGGACAGGCAGCCCAACTTTTACCGGCCCACGGTGAATTTTGGTTTTCTGGTGTGCTACAAACTTTTGGATCTTCCCCCGTACGGTTTTCATCTGATGAATATATTCTTGAATTGCATTGTCACGTGCCTCGTGTTCCGCGTGGGCAGCGAGCTATTTTTGACAATGTGATAATGCGAGATGGTTTGGCCGATCATGCGCCGCAATCTTAGAGTGCCAAACTGTTGGAGTCAAAAAACTTGGCAGTCGCCGTCGCGAACCGATGCGGCGCTAACCCGCAAGATCAGTGTGAAAACTGGTGTCTACACGGACCAACATAAAGCATGCGAGAATCACACCGGCTAGAGATAGTGAGACCATGTCACAATACGATACTGTACATGGCTTCCAGAGATTAAGGATGTATGCGAATCACGATTTCTCATAACAGCTCCAAAGAAGAGGTTATCCAATGCGTTCGTTACTGGTTCTATGAACTATTTCAAGGGGCGGCACGCTTCCCGTGCGATTGGTTGTGGAGCAGAGGGTCTGGCAAGGATCGACTCTAAACTTTATGCTTACAGCAAAAATGGGCTTAATCACCACACCCATAAAGGGCACCGTCGAGGTCACGGACAAAGTGCTTACAATTGACGTCGATCTTGGCCTGTTGAATCGTCTTGTTAATGAGAAGGTCGCCAAAGAAGTAATTAACCACCGAATTAAGGACTTATTCAAATGACTGCCGGGTAATGGCGTACTGGGCGACTCGGACGTTGTCTGCGCCCCGTTCGCGGTTTTCTATGCTCACAGTTTGGAGAATAGCGAAACAAAGAAGGCATATCGTTCCCAAATAGGCTATAACAATTATCAGCCTGCGCGCTGGTTCTTCATGGTTAAAGACATACTCGAAGCGGCTCCGGTTCTGCCTGGGGCACCGTTAGCCAGGTAACTTTTTGCGTGAAGGAATACTGTCGATAATGCAGAGCGTTATCAACAAATGGCCAATGAATAGCTTTCCTCAACATATTGATACTCCGGCCGTAAGGCGCATTCTACCCAAACTGATCCGCCTGGTGACCACCGGTCGACACGTTCATGTCCTGCAGCTTTTCTTACCTGAGTCGGCATCAATCACCCAGTTTCTGGCGAGTTCGGATCGGGAAAAATTCCTGCGGCCGCTCGGCGAGTGGAAACAGATCTTCAGCGATGCCTTCGAGCCAGTCGTCTTGGAGCCGTATGATGTGGGAATGTTCGGAATACCGCTCTGGAAAATGGTCTATTTTAAGGGGCGGGCGAGATGAGCGAAGTCGGGATGCGTGTTTCCGTAGCCGTCCCTGTCTATAACGAAGAGGCCATACTGCCCGAGTTGCTGCGCCGCCTTCGCGCCGTCTTGGACGGCGTTCCCGGAGGTCCTCACGAGATTGTCATCGTGGACGACGGCAGCACCGACAGCACTTCGAAAATACTGCAACAAGAATCTGAATCGGATACAAGGCTCTTGGGAGTTGTGTTCTCCCGGAATTTCGGGCATCAGGCGGCATTGAGCGCGGCACTCGACTATGTTTCGGGGGATGTGACCATGGTAATGGACGGCGATTTGCAGGACCCGCCGGAAATGATTCCGCTATTTATAGAGAAATATAATGAAGGCTACGATGTGGTCTACGCGCAGCGAGTTCAGCGCAAAGAGGTCTGGTGGCTGCGCGCCTGCTATTACATTTTCTATCGCCTCATCGCAGCGCTTTCGGGGACCCGGTTGCCGCTCGACGCAGGAGATTTCAGCCTGATATCCCGGCGCGTTGTGGACCAGTTGCACCGGATGCCTGAATATCACCGGTACTTGCGCGGGATGCGCACCTGGATCGGCTTCTGCCAGATTGGAGTGCCTGTTGAGCGCGCTGATCGGCAGGAGGGAGAGACGAAGTACAGCGCCATAAAACTGCTAAAGCTCGCCTCGGATGGCATTTTTTCGTTCTCCATTGTTCCCTTGCGCTTCGCCGCCATCGTGGGATTGTTCGCCATGCTTCTTTGTACCCTGTATGCCCTCTACGCACTCTATGTCAGGTTGTTTCTCAGCCAGGTCCCTCGAGGATTTACCGCCCTGATTTTTGCTATTATTTTCCTGACAGGCATTCAGCTTTTTTTCATGGGGGTGATCGGCGAATATGTCGGGAGGCTTTACGAAGCAAGCAAGGCTCGCCCCGTGTACATTGTCTCCAAACATTTTGGACATCCGCGAGCTGGCTCGCGGTCCCAGTCGGTCCCCGCCTCTTCGGTTGGGGGTTAAGCTGCTCCAGGATGGAATCGGCACTTCTATCGCGACCTGTATGAACGGCCCTGGTGGTGGCGCGCTCGCACGGAGTGGATCATCGAAGCTTTGCCCCGCTTCCGCCTGGCCGCCTATTCTGGACATCGGCTGCGGCGAAGGACTGTTTTTTTGATCGCTTATTGAGCTTTGGCGATGTCGAAGGAATCGAGCTTGAAGAAGGCTTGCCGCCGGTTGCTAATCCGAGCAGGGAACGAATTCACCTTGGCCGTTTCGATGAAAGCTTTCAGCCCGGAAAGAGCTACTTGCTCATCCTGATGCTCGATGTGCTCGAGCACTTGCCTAAGCCGACCTCGGCGCTCCAACACGTTCGCCGGCTGCTGGCTCCGGGTGGAGTTTCCTTGGCCACCGTTCCCGCTTTCCAGCTGTTATGGACCAACCATGACCTGATCCACCACCATTTTCAGCGCTATTCAGCCATGACACTTCGTCCGCTGATCGAGAGTGCTAAACATAGCGTCATAGCGTCTTAAGTGATTGCGCATAGACGGGTAGGGTTTCGTTTCCGGTACGCCAGTTTTCAAACTGCGTCTCGACGACAGCGACGACCTCCTCCAGTACAGGAAAGTATCGGTTGCGCAGGCACTGACGACGCGTCAGCTTCCAGACCCACTCAATCGGATTCAGCTCGGGGCTGTAGGGCGGCAAGTAATCCAGCCCAAAGTCCTCGACGTGTGTCGCTCTCCATTCTTTGTGAAGCCGCGCGTGATGGTATCTGGCATTGTCCGTGATGACCACCACGCGGCGACCTGTTCCAATACTGGTGCGCCGTAACCCTTTCAGGAAGGCCAAGAAGGTTACCGCGTTAAATTTGCCCGTTTCCCGAGAAAACTGAAACGTTCCATCCCGCGACCGTACGGCACCGAAGTATCCCACACTGCGCCGCGTCGGATGATGCAGCAGCACGGGGTCCTTGGTTTTCGGTGGCACCCACATGCGACAACCGGAGCCGTGCTGCTGGAAGTGTACTTCGTCAGTAGCCCAGAGGTGGACCGCGGCATCTTCCATCAGCCCTTGGAGTTTTTTTTATGCGCCTTCTGCCGTTCGGGATCGGCTTGCGCAATCGCGGGACGAGGCTTGCGTAGCCGAAAACCCAACTGTCGAAATAGACGCTGGCATTGCCGTACGCCCAAGTCGATCCCGTACTCCCGCTCGATCCAGGCTGCCAGCGTATTGCCGTCCCACAGATTTCCGCTCAAGCCTAGCTCTCTCGCGGCATCCGCCGAAGAGAGGCGTTGATTCCCCGAAGGTCCTTCTCGCTCAGGCGTCTCGGCCGCCCCGACCGTTCACCCTCGCGCAGTGCGGCTAGGCCTTTCTCCTCGAACCCGCGAATCCAATACTCGACGGTTCTCGGTGCGTCTCCCAACAGCGCCGCCACTTGCGGACACGTCATACCATGAGCCACCAGCAGCACGCCTTGAAGCCGGTGGTCATAGCGTGATTCCTCGGTTCGTCGAATTTCATCTTGTAATCCCAGAATGATGGTTGCGGAGTCCGCAATCGTAAGTGGTTTCATCGCATTATATTCATTTAATTTATAGTTACTTATGACGTTATATTTAGTTTGGAAATTCTGGAGGAGCGATACGCTTTTCAATGGTTATTTCCGTTGAAGTTCGCGCTGCACGGTTTGGAGCGCCTGTTCGCTTCAGACCCGAGAATGCCCAAGGTTCCACCCGCCTGGATCAACGAACCGCTTTATTTGGCTTCCGGCTGGAACAAAAGACATCGGGAAGATTGTAGATCCCGTTCGGTAACTCACTGATGGTGGTTGCTAGTGTTAAGTCGACCGCCCGGCCACAATTCCTTTGTCCGCGGTCCTTAGCCCCCGAGCGAATCCATCTTAACAGCCCCATGGCTGTGATATAAAACTCTATCACTTCTCCTGCACTGAAACCTCGGCCCGGTCATGGAGTTTCTGCCTTTGTCGCTCAAGAATGCTCGACATCAAAAAATAGCTTACTTGATATTAGGCGCGCTGTATCAGCCGAGGAAACACTCTAGTCTGTGTCGCGGGATTCATTGACTTTCCACCTCACCTGGAAATGACCTATTTTTTCAGAATGAGGGTAAAGCTTTTCGAGAGCGTCGATTAGATCTGACTCCAGCGGCCCGGAAAATTGGGGTTCGCTATCAATGGCTACCACGCTGACGCCATGACTTTCAAGCATACGCAGGATTCGCTCACTACGTCCCTCGGGGTCATCACGAAAATCGAAAAACGTTCGGGTAGGGTTTTGCAGGCCAGAAAGGAAATATATCTCCGGACAGTCCGGTGCAGCGTAAATGAAGTTCCCATCGGCATGCGATTGGACCGAGGGAATCAGCTTTTCGTAGAGTTGAGCCTCGCGCGCATCTATGCGAAGACCTCCTGCTCGCGCCATCGTCAATCGTTCGGTTCTCACATCTGTGGCATGGCGCACGCTTGCCACATCGAAGCCAGGAGTGACCCGAAAGAAGGCGAATAGGAGGTAGAAGACAATCAGTGAGCCGAGCGCGAAGCATGGGGGCCGGTCTAGTGATGCGAACAAAGCCGTCGCTGCTAGGATTGCCAGTGGAGCTGCGTAGCAAAAGTAAACCGGTACGGTAAACGGAAATTGCACCAAACTAACAAGCGCCATTGCCCCGGTCAGCAGCATGATTTGCTGTTGCCGAAGAACGGTCAGCCGTCGGACAAGTTGCGGAAGTCCAACTGTCATTACACCTCCCAAGGTTATTGTGGGAATCGCAAAGGCCAGCGAACACCAGCCCTGTGCATATACAAGTTGATTGTTTGCTGAAAAGTTTAGAATTGCAGCGAGATAAAATACCAGAAGAGCGCTGCAAACGAGCTGGCCCCGTCGATGAGATAAATATACAAGACTTATTAATATAACGAAAGGTAATAACGCTAACATTAAAATAGGATTAGGTTGCGGGGTTGAGGCAAAATAGATTTGTCTCTTGGAGAGGTTGAAAACGTCATGTAACAAGGCAGCGGTGGAATGGGAAAGCCAATATGGAATCAAGAAGATGACGATCGGAAACACAATGCCAGCGCCAAACGAAACGAACATCGAATATAGATTCGCAAATCGATACCTGTCACGGCCGCCGGGCTCGGCGAACTCTCGATGCAGTAGCAGGGTCACAAGCACGGCGGTGGGCATAACAAAATAAATCAGACTTCCCACCCCCGGAATGTCGTGGACCAGCCTGGTTAGAAATACCAGAAACAGTATCAAGCCGGTCACCACGAACATTCTAAAGAACCAACTGTTCCCGGATGATTTGGTCTTGCTTGCACTCGCTAGACTCTGTTCGCGAAAGATAAAAAACAGAAGTGCTGCAAAAACGAAGTACACCCCCGTGATCTTCGCGAGAATGGAAAACCCGCCGCAAATGCCGGCGATGAACAGCCATCGGCGAGAACCCACCTCAATGTGGCGAAGCAAAGCACCAATACCGAACACTGCAAAGAACAGGTTGTACCAGGAGGGCGCGGCAGCGGGATAGTTCGGCACACTCCATGCCACGGATAAAAGTGTAATAGCTCCAGCGGTAAAGGCAGAGACGAAGCGCGAAGCCACATAGAAGATGCATGGCACCCACAATACAAATACCGTGAGCAGGAGGATCCGTAAGGATGCCAAATTGACTCCAAGTGCTCGGAAGGCTAAAGCGTTTAGAAAAGTAAGCCCACCTGTGTAACTTTCATCAAAATCTCGATGCGGCAGTTCACCTTGCAGGACGCGCTCGGCGCTTTGAGCATAGGTTCCGTCGTCGTGCGGAACCCATCCTCGCTTCAGATAGCTCGCCATGTAGACGGTCGCGAGAACCCACACGCACAGGAGAATTACCGCCCCACGCAGCCGGGAAGTCTGGCCGATCTCCGAGGGCCGCAGCTCCGCAACTCGTCCCGGATGCGAACCGCTGTTGCGGTCCTCTCCAGCGGGCTTCGCTGTCGCGCTGCTCATGGTCCTTGATTCCTTCCAATCCTTTGGAGTCGATTGCATCATGCCCCTCCAAGGAAGAGAAGCAACGTTTCCTTCCACTGTGTTCTGCTAGTGAATCAACTCGCCAGGGCAAAGCTCCCCGGGCTTTTCCAAGCAGTGTCTTTTTGCCCTATTTCCCCTGTCTACCAGAAATCTCGCCCGGAGATCTTCCTTGCCTGCCGATTCCAATCAGAAATCCAAATCCCCCTTCAAAAATACGTTCTTGTACTCCTCCACTCTCATCGCCGTCACGATCGATCTTACGGTCACGGACCGGGATTGCGTGTTGCCGGCGGCGTCCTGGATGGTGCGGGTGTAGGTAGCATTTTTGTGGGGAAATATGATCCCCTCCGCCTCGCCTCCACGGGAATGGATTTGGGGCGCAAGAACAACCCCTTGTCGCCGCAATTCCCCCCATCTATAATGTTCCCTTGCGCGGAGTCCGGTTAACCTTATGCGCATACCGGGCTCAGCATATATTTTAGGAAGCGGAAAGCGTTGATTGCTTCAAGCTCGCATTGGGAATGTCTGCACGGCGGTCGAACAAATACTATATCTGACCCGCACGCAAAAATTAAGCAGAAATTGCAGGAAGAGATCGAGCAGCTCTCCCACGAATTCAACGTCGAGCTACCGAAGGAAATAGCCATCGCCCGCGCCCAGGCGATCGCTCGGAAAATGCCGAGTACAAGTACGCCAGAGAGCGCCAGGGCTATGTCAATCTCAAAATCACGCACCTGAAAAAACGCATGGGCGATCTTGGCATGCCCAATCTAAGCAACATCCCCAGGGACCGCTCCGGCTACGGCCCGCGCATCGTGGTAATGGACGTTTTGCGCAGCGTCGAAATCGGATACAAGTTGGTCAGCAGCGATAAAGCCGACGTGGAAAAAGACCTCATCTCCCTCTTTACGCATTGGCAGAGCCCTGCTCTATCACAAGGTCGGCGATGAAGTTCAGGTCACTACGCCTGCGGGCAAAAAAGAATTTGAAATCCTCCGCCCGACGACCATTCGCTACGACGTTTGAGCCGATCGACCGTGGACGGCCTGAACAATGACGCATCCACCGGCCTGTGTGCCACCTGCGAAAATGCCCGCTCCTCAGTTTTCTTGCTCTGCCAACTCTCCCTCACTGACCCGCGCTTCCCCACATATCCCCGCCTCCCCGTCCTCTCCTGCCCCGCTTACCAGCCAAATTCCGCTCACACGCCTTCCCTCCCGCAAGCTTAATAGCCCGTTCTCTCCAACCCTTCTCTCCAACCCTTCTCTCCAACCCTCCTCTCCAACCCTCCTCTGCAACTCAGTGGCCTCTGTACTCTCTGTGTTAAATTCTTACCCCTTTTCCATTTCCATTAAGCTCTCTTTATAATGATTTTCACCACGGTTCTCCGAAATCACCGAGATGATCCGATGCCTCTCTACTCGGCTAGCCATCTCTACGCCTCTGCGTTGCTCATCTTCGTATTTTCCCTGCCCGCCTCCCCCAACACGCGGGAACTCACTAGCTCCCCGCCCGGCGCAACCGTTGATAAGGCGATGTACAATGCCATCTGCCTTGGAATTCAAAACGGAAGTCTTAGCTTCACTTTTCCGGCTCACACTAATATGCGGAAGAGTTGTTCACGTTTGTTATGAGGAGGAGTTGCGTGACAATTCGCGCGATCCAAGATGAATCACCAGGCACCAACGCCAGACCCTAAGCAAATTACCAATTCCCCTCTGGCGGCAAGTGCGCTGCGCTACATGCGCTCTCAGTGGCTGCCTGTGGGCGTGATTTCCGCGTTGCTGGTGGTGCCGTGTTACTGGCACCGCCGGATTGAAGCGGGCGATCTTGCTAGTCATACCTACAACGCGTGGCTCGCCCAACTCATAGGGCAGGGCCAAGCTCCCGGTCTATACATTGTGCGGCAGTGGAATAATGTGTTGGTAGATCTTGCGTTGCTGCATCTGGGCGGCGTGGTGGGATTTATCGCCGCGGAAAAGATCGTCTCGGCAGCATGTGTTTTGATTTTCTTCTGGGGAGCATTCGCGTTTATCACAGCGGCCACTCTGCGGCCGCCATGGTTTCTGGTTCCAGCGGTCGCGATGATTTCCTATGGCTACACATTCTACATGGGTTTCATGAATTTCTACGTATCGCTGGGGCTGGGATTTTTTGCTGCGGCGCTATTCTGGCGCGGCGCGCGGGCGGACTGGATTGGGGGCGCGGTGCTGACGGTCCTCACTCTGGTGGCGCATCCCATGGGATTTGGCTGCCTGCTGGGAACCGTGGCGTACGTTGCGCTCGCGGAGAAGATGCGTGGAGTCTATCGCTGGGTCGTGTTTGCTTCGGCATTTCTTGTGGTGTACGGGCTGCATGTTTTCATCCAGGGACACTACCGGAATGCTACCAGGTTTGGCAGCAGCTTCTACTTTTTGAACGGCGCCGATCAACTCGTTTTGTTCGGGCCGCGCTACATTATGCTGACATGCATTGTGCTTATCTCAGGCAGCCTATGTTTCCTGCTGGGTGTGATTCCCGGGCGCAAGCCGGATCCGTCGCTGAGAACATTGCGCACGCCGCTGGAACTCTGGACCGTGATGGTTTTCGCGGCAGCAATGATACCGGAATTTATTTGGCTGCCGCACTACGGCGATAACAGCTCTTTAGGATATGTGGTTTCCCGCCTTACGACGCTGACGGCGGTCTTTGGTTTGTGCGTGCTGGGTTCCACTGAACTCCGCAAAGGGCACCTGGTGGGGCTTGCCGCCATGGCGGTTGTGTTTTTTGTCTTTCAGTATGAGGACACTGGCGCGCTGAACCGCATGGAGGAGCAAGCGGAGCAACTAGTCCGTCCTCTGCCATATGGCCAGAGGGTTCTGGAGACGACGTGGCCCGGCGGGGACTCGCGCATCCCTCTGGGACATCTTGTCGACCGCGCGTGCCTCGGCAAATGTTTCGTATATTCCAACTACGAAGCCGGGACGCATCAATTTCGCATTCGCGCGCTGCCGGGGAATCCCATCGTAAGTGACTCTGGCGACGCGGGCGGCCAAATGACAGGGGGGCGATATATCGTTCGGCAGGAAGATCTGCCGATTTCGCAGATCTACCAGTGCGATGAAACCGACTTGACCAAGTTGTGCATCCGGGATTTGACCGCCGGAGAAAAGAACGGCCGCATCGGCCGCCTGCCGCCGGAGCAATGAGAATTCGCAGGCCCGAGGAAACTGACAACTTCAACTGAACTGCCGGCGGCAAACCGATTCCTCGACGGATGGAGCGAATGGCCCGGTGATCATCCCTCTCTCGCATGAAGGTCCCGAAGGGCGGTCGCTGCCGTATGCTACTTTCGCGTTCGATCTCTTGAACGCCCTGGCATTTCTCGCCACGCATTCCGCCATCGAGGACGAATCCCACCAGATTGGCGGACTCGAAACGCGCATTCTCTTGATCGCGGCTTTAATCGATAAATCGCGGAGAGGCCAGGCAGGGATTTTGGATTATTCTTGATGCGGATTACGATAGGAAAAAAGTGCGAGTGCGGAGCCCACGGCCGTGGCAATCAGGAGGAAAAACAAGATCGACAGAAAAACCCCTGCGAGAGTTCCATTGATGGCGCGAATTCCTGTGATTCGGCCCAGAAGAAGCCCGCTTAGGAACGTAAGAAACACCAAACCCATGTACCCCGGCACGTGAAGCTTCCCTCGCCTGGCAGCAGACGGAATGGCAACCACAAGAGCGAGACATACCAAAAGCAAAGGCAAAACGAGGGAAAGTTTTAGCCCGGCCAGAACGAGGCTAAGGAATAGCTGGTAATCGGGAAGCATTCTCACTAGCATAACTCCGGGGAATTGATGAATCGATGCCGTTTGGCTGGTTGAGTTCCAAGCCAGTGGTTTCTGTACCGGCCATTCCGCATGGAAGCTGACGTGCTCACAGTCAAACGCATAGTCTTGGGCCTTTTGCTTTAACTCCGGGTCACTTCGCAGGTAGATCGCTTGTATCGATTGGCGGATAGGAAAATGGAAGCAACCACCTTGATGGTACCCCACCAAATCCAGCGCACCGGCGTGCGTAAGGGAGTGCTGGAGGATTTAGCCTTAAAAATTCTCTATGTTCACGGCGAGATGTCTCTTACCGAGCTGGGCGATCACGCTTGCCTCGGCGCGGGAGTCATTGAAGAGATATTCCAGGTCTTTCGAAAAGAGCAGCTCTGCGAAGTGAAGGGGATGTCAGGAGCCACCCACCGCATCGTAGCCAGCCAGCACGGCAAGGAGCGCGCGGCAGCCTTGCTTTCCCAGAGCCAGTACGCCGGGCCCGCCCCGGTCTCTCTAGCGGATTACTGCGCGCGGGTCATGATGCAGACCGTCCAGCGGGCGACGCTAAAGCCCACTGACATTGACCGGGCCTTTCACCAGCTCGTTCTTGGCCAAGACATGGTCAACCGCCTGGGCACGTCGCTGGTCTCCGGAACTTCCATGTTCTTGTACGGCCCGCCGGGAACTGGAAAAACAACCATCGCGAGCTGCATTCCGGACACCTACAACGATAGCGTGTGGATCCCCCACGCCGTCGAAGTAGACAACCAGATCATTAAGGTTTACGACCCCGGCGTTCATCGGCCTAGCTCCGATCCGATTTCGGAAGAATCCGACAAGCGGTGGGTCCTTTGCAATCGCCCGTGTGTCATTGCCGGGGGCGAACTGTCCGCGGAAATGCTGGAATTGCAATTCCACGCCTCCAGCAGATTTTATACCGCCCCTCTCCAGATGAAGGCCAACAACGGCGTTCTGATCCTGGATGACTTCGGACGCCAGCGCATGCGTCCCGATGAGCTTCTCAATCGCTGGATGACCCCGCTGGATCGCCGCGCGGATTTTCTCGCTTTGCCTGGAGGCAGAAAGTTCGAGCTGCCCTTCGACGTGTTCGTTGTGTTTTCCACCAATCTTGACCCGCTCCAGCTTGCGGACGAAGCATTCCTGCGCAGAATTCCCAACAAGATCAGAGTCGGTTACGCAACTCCCGAACAGTTCATCGAGATTTTTCACCGGCAATGTAAAGTGCGCTTGCTGGCTTGCGAGGACGGCGTACCCGAATATTTGGTTCAGTGCGTCACGCAGGAGATGAAACACCCTCTTTCGCAGTGCCTTGCGCGTGACCTGATCAATCAAATCTTCTGGGCCGCTCGCTATTGGGGCCTGGAACCTCAACTCTCTCGCGAATCTTTGGACCAGGCCTGCCGGGCTTATTTTCTTCCGGCAGAAAAAGCTTAGGTCGCCTACTTATCTTTGGGGACTTCAAGATAGCCCACGATTTGGTTATGCAGGACTTTTGTGGCCACTAGTTCCAGCGGCGCTGAATTGCGCGCAAGCACGAAAACCACAACCTCATCCACGGCGCGATCCTTCAGCTCGATGCACTGCTCATCAACATATACGCAGACGGTATAGCGCTGGGTTTTAGGGTCGACTGCCTTCAAGAGCAGCGACACCGGCCCTACGGGCTGGCGGGTTGCTCCGCGCCGCAATTCAAATGACATAACGCTCCGCCGCGTCTGGGCCAGCAGTTGATTCAGGTCCTCCCGTGCCTTGGATAGTTCGCCCTGCTGTGAGCCAACGACGCCAACCACATCCGCAAGTCGATCGGTTGTGGCCTGCCAAGCCTCGCGGTTAGCAGTGCTTTCCGCAAGAGACGCGGAAGCCGTCTGAAAAGTTGCGGGCTGCTCCATTGTCGCGGGGGAGCGTTTTGGGTCCGGCTGTGTCGGCAATGCGCTGGCTGCGGAAATTTTGAAGGCTGGGTGTTTTGTAGGCGTAGCTGGCACCGCACTCTTAGCTTCTGTCGTTGCAGGAGCACGGACAGGCTCGGCAGTCGGAAGTTTGCGGCGCTTCTCCAGTTGTTCTATCCGCTTCTCCATCTCCGTCAACTGCTGCTGAATTCTCTCAAGGCCCTGCGAATCCGCGCTGGCTTCACTCCGCGTGGAAGCCGAGATCACCTTGTAACCAACGAACCCGAGTGCCCCGAGGGCAGCGAGCAGAAACAGCATCCCAAGAAGCCGCGTTGCGGGCTGCGGCGCTTGCTCCCCCGACGATGTGAAGGCTTGCCGGTTGAAATCGATCCCTGCCATAAGGTGCCCTCTGCTTCCCGTTTCTCGAACGTGACATCAGCGAACAGTTGCGCGCGTCGGATAACGGATGACCAGCGTCAGTGCCACTTCTCGTGTTTCGCGCGGCAATAAATCAACCAATTGCACTGCGTATTGCGATCTTGCTCCCCGCAACTCCACTTTGTATTTTCCTGGCGGCACAACAAGAAGCATCGGTGCGCTTCCGACGAAAGCGCCGTCAATCCATACCCTTGCGGCCGAGGGCTGAGAACGTACCAGCAGTTTGCAGGCATCCGGTCCGGCGCGCTGCTCCAGAGCCTGCCGGTTCACAACCTCGGGTCGTGGTCCGACCGAGGCTGCCAGGTGCGCCGATTTCTTGTCATCTACAGTCGCGCTGGGAGAAGCAATGCCAATGGGCTTTGCATGAGCCGCCGTCGCCGCCGAAACACTGGTGGCCCCGGCAGTCTCCACAGCCGTCTGGGCCCAAACGCTCCGACATAGAGTAAAGAACAGGAGAAAAAGTGGGACTATGTTTCGCAGCGAACGAAAAAATGTGGTGATCAATCTCGTGCCTCGGTTCATCGGATTATAAATGGAACGCCTGAAAATGATTCATTCTATTCTGCATCAGAACAAGCAAGAGCAGGCGGCATTCCAAACTATCCCCAAAGCTGCACGAACTGGCCCCTAACTCCCATCGTCTGAATCAATTTCCCCTCCCATTGCGTGCCCGTCCCTTGGCCACCCGTACCAGCAAGCAATGAGTGACCTAAATCGCCCAATCTAAATCTCAGGTGTACTCAAAAGGTGACTCGGAGTATGTTTCCCGAAGGCTATCGGGCAAACCAGGATAGAAATGCTCAAACCAGCCCATTGGTACCTTGCGTGCTTGCAACAATTTGGAGTTCTGTTCGTACTACAATTTTACCCTCTCCCGGAACCTCACCAAGCGGTTGCGTGGATGCGGAAGGAAAGGCGGACATTGGCGGGATGAGCCGGTGACTGTTCAAGACAACAAAGACTCTGGTCTGACAATCTTCCGGGCGCACCCGTATGTCCGTCGCGGCGTGTTTCCGCGCGCCCCTCTCCCGCCTGCTCCGCGGGCAAGGTCCCCGCAATTTCAAGCTTTGCCGGGGAGAGCATATTTCGAATGGTGGGAATCCTTCAAAGTAGTTTGTACACAGATTCATCTGCCGCCGTTCAAGAGCTCCGCCACCTACTTTCGCAGCCTTCCGGTCGCGCCATACCGTTTCAATGGCCGCTCCCTGACGTCCTCGCTGCTTCTGCATAGTGCCGGAATTCTCTTGCTCGCTTATTTGCCGTGGGTAATTCCCGCTCGGAAAATATTTCTCGCGGAAACCTCTCCTTCGACGGAAAAAATTTATTACCGCTTGACGAAGCCGGATCCCATCAAAAAACTTCCGAAGATTACTCCCAAAGGCTCCGGGGGACGCCCCGGTGCAGGCGCGGAAAAGCTGCTTTCCCCAACGTTAGGAAGCACCTCTTGGCACCCGAACGTCACCATAATCTCGAAACCGATCCATCCCGACAATTCCCGTCAAATCATTCATCAGCCCATCTCGCCGCCGGATTTGCGAATAACCTTGGACCTGAAACTTCCGAATCTGATCACCGGAACCTCGGCGGCCCCTCCGAAACCGGAAATAGATTTCAAGGCCAACGGATCGCGGCCGAACCAGCAGCACAACGTGGTTACCGCCGCTGAGGCGCCAACGCTCACTTCGGCGAACACTCCGAGTCCGCTCATCGCACTACCGGATCCTTCCATCTCTCAGCCCCATCTGCCGATGCCTCCTGCTGCCGATGCACCGGGGGCAGCAATGGCTGAGAAAAGCGCTCCATCGTCGTCCAGTGATGCGGGACTTAGGACTTCCGGGGATCAAGGCGGTCTCGTTATCCTCAGCACCGATCCCGCACCATCTGGGCCGATACTCGCATTGCCCCCAGGAAATCGCTATGGTGAGTTCTCGATCTCTCCCAGTGGGGGGCAAGCGGGTTCACCGGGTGGGCCTTCCAGCGGACTACCTGGCGGCGGATCGACTGGTGGCAGCGGCTCTGGCGACGGCCAAAGTTCAGGTGTCGGACCAGGAATCGCAGGCGGCGGTGGCGGCACGATGAACGCTCGAGGAGGTCTGAGCATCAGTGGTTCCGCATCCGGCGGTGAAAACTCCCGCATTCCTGAGCCAAAAATCGTGGGCGGCGCTGTCTATGCTGTGCCTTCAGGCGTTTTACCACGAAAGAATGCTCTCGTAGTCACCGCAGGTCCGATGGGTGGCGGCGGCCTGAACGTTTATGGCTCGCTGCGCTGCGGCAGGATCTACACCGTATTTCTGCAAATGCCGGGGAAAGGCTGGACTTTACAGTACTGCCCGACGGCAGATCCTGGTACAAAATCTTCAGGAGGAGCTCGCCCAACTGTCATCCATCTGGAAGAAGCTATCTTGCCCCCAGATCCTGAGACCAGATTTGATTTTCAGCGTGTGCCGCTCCCCCCGGAAAAGTTGCACAAATTTATTATTCTAAAGGGGATAATCAAGGAAGACGGTACCGTGGATAACCTCGAGGTTTATCAGGGGCTGCTACGCGAAATGGATGACTCCGCGCGTCGCGCCTTTGCCCTGTGGAAGTTCAAGCCGGCCACGCGGGCGGGAAAAACCATGGATGTGCAAGTCCTGGTTGGCATCCCCTCGGACCCTCCGAGATGGCGTCCGCCCTTCTGATCGCAAGCTTCCCCGGGGGAGTCCTTTCGGCCTTATATCTAGTGGCGAGACAGTGCTGCGATTCCGCGCCACTTCAGCGAGAGACCTCGTCGAGCACAGCCTAGCGAGAGGAAAATGTCATACAATGTGAAGTAAGTTTCTCGTTTGACCAACAAGCCGGGCGCTTCGCAAAGTGAAGTCACTCCGATCGCTAGACAACATATTGATTAATAATGGTTTAGGCTGTCACTGACAGCCAAGTCCAAAGCAAAGTTTGGTATTTTACTTGCCTTTCTTCTACCAGTGTGGCGATATGTGCTGCGCATAAGTCCCACGGCGGCCTCGTCCCTCTTAACCGACTGGTATGGACGAAAGATTCCCTGTTTCAACCGTCGGCATTTCCCTTGGAGCTGGTGCTAACAATAGAAGTGGTAGCGGGGTTCTCAATTGACCGTGTCAATTTTGCGTTACTAGACCATCGGGAGCGCAAACCTTGGGAAACCAAGTAATAAGAGTTTGCTTCTTAAGTCAGGAATCCGGTTTGGCCGATGCCATTGCCCGAGCCCTGGGCGAGGAATTCTTAGCCAGCACCGCCAAAGAGCTTCCCGCTGACGCATTGGCGGATGGCCGCGAATGGTGCGATGTCATCGTGCTGGACCTTAGATCCGCGATCATGCCAGACGAGGAAGATGATGCAATACGACTCCTCGATGAGATAAATACCTATCCTTCCCACCCTCCCGTGGTGGTGCTCTGCCAGGACGAGAATCGCAGGCTCTTCCTCAAGGCCATCGAGCGCGGGGCGTACGACAGCGTAACCAATCCCCCCAATATCGATGAACTCCGGCTTGTGTTGCGCCGGGCTCGTAAACTCCATGCGGCAGAAAGGGAGCTGCAGTCCCTACGCGCCAACGCACGCACGGCAGGAAGTCTCCACGAATTACTGGGCACCTCGGCGCCCATGCAAGAGCTCTTCGCCCTGGTGCGCAAAATTGCACCCTGCGACGTAAACGTCCTAATCACCGGGGAAACGGGAACCGGAAAAGAACTCCTCGCTCGCGCCATTCATCATCTGAGCGCCCGGAGCGCCGGACCTCTAGTGGCGTTTTCCTGTGCGAACCTACCTGAAACGCTGGTCGAAGACGAGCTCTTCGGCCACGAGAGAGGCGCGTTTACAGGAGCACTGATGGGACGCCGCGGCCGCCTGGAAAGCGCGGACCGCGGAACCTTGTTTCTCGACGAGATTGGAGATCTGGGCGTGGGGCTGCAACCCAAGCTCTTGCGCGTGATCCAAGAAAGGAATTTCGAGCGCCTCGGAAGCAACAAAACCATCAATGTTGATATTCGCCTAATCTGCGCCACCAACCGGAATCTGGCCGATATGCTGGGTCAGGGAAAATTCCGCGACGATCTTTTCTATCGCCTTAACGTCGTCCAAATGCACCTGCCGCCCCTCCGGGAACGCCGCGATGACATTCCCCTTCTCGCACAGCAATTCCTGCAGAGGTCCGCTCAGCAGTTCCGGAAGAGGGCGGTCCGCTTTTCCCAGCCGGTTCTGTGTGCCATGGAAGAGTATGCCTGGCCGGGAAATGTGCGCGAGCTGGAAAATGTTGTGCAGCGTGCCGTGGCTCTCTCTGAAGATCAGACCGTGGACATTTCGCACATGCCCGTGTCCATGCGCAGCGGCAGCGACGCTCTCTGCACCACACCGCCTTGCGAAGGCACTCAGTTAGCTCTTTCCTACGAGCTGGAAATCAGGCGCTTTAAGCGCGGACTCGTCCTGCGGGCTTTGCGCAAGTGCGGCTGGCGCAAAGCAGAGAGCGCAAGGGCTCTGGGAGTCGCCCGGGGATACCTTCATAGGCTGATCAATCAATTGGAAATTCAGGAAGGAGAAGTTGAAGCCCACTCTGAAAGCGAAGCGAAGTTTCCTTCTGCTGGTCGAGTTAACTAAGCCTTTTCTATACGATTGCTGTGGACATAACCACCACTGAAAGAGTACTTTCCGAGCCAATGAACGTTGCTCCTGAAACCTCTTTCGTCGCCACCACTTGCCTGCCGCTCCTTTTGCATTCACGGAACGCCGATGGCGGCTGGGGCTTTCGTTCCGGGTCTTCAAGCAGGGTGGAAGCCACCTGTTGGGCCCTACATGCACTACTCAACTCCGCGCCGTTGGAAGCAGCGGAATCCATTGCCTGCGGCTTCCAATTTCTTCGCGCGGCGCAACTGCCCGATGGCTCCTGGCCCGCTTCGCAGGGAGAGAATGCCGGCTGCTGGGTGACTTCCCTGGCGTGCTGGGTGTTGTTGAGTGAAGAAAACTCAGCCAAAGCCGTTGCATCCGGCCTTCGTTGGCTGTGCGATGACTGGCCACGCGACAGCAGCCCGTGGCGGCGTTTCCTGGGAAGATTTTCTTCGCAGCACAAAATTTTCCCGATCAACACTTCCTATCGAGGCTGGGGATGGACCCCCGGCACCAGCAGTTGGGTCGAGCCAACTTCCTTTGCTCTTCTTGCTCTGACGGAAAGCCCGGAGGAAATCCTTCCCACCGCAGCGAAGCGGCGCCGGAAACTCGCGGAAGCCTTGTTGTACGACCGCATGTGTCCGGGAGGTGCATGGAACTGCGGGAATCCGATGGTCTACGGAGTTGCCGGCGATCGCCTTGTCCTTGCGACTGTATGGGCCCTTCTCGCCTTGCGTCACCATCCGGAGCGGCCTGAAAACGTCATGAGCCTGAATTGGCTGGAGCAAACCGTTCCCAACATTCAGGGCCCCGGCTCACTCGCCTTAGCACGGATTTGTCTCGACACCTATGGCCGGAAGTGGCCGCTCGACGAATCAGCGTTCCACGATTTTCATCAGAAAAATGAATTTCTTGACAGCATCCAGGTCGCGGCATGGACGTGCCTGGCCCTGGCGCCAAGGCGTCCCTGGCTAGCCACACCTTCGAGAGAGGTTTCGTGACTATACGCAACGACTCTCTCATCCCCTCGTTCCAGCGTCCGGCGTCCAGCGTCGTGATCCGGCGCGCTGCGAACTACGAGCAAGATCTGGCTGCTCTGCTCTACGAAAGCCTTCTGGAATTCAAGCTTCCGATCAAGGACAAGACGGTGCTCTTGAAGCCGAATCTGGTTGGGCTGGATCCTCTTGGCGTGATGAACACTCATCCTTCCGTAGTCGCTGCCACCCGGGAGAGTTTCTTGCGCCTCGGAGCGGCGCAGGTCTTCATCGGCGACGGGCCGGCGATGGACAGAGACACCGAGGCGATCCTGGAGTCCGTAAAGCTGAGAGAACACGCCGGGCCGCTCAAGCGCACGTTTGTAGATCTGAATTTGGACGACGTCGAACGCGTCTCCCTCAAGACGCGCGCCTCGCGATTGAAAGAACTCTACCTTCCCAAGACCGTGCTGGGCGTCGACTTCCTCGTGTCCATGCCCAAACTCAAGACCCACCATTGGGCCGGCGTCACACTCTCTCTAAAAAACATGTTTGGTATCGTGCCGGGAAGCTGCTATGGTTGGCCCAAGAATGTCCTGCACTGGGCGGGTATCGACCGCGCTATCCTTGACATCAATGCCTCCGCCCGGCCAGACTTCGCCATCGTCGACGGCATCGTCGGGATGGAAGGAAACGGCCCAATCCAGGGGACGCCGAAGGCCTGCGGAGTGCTGGTTTTGGGTAACGATCCGGTCGCCGTGGACGCCACATGCTGCCGCGTGATGGGGCTGTTGCCGGAAAAGGTCCAGTATCTCTCGCTGGCGGGAACCCTCTTGGGCAATCTTAAACCTGAGAAGATTCAACAGCTTGGGGAGAGTATCGGGAGCGTGCGAAAGCCATTCGCCGTTTTGGAGGCCTTTCGCAACCTCCGGGAAAGAGAAGGTACGGTTTGGAAGTAGAACTGCTTTTATAGGGGGCGGAGTCTGCTTGCAGGGTTCGGGTGTATGCGGATGGAGACTGTCGAGTTTTCGGAGGCTGCCGCCAAGGGTATTTGAGCGAGCCTATGAGTAGAAACCTGTACGAGGTTGTGCTCCATGCATAAAAATGTCCAATTGAGAAAATCTAGCGGGGCCCGCTGTGTCCGGTGTCGGCGAACCTTGGCCGGGCAGGTGGGCGCGGAACTCGTTGAGTTCGCCTTCGTCGTTCCCCTTCTAGTGATGCTCTTGCTGGGACTTTTTTGGATGGGCCGGGCATATAACGTTTACGAAACCATTACCCGGGCGGCGCGCGAAGGAGCGCGTTACGGTGTTTTGCCCAGTTGCGCGACCTGCGGAGACAGGATGGTGGATACTTACGCCACCGTAAACACGTGCCTGGGTACAACCTCGAATGTGTTTACCGGCTATGTGGCGCCGGCTTTGCGGGCCTCCAGTATGAATCCGAGTTTGGTCCAGAACTACTGCCAGGCCGCTGTGGTGCTCGATCCGAATACTGATATCAACGTCCAACAATGCGGAGTGTCGATCAGTTTTAACTATCCGGTTCCCATGGCCATTCCCTTTACTTCGCTCAACGCGACAACGATCAACATTCCGACTCAGGTGCAGATGCGCATGGAAAATCAGAGTGTGGACAGCATCGCGGGCCTGCCGCAGTGCCCTGGAAATCAATAATTCGGAAATGAGGGAGCGCTCCTACGAGGCCGTCATGAGTGCACTGAGCAAAACTCGAACAGCAAAACTAGATCGCCCGAGGAATTTGATAGCCAGACCGGGGAATGCGATGGCGCGATGGTCTCGTGCCCGAAACAATGGAACTGCATGGCGCAAACGGCTCCATGGAAACAGTGGAGCGCAGCTACTGGAATTTGCACTGGCCATGCCGCTCCTGTTAGTACTCGCTATCGGCATAATTGATTTCGGTGGAGCCTTTAATGTGCGGCACATCCTGACAAATGCGGCACGGGAAGCCGCACGCGTTACGGTGTCCAACTCTTTGTCGAATTCGGGCGGAAATTGCCAGAATGCGACGACGCCTTGCTCGATCCAGGCCGCAGCTGACAGTGTCAAACAATACCTCACCCGAGCGGGGCTCAACACGGCCTCCTGCATTACTCCGGGGTCGCCAAGCGGTACTGGCACCCTGACTTGGACTTACACTTGTAATAACGTCACGCTAATAATTAACCATGGCTTTGTGGTTGCCGGCGGACCTTCAGGAACATCGATTCCTAGCACACAGGTGACCCTGAGCTATCCCTTCACCTTTACCTACGGCAAGGTCATCGGACTGCTGGTCTCGGGCGGGACAGGTTCTTCCGGTCAGCAGATTCTCTCGACCACCGTGGTGATGCAGAATCTGAGTAGTGACTAAGGAGGAGCTATGCGCGCTATCAGGAGAGGAAGCCGTACCCATCAAAGAGAGGCCGGAGCGACCCTTTTGATTGTGGCGGGGGCGCTGGTACTTATTCTTGGCCTCTGCGCCATCGCGATCGATTTGGTTTCGCTTTATGTCGCCCGAAACGAAGCGCAGCGCGCTGCGGATGCCGCGGCGCTGGCAGGCGCCTCGACTTTTGTCTCTCAAGGTTGCACGTCTGTAGCGGGCGGTTGCGTGGCGGGCGGGCCGCAGGAGGCCCCGGCGAAAACGCAAGCCATCGCAGTCGCGGCACAGAACCCTATTTTTAGCCAAGCCCCGAGTAACACTAGCGTAAGCGTGAGTTTTAACTATCCCGCCTCCGGGATAAACGCTGCGGGTCAGCAAGAAGAACCTCAGATCATCTGTTCGGTCTATCGAGATACCCTCCACGGGAATGCGATGCCCACTTTCTTCGCGAAGATTTTTGGGATTTCAACCGTTGATGTTTCTGCCACAGCAACCGCGGAAGCCTACAACCCATCGGGCGGTGGCACCTCAGTGGGCACATCGTGCGTGAGACCGTTCCTCGTGCCGAACTGCGACCCGCAACATCCCGTGGCATTCGGTAGTGGCAGGGAGAATGTGAATTGTCCCACAGTAAGTAATAAGCAATGCGCTTCTGGTTCCACGGACTGTCAGTCTTACTTCTTCGACCCCAATAACAAGGGAGCAGTTCTTAATCCAGGTATTTACAATCCCGCTTCCCCGGCCACTGGTGGCTCAATTGGTGAGCCGTGGCAGCTACACAGTAATGCTGGGCCGAGCCAGTGGTATCTGTTGGGATTGGGTACTGTCCCAAGCAGCGGCAGCCAGTTACGGGATTATATTCATACCTGTGCTCCCCAGGTGACTGCTTGCAACAATTCACTGAATTCAACGAACGGGAAAAAGGTCGGACCCGTCGACCAGGGAATCAACCTTCTCATTAACGCAAATGGTGACGGCCTGAATCAGGGTCAGGACACCATCTGCAGCCCAACATCGGTCCCAGCATGCGCGACACAGCCATTCCTGATCACGGGAGGCGCCAATAATCCTAATCCAGCCCTCAGGGGTGCGACCTTTTACAGTCCAAGCAGTTCTATCGCTACCGTTGCAGTCTATGACGGAGTGCAACTTCCGCCGGGAGGTAGTTCTGTCAACATTCTTGGATATATGCAGTTGTTCATTCTCGATGCCCAGCACAATGCAACGGACGATCTTATCGATACCGTCGTTTATAGTATGGGCGGTTGCGGAACAACATCATCGAATCCTCCCCCCGTGGTCGGCGCAGCAGGATCACCAATTCCCATCCGGCTGATCCATCCATAGCCCTCTAAACCAATGGGCGAACCCAACCTTTCGATGTCTATGAGCAGCGAAGTACAAGGCCTGGCACCTCTGGCGCGCTCTGAAGCTGTGACGGCGGACGTTTTCCCCGCCACGTCGGAGATCGCGCAAGACTCCATTTTCCAGCGAGTATTTTCCTTTCCCGCCATGCTGGGAGCGCTCCTCGTGGCAGGAGTCTTCATCGCCAGGCGCGGCTTCGAAGTGGACACCGATTTTTGGTGGCACCTGAAGGTGGGCGAAGGCATTCTTGCTACGCATCACTGGCCGCTGACCGACACCTACTCGTTCACCGCTCCAGGCCAGCCCTGGCTGGCTGCCGAGTGGGCGGGCAGCACGCTGTTCGCTGTCGTGGAGCGGGCCGGCGGGCTGCGCGGGCTTGAAGCTCTCTTTATCATCCTGGGCGCCGCCATCGTGCTCTCGCTCTATGCTCTCACGACACTCCGCTCCGGCAACTCCAAGGCGGGTTTCGTTACTTCCTCGTTGCTGCTGATCCTGGCGACCGCAAACTTCAACCTGCGCCCGCAGATGCTGGGTTACCTTTTCCTTATCCTCACGCTGATCGCGCTCCAGCGCTTTCGGCAGGGCCAAGGCGGCGCGCTGTGGTGCTTGCCGGTATTATTTCTCGTGTGGGTTAACTCTCACGGATCATGGCCCATTGGGCTCGGCGCCATATTCGTTTACTGGGCCAGCGGCTTACTGGAATTTCGCCTCGGCGGCATTGAAATGCGCCGATGGGCTCCCGCCGATCGGAAGCGCCTTTCTCTTGTGTTCCTTCTTTGCCTGGCGGTTCTTCCGATAACGCCGTACGGAACCAGGCTTGCTGCATTTCCGTTTCAATTTATTTCCGCACTGCCGGTAAACCTGGCCAGCATCAATGAATGGAAACCCATGCCATTCAACCTGTTCGGGCCCAGATTGTTTCTAGCGCTGATTCTCGTTTTCTTTGTTGTACAAATTGCTCTGAGGCTGACCTGGCGCCTGGAAGAATTGGCGCTCTTCTTCTTCGGCACGGTACTAGCGTGCCTTCACGTACGTTTTCTTCTCGTTTTTGTGCCGTTTTTCGCGCCGCTGTTTGCGACGACTCTCGCCCGCTGGCTGCCCAGGTACTACCGGGAGAAAGATCAATTCCTCCTGAACGCCACCCTGATGTTTTCCATGGCGGCGGCGATCGTGTATTACTTCCCTTCGCAAAAGAAAATTGAAGAAAGCATTGCTAAAAACTACCCGTCCGGGGCGGTTGCCTATATGCGCCAGCATCCTATCCAGGGGCCCATGTTCAATACTTATGGTTTCGGCGGATATCTGGAATGGGCGTTCGGCGGCGAGCACAAGGTATTTATTGACGGACGAGGTGAGCTTTACGAGCCGGCTGGTGTGTTCGCCGACTACATGCATGTCACCTTGCTGAAGCCCGGCGCGCTTTCCGTTCTTCGCGGCTATGGCATTCAATCCTGCCTGTTGAATCGTGACGAGGCCCTTGCCACCGTACTCTCCGCCTTACCAGACTGGCAAAGCGTTTATTCAGACCAGACCAGCATCCTGCTTGTCCGACGGAACACCGCCAATGCTCCCGCATCAGCACATTGATGCTATTAGGAGATTTATTTCGGCGCCTAGTGGGTGCCGCGTTTCATCGGGATAACAAACAATGAGCGAATCGAGAATCGCAATCCGCGCCTCGGATAAGCCCTTCGTTGCTCCAGCGATTGCCGCTGGATCGCTTGGTTTTTCCCTCCGTCAGGTAATTTCGTTCCCGGCATTGATGGCCGTGTTGCTGGTCGGCGTGGCGCTCGTCGGCGCACAGCTTCGCTTGCTCGATCCGGACACCTGGTGGCACGTCACCGTTGGCGAACAAATCCTCAAAACTCATACTTGGCCGGTCTCCGATACCTATTCTTTCACCGCACGCGGTGCAGGATGGATTGCCTACGAATGGCTGGGAGGCGTTTTCATGGCGCTCGCGGCACGCGCCGGCGGTCTGGTGGGCCTTGCATTGCTCCAAAAAGCGCTGGTCACCTCACTGGCTTTGCTCCTCTACTTGTTCGCGTACCTGCGCTCCGGAAACGCAAAGGCCGCTTGCGTCGCTTCGCTCGTCGTGCTGCTGGTTGCTCCGGTGGCCTTCACGTTGCGTCCGCAATTAATCGGCTACATTTTTCTGGTCCTCACCATGATCTGCCTCGAACGATTCCGCCAGGGCCACAGCAGGGCGCTGTGCTTCCTTCCGCCGCTCTTCATGGTTTGGGCCAACACGCACGGCACGTTCATGTTCGGCCTGATGGTCATCGGTCTTTGCTGGATTACGGGGCTGGTGAGTTTCCGCGCGGGAGGGCTGGTCGGAGAGGGCCTAACGAAACAGCAGCGCGTGCATCTCTCGCTCACTTTTCTCCTTTGTCTGTTAGCTCTTCTCGTGACGCCTTATGGCTCCCAAATCGCTGCCAACCCCATCGAGATGGCCACCGCCCAGCCGTTTAACATCGCCAACATCCAGGAGTGGCAACCTATATCTGTAAGAGATTGGCTCGGAAAATTCATGCTGGTGTTCGCGGCCGCTCTATTCCTCGCTCAGGTGGTCCTGCGGCTCAGCTGGCGGGTTGAGGAGATGGCCATGTTTTTATTCGCCTCTTATCTCACATGCGCCCATTTGCGCTTCGCGATGCTCTTCGCCATTTTCCTTGTGCCCATTGTGGCGGGAATTCTCGCGCGCTGGGTTCCTCCCTACGATGCTGCCAAGGATCGTTATCTTCTGAACCTCGCACTAATCGCCCTTGTTATCTTCGGACTTGTGAAGTTCCGTCCCACGCAGCACTCTCTCGAAACCATGGTGGCCAGCACCTATCCGACAGGCGCTGTCGAGTATTTGCGGATGCATCCCGAGCCCACCGGAATGTTTAATGAATACGGCTGGGGCGGATACCTCATCTCGCAGCTTGGCCACGAACACCAGGTTTTTATCGATGGCCGGGCTGACTTGTTTGAGCACACCGGGGTGTTCCCCGACTACATGGTCATCGCCTCGGCCCAGCCTGGCGCCATGCGGTTGCTGGCGAAGCACGACATCCACTCTTGCCTCGTTGAGCGCAAAGGCCCCATCGAGATGTTGCTCGCGGCCTCTCCGGATTGGAAGCAAGTTTACTCGGACAATTTGAGCGTCATCTTCGTTCGCGCAGTGTGTGCGCGGCAAGCATCTCTCATCCCCAGCGTGGGAGTCGAGTCAGGCAAGTGAGCTGCCGAGGCGATGAAACGTGAGCCAGTCTATTCATCGAAATGAATCTCTCGACGTGCTTCGCTGCCTCGCCGTCCTCCTGGTTATCGGCTTCCATTTGCCCTACTACAACCTCTGGGGGCGGGCAGGCTGGATCGGAGTTGACCTCTTTTTCGTGCTCAGCGGCTTCCTGATTTCCGGTTTGCTGTTTCAGGAATACAAAGACACGGGAGCCCTCAACATCAAACGCTTCCTCATCCGCCGCGGCCTGAAGATCTATCCGTCTTTCTTCCTGCTCTTGGGTGTAGCGACGTGCTTTCACTTTCTGAATCCTTCCACAATCTCCAAAAAGCAGCTCATCGCCAATTGGTTCTTCGTTCAGAATTATTTTCACGAAAATACAATCTCCGTTGCGCTAGTCCACACGTGGTCCTTGGCCGTCGAGGAGCATTTTTACTTACTCCTGCCTCCGCTGTTCATGCTTCTCATTGCCTTATTTTCCAAACGAAATCCCTTCCGCGCAATCCCGCTTCTATTTCTCACCATTGCCGTATCCTGTCTGGCATTGCGTTATTTCACGCTGGAACCTGGCACTCTGGCTTGGATGACACACATGCGGTTAGACGGCTTATTTACCGGCGTGGCCTTGGGCTACCTATATCACTTTAGAATGGAGCTATTTCGGAAGTTGACAGGACACTATGCGCCCGCCGTAGCCGTATTGCTCTGCGTCCCGGCGCTGCTATTCGACCAGTACGATCGCATCGTTCAAACCTTTGGACTAACCTGCCTGGCTGTCGGATTCAGCTTTCTCGTGGCGTGGTCCGTCGTGCGAACTCCAAAAGCTCCGCTCGCCCGCGCGTTATGGAAAGCTTCCGCAAGGATTGGATTTTATTCTTACTCGATTTATCTGTGGCACACGGTTATCGTTATCCTATTCAAAAATCATCCCGGTCTTTCGGCGATCAAGTTCTGGCTATACGTCGCTACAACTATTGTTACCGGCATCGCCATGGCGCATCTCGTGGAAATGCCCTACCTGGCGCTTAGAGAAAAGCTTTTCCCGGCTTGCCATGACGGTTCAAGGCCGTCCGTTGATTCAACGGAGAGTCATGCCCCTCCATCCGTGAGCGCCACACCAGTTTGATCACCTCGTTGTCCTCATTGGCCTGAGATGCCAGTTCGGAAGCCGAGTTGCCGGAGCTTTTCTGTGCCGTTTACATTCGAATGGAAAGATCGCAACAAAGCAATCGGTAGTCTTGTCCGCCAGAAACTCTCCTACTCTTGCGGCCTACCCTGGTTGGGTCTGTTCTGTATATTGTTTGCTTACACGCTTTCGGTCATTTGGCTGCATCCAACCAACTTTTTTGGGCTCACGGAAGATGATTCCATTTACTTCAGCTCCGCTAAGGCGCTCGCGCAAGGGCAGGGGTATATTTTGCCCAGCGTTCCCGGAACTCCGCCAGCGACGAAATACCCGATTCTCTATCCGTGGATATTGTCGCTCGTTTGGCGCTTGAATCCTTCATTCCCCGCTAATCTATCCGGCGCCGTGGCTGTAAGTGTCATCTTCGGTTTAGGGTATCTCACGCTGGCCTTTGTCTTTCTCCGCAATTTGAAAATACTTGGTAATGCGGAAACTCTGTTCCTGACTGCGTTCTGTGCTCTGCATCCGCTCGTCATTTTCTACGGAGCCAGCGTCCTCTCCGACATTCCTTTTGCCATGCTGGCCCTATCGGCGATGGTTCTTGCAGACCGGGTTATACAACCCGACGCCCGGACAGCGTCGGCTGCGTTCTGCGGTTTACTTGCCGGACTGTCGATAATGATGCGTTTCTTCGGGCTTTCAGTCGTGGCAGGGATCCTTGTTACCGCGATCGTGCGCCGGACCTGGCGGCAACTATTCGTTTTCGCTGCGTCTGCGGCCCCCTTCTTCGCTGGGGCCGCTTGGCCGATCCTCTTTCCGCCAACCGCACACTCTCCCGTGTCAGGGGCCGCTGCTTCAAGTCTCGGCTGGTCACATACCTGGACCTATTACACGAACTACCTGGCAATGTGGAAGATGAGCGTCCCGAATAGTCACGTTTTCCTGGAAATGCTTAAGAACAATGTTGGAATGATCTTTCGCTCGCCGGCCGATTTTTTTCTCGCACCCTTATTCGTGCGCGATACGGTCGTGGGGCGTGCATTAGTGGGCGTGGTAGCGTTCGCCACAATGGCCGGCATTTTGCGCCAAACACGGATTCGCGGGTGGGGACCTGTTCACCACGCATTGCTACCCTACTCCGCGATCATTCTCTTCTGGAATTACGCTGACGCAAATAATCGCTATTTCCTTCCATTCTGGCCTCTTTTCGCCGCAGGGCTTTGGGCCGAACTCAAACATTTAATCGGAATGGTACGCACGCCGTTCATCGCCGGGGGGTCTGCCCTAGAGAAGATTCTCGCGGTATCACTTGGAACTCTCGTGTTTTGCCTGGGTGCGGGGACCGCAGTAAACTACGCGGCCGGCACGCGGAGACTCATGTTTCAGAAGAGTGAAGCGCGTGCTGCGCTTCTGCGTGGCAAACGAGGAGCCTATGACTGGCTTTCCCGCTTCGCGCCTCGCGACGCCCGGGTGATTGCCTACGACGACCCAAGCGTTTATCTGTACAGCGGTCGAATGGCTATGCGACCGATCATCTTCTCCACCGACGAACTTTTCGCGCCCGAACGTCTGAAACTTGCGTTAAAGCACATGGGCGACGTTCCGCGAGCCATCGGGGCGCAATACTGGTTGGCCGCGGACGACGACTTCGAAAACGAATGGCCGGATGCTGCCTTGAGCGTGCGGAATTTCATGGGCGCCCTGCGGCTTACCCTGCCAATCGTTTCCATCAGCCCGGATGGTCGCGTGCGGATTTATTCCCTTAGCTGTTTGCAGCAGCCAAAAGAGGCGTCTTGCTCTTCAGCCCGGCAACTCCTGCTTCCATCCGACTGAGAATCCATTAAGCCCACTTTTAGTCGCTTTAGATTTTTGTTTTCTTCTGGACATAACCCTGTGTTCTAATCCCGAAGCGAATTGGAAAAAACGTGAAATTACAAAAGGGATTTAGAAATTTTCATTGGGCGGCGACCGCAATTCTAGCTCTTATGCTGGTCCCGTCGTTCCGATTCGCCCGTCTACCGCTTCACTTTGATTGGGTGCTGTATCTGGAATCGTTCTGGGGATTCAATCTGTTGTTCGCATCCGGCCTGGCATTCACTTTCCACGTTCTCCAGTGGCCGGCGAAATCATTCGATTGGATCAATAAACCCTCGGCATCCCAGAAATTTCCCTCCGAGAGTTTGCTCTCCGTCTTCATCCCGTCTCTGTATTTCTTTGTGGGCTTCGTTTTGGTCCTCTGCTACAACGACGTAATTGCGGCCATACGATTCGATGGATCCCATGATTTGGCCTTAAACCAGGTGGACTCTTATCTTCTTTTCGGAGCAACAGTCACCGAAATTTCTCATTGGACACTTTGGAACCTGCCTTACGGGGTCTGGCATATTTCTGCATTCATCTATCTGCTTACTTCTCCCCTCGTCTCTGCTGGGATTATCTTCCTGGCGCTCCGTGAGGGCAGGAGCAAAGCAATGCGCTTCGTGGGAACCATGCTCACTGCCTATTACATATCGTTGGTCGTCTTTTATCTCTTGCCGACAGCGGGCCCATTCTACATGTGCGCCATTCACCCTAGCGGGGAAAATTCCCTGCTGGAATTATTTAGAATGCATGGTCGGCCCGAAGCGATAAAACTGGACTACTTCATCGGGTTTCCGTCGATGCACATCGGGGCGCCTGCAATCCTCATATGGTATATGCGCCACTGGAAGAAGAGTGCGGCTTTTCTGGCCATCCTCCTAGCGCTACTAATTCCCTCAATTATCATCCTCGAAGAGCATTATGTTCTGGATATCGTTGGCGGCGTGTGTGTTGCCTTGCTGGCGATTGCGTTTGTTGAGTGGCCCTCTCTGGTAGGGAACCAGAGAGCAAGCAGAGATTTCGGCCGGGACGTCACCTTAGCATCGATGCCGAAGGGAAAACCTGTTCACAAGCAGTGACACCTTCCTTGTCGCTGAAGCATCCCCCACCCCTGGCCACATAGTGCAAATCCATGTAAGCCAAGTTGTATCAGCTAGTTATACACAGGTTAGGGTCGCAGCTAGAATGGCATTTCAGGTGCTCCTAAGGATGCATCGGCGGCCGGTCTCCATGCCGCTACTTAACCTCACTGAAAAGGGAAAACTTATGAAACTGCTGAAGAAGCTTTGGAAGGAAGAAGAAGGGCAAGACCTCGTGGAATACGGCTTGCTAGTCGTCCTGATTAGCTTGTTCGCCCTCGCGGCCATGAGGAGCCTCGCAACCGGCGTCAGCACTGCGTTCTCCAACGCAGCTGCGCAATTGACGTAAGCGGTCTGTGATCGGAATGCGCAATCGGCGGAATCTTACTGGCCGCTGGAATGTCCCGGAATTTCCAGCGGCCAGCGATTTGCCGATCGAATGATCTGCTTGACTTCATGAGTTCTATGAAAAGGACCATAGGAATGAAAAGTATCCTTACAAGGCTTTGGGAGCAAGAAGAAGGTCAGGACCTGGTGGAATACGGCTTGCTCGTCGTCCTGATTAGCTTGTTCGCCCTCGCGTCTATGCAGTCCCTCGCGACTGGAATCAGCAATGCGTTCTCCAACGCAGCTGCGCAATTATCCGGCACGTGAGCAAACGGCCGCGCGCTCGGGGTGAAGAGCCTCGCATCTGGGATCTCAAAGAGGCTCCTAACCGCCGCGGCGACGCATTCAGCTTATGGCCGCCGAAGGCTGTGGGTAATTCTCCGTGGCCCGAATCACAGGGAAATTTTTTTTCCAAATGATCGACAGTTCTACGACTGACAGGACCACTAGACGCTAATGGCTCCGCGCATCATACTCTGGACAATAGCTCTCCTTGTTACGGTGACAGCCGGGGTGCTGGATTGGCGCACCCGCCGAATTCCCAATTGGCTTACCGTTACCGGACTCCTCGTCGGCATCACAGCCCACACGGTCATCCCCATCTGGCAAGGTGCCAACGTCTGGCAAGGCGCCAAAACGTCGCTCATGGGCGTGGGCCTGGCGCTGGCCCTTCTGCTTCCCCTTGTGCTTCTGCGAGCGCTGGGAGCGGGTGATTGGAAGCTCATGGGTGCGGTCGGAGCCATCCTCGGTCCAATGCTGTTTCTATTTGTTCTGCTCGGCAGCATTTTCGCAGCGGGTCTGATGGGGGCAGTGCAAGCCATTCAGACGAAGCGAGTAAGGGTAACCTTAGTTAATATGATGGTGCTGGTCCAAGGTTTCGCGACGTTTGGGTTCCAGCCTAATCCGGAGATCTCGCTCAATAATCCGGGATTGATGAAGCTGCCTTTTGGCGTAGGAGTGGCGGCATCCACTATTGGTTGTTTCGTCGCAGCCCACTGGACCCACTGGGCCCGCTGAGAGCTGCACGAAGGAGAATGCTTGTATGAACCAGAATCGGTTGATCATCGGGTTGGCGATCGCAGTGATAGTTGGACTTTTCTTCAGCACCTTCGTGTATAGAAAGTTCAAGCAGGCGACCGCCTATCAGCCACTCGCGGCCACCCAGCATATCGTGGTTGCAGCCATGCCCCTGCAGCTGGGGACGCGCCTGAATGACACCAATCTTCGGCTGATTCCCTGGCCTGCGGGCCAGTCGGTTGCCGGCATGTTCACGCGCATCGAAGATTGCTCGAACCGCGCTTTGATCACTCCCCTGGCCGAAAATGAACCTGTCCTGGAAGCCAAGCTGGCTTCCCAGCAGTCCGGCGGCGGATTGCCCGCAACCATTCCAGAAGGAATGCGCGCCCTTTCTGTGGCCGTGAATGAAGTGGTAGGCGTGGCTGGCTTCGTGATTCCGGGGACCATGGTGGATGTCCTCGTGACAGGAAACATGCCGGCCGGAGCGACGAGAAGCGGCTCGAACGCCATCACCCGAACGATTCTAGAAAATGTGCGCGTTCTGGCGGCGGGCCAGAAAATCGAACAGGATCGCGATGGCAAACCCTTGACCGTCCCGGTGATCACCCTCCTCGTTTCGCCGGATGATGCCGCGAAACTCACCATGGCCAGCAATGAGGGCAAAATTCAACTGGCGCTGCGAAATACCATCGACACGAAGACCGTGGCCCCTGCTCCCGTCCTACAGGCCGTGCTCTTCGGCGGCTCGCTGCCCGCGCCTAAGCACACCGCTTCGGGCAAGGTCATCCCGGCGCCGCCTCCGCCGTATATGATCGAGATCATCGTCGGAAATAAGCGTGAGAACAAAAGCTTTCCAAATGAGTAAGAGAATCAACAGGGGATTTGAATGAACCAACAAGGTGGAAGAAAGAATCACTTCTTGGCGGTTGTGCTTGCCCTTGCCGGCGCCCTGCATTTTAATTCTCAGAGCGCTCTTGCGCAGCGGGTCGAGCCTGTGCCCACGCAAGCCGCGGCTCCTTTGGCGCCTGCGGCGGGCCCCGCAGCTGCACCCGCGGCGCAAAAGGATGCTTCGCAGCTCCAGGAATCCGATAACGCGCAAAGCCTCCATTTGCTCGTAGGACGTTCCCTGGTGGTCACTTCTCCCACTCGGATCAAGCGGGTGTCTCTAGCGGACCCGGCGATTGCCGAAGCTATCGTCGTCAGCCCGACCCAAGTCCTCGTCAATGGGAAGACTCCTGGAGGAGTTTCCCTCCTTCTCTGGGACGAAGTGAATCAGAGCCAGGCTTTCGAGGTATCCGTGGACATCGACGTGATGGGATTGAGCCAGAAAATCCACGAGGTCTTTCCCTCCGAAGCGGTTCAGATAGAAACCTCCAAGGACGTAGTGATGCTCTCGGGACATGTTTCCTCCGCCGCGGTCGCAGATAAAATCCTGGAAGTGGTGAAGAACAGCACGCCAAAAGTCACCAGCCTTATGGAAGTTCCGGTGGCGCCAACGGGGGAAATCCTACTCCAGGTGAAATTCGCCGATGTGAACCGCCAAGCGGTTAGCGCGTTGGGCATCAACATCCTCAGTCTGCCCGGATCCAAGAACATTGGCACCATTTCCACACAGCAGTTTGCGCCTCCCCAACTAACCTCCGGGTCAACCGGCGCTGGCACGAAGATCGGGTTGAGCGACTTGCTGAATATTTTCATCTTCCGCCCGGACATCAACTTTGCCGCCACAATCAAGGCGTTACAAGCGAATAACGTTCTGCAAATCCTCGCGGAACCCAACCTGATAACTTCCTCTGGCAAGGAAGCCAGCTTCCTGGCCGGCGGTGAATTTCCGTTTCCCGTTTTGCAATCCACGGGGGGTGGCGGAGGAAGCGCCGCAATCACGATTCAATTCAAGGAATTTGGCGTTCGCCTGAAGTTTACTCCCACGCTGACTGCGGATGGACTCGTCCATTTGAAGGTGGCGCCGGAAGTGAGTTCTTTGGACTTTGCAAACGCACTCACCATCCAGGGTTTTACGATTCCCGCTATCGCTACGAATCGCGTGGAATCGGAGATGGATTTGAAAGACGGGCAGAGCTTCGCAATTGCAGGGTTGCTTGACAACCGGGTGACCGAACAGCTATCGAAGATTCCCGGCATCGGGGACATCCCGATTTTGGGAAAGCTTTTCCAGAGCCGGAGTCTGACTAAGAGCAAAAATGAATTGCTCATCGTGGTCACCCCAGTGATCGTCCATCCTCTGGATCAAGCGCCTCAGGGCCCGCGAATGCCAAAGCCATTTCTGGAGCCGCTGCCTGCGCAGCAAGCGCCGCCTCCGGCCTCCAAGTAATATCGGAACGCCGTATACGGTTGATATTGCCGAAGAGAAGATTGAAGGGATTGGGGGTAAACCGGCCAATGTTAGCGGTAGCAGTAGCCAGTAGCGATATGAGCAGCTCGGCACAACTTTTGGCTGCTTTGCAACAGACTGGCTTGGCGAAGTCCATCAAGCAGTGGAGTATCCCGTCTGATAAACTTCCGGATTCCTCCGAGGCCCCTCCGGACGTCGTTTTTCTGGACCTCTCGCGCGACCCGGAGCAGTTCTTCTCATTTGCCGCGCACGTCCGGCGCGTTCACCCGACCGTCAAACTCGTGGCGGTTTCCGCCGTCGTCCCGCCAGGTCATCAGCTCCTGCTGGAAGCCATGCGCAGCGGCGTGCAGGATTTCCTGCCCAAGCCCGTGAGCTCGGACACCTTGAAGGATATGCTCTCGCGCTTCGATCAGGACCTCGAAGCGAAAGACCGTCCATCCCTGGATAAATTGATCGTCGTGATGGGCTCCAAGGGCGGCGTGGGCGCAACCACGGTCTCGGTAAATTTGGGTGTTCAGCTTTCCACCTTTGCCAAAAAGCGTGTCGTCCTTCTCGATTTTGCCAGGCCCCTCGGCAACGTTCATCTCTTGCTCGACCTCCATCCGCGTTTCAGCGTCCGCGATGCCGTGGAAAATCTGGATCGTCTGGACAGCCACTTCTTCACCGGGCTTTTGACCCAGCATAAAACCAAGCTGGACGTCCTCGGCGGCATCACCCAACCGGAAGAATGGCAGCGCATTGCCGTTTCTCCTCTCGAGCGGGTTGTGAACGTCGCTCAAAGCACCGCCGACATGGTGCTTCTCGACATGGGATCGCAATTCTCTTCCGAGTGGAGCCCCATCCTGCGTATGGCTCGCATGATCCTGATCGTCGCGGAAGCCAATGTTCCCGCGCTCTGGACCCTCGAACGCCGCCTTCTCGCTCTGAAAGGTTTCGGAATCGAACCCGAACGTGCCCGCATTATCATCAACCGTTGGCACAAAGGCGACAACGAGGTGTTGAAAAGCATCCAGAAGGACATCAACCGCCCCGTTTTCGCTTGTCTTCCCAATGACTTTCGAAAAGCCAGCCAATCCGTAAATCTTGGCACTCCTCTCATGGAGAATCACAACAACGTGCTCAGCGGCAGCTACCAACAAATCGCAGCAAAGCTGGCAGGTATGGAAGACAGCCCCGCAGCGAAGAAGGGTTCGCTCGGCGGGTTTTTCTCATTTTCCACAAAAAGGTGATCTAGCATGCCAGCACCAATTGTCATTCCAACCACTCGCACGGATTTCGGCGCCGTAAAAACCGCCATCCACCGCAGGTTGATTCAGAAACTGAATCTCGACCGCCTGACCGAAGTCAACCGCGAGGAAGTCCGCCGCGAGGTTGGCCAGATTCTGGAAGCTTTGGTAGTCGGAGAATCCACTCCAATGAATCTGCAGGAAAGAGAGCGCCTGGCACAGGAAGTGCTCGATGAGGTTTTCGGGCTGGGCCCGCTCGAGCCGCTTCTCGCCGACCCCACCATCGACGACATCCTCGTCAATGGGCATCGCCACGTTTACATTGAGCGCAGAGGTATTCTCGAACAAACGGGAATCCAGTTCCGCGATGACGCGCACCTGATGTCCATCATCGACCGCATCGTCTCCGCAATTGGACGCCGTATCGACGAATCCTCCCCCATGGTGGATGCGCGTCTCTCCGATGGTTCGCGCGTGAACGCCATTATCCCGCCATTGGCCGTGGATGGCCCGTGCCTCTCGATTCGCCGCTTCGGACGTGCGCCGCTCCAGGCGGATGATTTAATCAGAAACAACAGCCTGACTCCCCAGATGCTGGAGCTTTTAAGCGGCTGCGTAAAGGCCCGCTTGAACATCCTAGTTTCCGGAGGAACGGGAGCCGGTAAGACCACATTCCTCAACGTTCTTTCCTCTAACATCTCCAACCGCGAACGTATCGTGACCATCGAAGATGCCGCCGAGTTGCAACTCCACCAGGAGCATGTGGTACGCCTGGAAACACGTCCGGCGAACATCGAGGGAAAAGGCTCCGTCCAGCAGCGGCAACTGATGATCAACTGTCTGCGCATGCGCCCCGACCGCATCATCGTGGGTGAGGTCCGCGGCGAAGAAGCTCTCGACATGTTGCAGGCCATGAATACCGGACACGACGGTTCGCTCACCACCATTCACGCCAATAGCCCGCGGGACGCTTTGAGCCGCTTGGAAACCATGGTGGCCATGGCCAACCTGAATATCCCCCAGAGTGCTATCCGTCGTCAGATCTCTTCGGCTCTTGATTTGATCGTCCAGGTGAGCCGCCTCAGCGACGGTACCCGCAAAATTGTCAGCATCGCAGAGCTTACTGGCATGGAAGGCGAGGTCGTAACCATGCAGGACGTTTTTGTCTTCCGCAAGCGTGGAATTAAAGAGAACGGCGAAGTGATCGGTGAATTTGCGCCCACGGGGATTCGGCCCAAGTTTGCCGAGCGCCTGCTGATTACCGGCATTCAGCTTCCCATGGCAATGTTTGAAGTTTCTTCGTTCAGGTAAGGAGCGAACTATGGCATTCCTGCTGTCCATTCTCACGTTCCTGATCGTGACCGTGATACTCGTCACCATTTGGTTGTTCATTGGGAGTAATCCGAATCAGGAGATGGTCCGCCGCCGGATGGAGTCCGTTCGGAAAGCCGAGCGCCGCGGCAACGTCAGCCTCAGTGTGGAACTCGTGCGCGATGAAATGCTCAGCAGCGTTCCCGTGCTTCACCGCTTCATGGTGAAGTGGTCCTGGTTCACTCGCTTCAAGAGTTTTCTTATGCAGGCCGGCTTGAAGACCAGACCCGCCAAGATAATGCTCATCAGCAGCGTCCTCGGCCTTGCCGCTTTTATCATCACCGGCCATTTCCTTCCCCACTTCCCATTTCCCTATGTCGCCGCTTTGGTTGGAGTCGCCGCTCCGTTCTTCTACGTGGCCTTCTTGCGGCGTCGCAGGTTGGCGCGATTCGAAGAACACTTCCCCGAAGCTCTCGATCTATTGGGCCGTGCGGTTCGTGCGGGCCACGCATTCACCACCGGCTTGGAGATGATTGCAAAGGAATCTCAGGAACCCATCGCCGGCGAATTTCGCACCTGCTTTGAAGAACAGAATTTCGGCCTGCCTTTGCGCGATGCCCTCCTGAATCTCACCGAACGCGTTCCCCTCGTGGACGTTCGTTTTTTTGTCACCGCACTGCTGATTCAAAAGGAAACCGGTGGAAACCTCGCCGAAATCCTCGATGGCCTCGCTCGCGTCATTCGAGAACGCTTCCGAATTCACAGGGAAGTGCAGACCCGCACGGCTCAGGGTAAATTGACAGCGGCAATCCTGATTGCCATACCCCCTTTTATGGTGTTCGCTTTGGGAGCAATAAACCCGCAATATATGAAAACCCTTTTCCTCGATCCACTGGGTCCGACCATATTGGGGATCGCGGGAACTCTCCAGGTCATCGGATCTGCGCTTCTTTGGAAAATTATTCATATCGAAGTTTGAGCTGTCGGTTGGGGAAAACATTATGGTTTGGACTATCACGATTCTCACGTTCTTGGCCACCGTCGCTGTCGCCGGGGCTTTGCTCTACGCTTTGGTGCCTGGCGAATTGGGTGTTGCCGGTCGCCTTTCCCGTTTGTTCAATAACGCCGCTCCCGTCGAGGACGTCCGATTCTCGGAGAAACAAAGGGAACGCGTACGCGAGACTCTCGCCTCCATCGGAAAACTGGTCTCTTCGCCTAAGTCTCAGACCTCCAGCACCGAGCTCCTGATGATTCGCGCCGGCTACCGCAGCTCCGACGCCATCATGTCGATGAAAGGCTTGAAAATACTCATGCCGCTCGGTGCGGCGGCGCTCGCTTACTTCACCGGGCTCTATCGCTACAATCCATTTATGATTTTAACTCTGGCTCTTGTCGGGGGTTATCTCCTCCCCGATCTCGTGCTCATTTGGCGGGTTAGCGTCCGTCAGCATAAATTGCGCCTAGCCCTTCCCGATGGACTCGATCTCCTCGTCATTTGCGTCGAAGCAGGGCTTGGATTGGATCAGGCCCTTATGCGCGTGGCTCAGGAACTCCGCATCACTCACGCCGAACTCAGTGACGAACTGCATCTCGTCAATCTTGAAATGCGCGTCGGTAAGACCCGCGTGGAGGCCCTGCGCGAACTCGCCCGCCGCACCGGCCTGGAAGACATCAAGTCCCTGGTCGCCATGCTCATCCAGACCGAGCGCTTCGGCACCAGCATCGCGCAATCCTTGCGCGTCCATTCGGATGATTTACGCACAAAACGCCGCCAGCGCGCCGAGGAAATGGCCGCCAAGACCACAGTGAAAATGGTTCCCGTGCTCGTCTTTTTCATCTTTCCGGCTTTGATGGTCGTGATTTTGGGTCCCGCCGTGCTCGCTATAATGCGGCAGTTGATGCCCGCGCTGTAGCGATCGCAGCAGACGCCGTCCTTCGATGGGGAGCGGCGAACTTACAACGAAGGAAAGGGGCAATACTATGGACGGAACAACACTGATTCGAGTTATAGCAGGCGTTCTGTTTTTTGTCGTTTTATTCATTATCATCTGGCGCAGAAAGCGTAAGTCGCTCCAGTAAACACCGGCACTGCATCTTTGCCCAGCGTGGAATCGCCAGATGAGGGAGGCGAAAGGGAGCGTATGTCCAGTAACGGTCAAAACCGGTCCGTGTACGTCTACAACAAAACACGTGAGACATTTTTGGCCACCGAAGCTAGCATCGCGGACAGCTACTTACCCCGCCTCATTGGACTTCTTGGGAAAACGAAGCGGTGGGCGCAGCTTGGTCGGGGCCTGTGGATTGTACCCTCTCAAGGTGTGCACACCATCGGGATGATGTTTCCGATCGACCTGATTTTTCTCAGTAAGGATAACCAGGTTATTGGGGTGGAAGAGCACGTCCGCCCCTTCCGGATCTCCAAAGTATCCCTGAAAGCAACAAGCGTTCTGGAGCTTCCTCCGCACACGATCTATCGCTCGCGAACAATGGTCGGGGACCGGCTTGAGATTGCTCCCGTTCGCTAATAGCTTTGTGCAAGATGACTCTTCAGCTGGTTCGAATCCGAACCTACTAAGTTCCGCATAATATAGGGTCATTCTGGCCGTAAAGAAGCCTGTTTCCAGAAGGCGGTGATCAGGGTGGGGCGGCGGCGCATGTTTTGGAGTGCGTGACGGGCGCCGTGCTTCAATTCGGCGAAGTCCTTGGGGCAGGCGTTGGGAAGTTTGTGGTGCTTGCAGTGGCCCCAGATGTATTCCGTGGGATTCAATTCCGGAGCGTACGCGGGCAGGTACTCGGTGTGGATGCGGCCCTGCTGTGCGGCCACGAAGTCCTGCACCACCCGGCTGCGATGGGCGGGCAGCCGGTCCCGCACCAGCAGCAGCTTTCCGGGAATGTGCCGCAGCAGGTGTTTGAGAAACGTCACGATCTGCGGTGCGCGGATCGCTCCGGGATACAACCGGAAGTAGAAATTCCACAGCGTAATGCGCGCGATGACCGATAGGGTCTTCCAGTTGAAGTGATACTGCAGCACCGGTGTGTGGTCCTGGCGCGACCACGTCCGGCAGCGGTGCGGTCGCTGGCTCAGTCCGCTTTCGTCCAGGAAGACGATCGTTCGCCGCTCTTTTTGGGCTTTTTTTTAATGTCCGGCCAAGTGACCTTCTTCCCGTGACGGATGGTTTCTTCGTTGCGCTCCAGCGCCCGGCCCGCAGGCCGCTGGCAGCTCCAGCCGAACGCCACCAGAATCTTCCACACGTGGCCCGGATGATAACCAACGCCAAATTCCTTCTCGATCAGCTCCGCCACGCGCTCGGAAGTCCACAAGCTGGTTTCGTAGCGAGCACCGAACTCCACAATTTCAGCGCCATACCTCTTAAGCGCGTTCCGAGTTTTCCTAGAGTGAAAAGTAACGTCGCAAGATCCTTATCCAAAATGCTTTGCTTTATTTGGATATATCACAGGCAGACCCTCTCCCGGTCAAGAACGGCCCGCGCCTATCCCACACGACGTCGAAAAAGGACGACAAATCCCCCTCGAATTCCTTTCGCGCCGCGTCCGCACTGATTGGGAGAACTTGGACCGTGACCTCAGGGAAACCAACTAACCTCGGAGCGTGCTTTCCGCCTCCTCAGCACTTACCACACGTCCGCAGGCGAGACAACCGTGTGGGACATCTAGATGGCCGACAACGCTGGCCAGTGTCGAGTTCAAGCTCCCCCGCCACCTTGTCTAGGCTTGGATTGGAAGTCATCAAACTCCGAGTCGTGGGGTGTTTGTCCACTTCTCAAAGCAGCTCGCGTTCTAATTGGCTTAGCCTGTTTGCCTTCCAAATATCTTGCCGACAAAGTCTTGCACGATTTCGAACCCTGCCGACAGCCTTACATCGAGATCACATTCACGGGCTAGCGCTTGGAACACCGGTTCCCACTCGGAGGGCGGCGGCTGGAGCTTTCGAGGCATGGGGTGTGTCGCCCTTTTCGCAAACGTCGCTTTTATAGCAGCCGCAAGTCTCGGATTGTCGAGTTTTCCGTGCCGAATCAGAAGCAGCATATCGATCAGATCTTTCGTTCTGGTGTTCGCGCGATCCTCGCGCGGCAGTGA
>WNFA01000378.1_pt1 | contig 50630 bp, 43 predicted proteins | sample 5400481 | NCBI WGS metagenome assembly WNFA01 (sample SAMN13153340, study PRJNA577476) | soil metagenome | isolation source: 120 cm saprolite under Douglas fir tree site 2 hole 1 replicate 2 | place: USA:California | collected 2015-04-18 | reverse complement strand
GCAAACTCTCTCGATGCAATCGTTGTGACGGACGGTGACCACCGCCTTGTTTACGCGAATCCGAAAGCCTTAGATTTATTCGGCGTCTCGGAATTGAACATGAGGAAGTTCACCACCGACACCTTTCTTTCACATTGTCAAAATCTAGAACTTCGACGGAAATGGTTCGCCATAAGACGAGACGAGAGGTATGGTAAATGCAAGATTAGGCGACTGGACGGAAGCTTACGAGTCGCAGAGTATATTTTTGTTGCTAATTTTATCGCTCGTCAAGATTTATACAGCTTCCAGAACGTTGCTCCGCCTGGGATTACTCAGTTAAGATTTAGCGCAAAAATGCCAATCAGCCACATTGAGGACTCTAGGAAATCGATTTCTGCTGCAAACGTGACCTGCAAACGTGACAAAACAAGTTAAGCCAAAACCGGGGCGGACCGCGATTGGCCCGCGCTGCGATTGCGAATCACGTCCAGAAAATCGAAATGACTCCTGACGGAAAGACGTACGTGGCATCGGGATCGTGGGATTTACCGGGCGGTGGATCGGGGGCTGTTAGCATGGTGCCGGGGGCCCGGTTCGCACCATGCAGCCGCGGCCCGATCACTCCCCAGATCACGTTCCACATCGAGGTGGCGGCGTAAAAATTAGCTGCCAAGATTCGCGGTCGGTAGAAGTGCCGGTTGGTTGCGGGGGGCAGATTTGAACTGACGACCTTCGGGTTACGAGGGCGATCTCGGGGCTGACGCGGTGCCAGAGAACCCGAGGAAACCCACGAAAATCCAGCAAATTTGCGAATTTGAGTTGGACCGTTTTGGCTGGTGTCGCTCCTAGTTTAGGCATAGAAGAGATATAGCGACGCCCTGGCCGCGCGGAGTCCCGTCGCGCCCGGCGCCCTTGGAGAGGCGGTCCTCCCTTCGGCAATCTCAACACTTCGCCACCGCTTCGATAAGTCCTGATGCCTCGAAAACTTGTTTCCCAAAGAACTCTCGTGTCGGTGATGCGCGCCCTCCGAGAGCATGGAACTGCCGCGTACGAGTTGGAGGAGCCCCCCGATTTCGGCGCGTTGCTCCACGAAAATGATTTTCCCGATTGGTTCGTAACCCATTCGAGAAGCCAGTACATCTAATCGTTTACGACACCTCGCGACAGCGCGCGCATCCAAGATGTTGGAGGTGGTTTATGGTAAAAGCAGCACTTTGGGCCGAATTGAAGGCAAAAGCCGGGAAAGAGAAGGAGCTGGAAGAGTTTCTCAAGTCGGCGCAGCCTCAGGCGGAGCGCGAGAGGGACACTGTCAGCTGGTACGTAGTGAAGATGGGCCCGTTGGACTTTGGGATATTTGATACGTTTGCGGACGACGCCGGACGGAAAGCGCATCTGAACGGCGAGATCGCCAAAGCCTTGAAGTCCAAAGGGCCAGAGTTGTTGGATGGCGATCCGAAGATTCACCAGATCGAGATCATTGCCTCAAAAACGGGAAGCTCGGCATCGCGCGCTGGAGCTTAAGCGTTACGAAATTCTGAGGCAGATCAGACAACAGAAAGGGGAGCCAGACTACTACGGCTCCCCTTTTGTTTTTTCCTCGATCCTGCTTGCGCGTGGTTTCCCGTTAAAACTGGTAGCGCAGAGCGAATTGCATGACGCGGTTGGTGTTGGCTTGAGTGGTGATTTGCCCGAAAGTGGGCGAGTTGATGTTGGCGCCAGGATCGGAAAAGTTGGTGTGATTCAAGGCGTTGTAGGCTTCGGCGCGGAATTGGATGGTGTGTTTGTCGGACCATGGCATGAGGAAGCGCTTGGAGAGCGACATATCGAAGTTCACGAAGCCGGGTCCGCGGAGATTATTTCGGGTGCCGATTTGTCCGCCGAAAGGATTCGCGAGAGCCGCTTTGGCGGCAGCGGGATCGGCAGACAACTGAATCTAAACCGATACGTCGAACCTACATCGCCAGTGCAATTTGGGACTCGCTGGGCAGCGTGGCGAATTGCGTGGTGCCGGGGGCGCGATATGCACCACGCGTCGAATCAGATTTCAGGTATCCTTGGCAACTTGAGGAGTAGTGAAGGATCGGGTTCGGAATCCTCCAGGAATCCGGATTTGGCCTTGAAGATAATGTTAGCGAGCCCCAGCGTAAAAAGAGAAGACCGAACTGATGCGGACCCTGGCGAATTCGATAAGCCCTGGTATCGGATGCTGTTTCTGGGTGTGATGTGGTGCTGGAACTAGGATTCGTAACGTCTGCATAAATTGACTTGGGTTAACAGCACCCGTAAAATGAGCGCACCATGACGGAGTTTCGGCCTCTCAGCGGACAGACAATCTCTCATTATCGTATTCAGGAAAAACTCGGTGGTGGCGGCATGGGCGTGGTTTATCGAGCAGATGACACCCGGCTCGACCGAAGCGTGGCTCTTAAGTTCCTTCCGGAGGACACTCCTACTGACGCGCAGACACTTGAACGATTCCAGCGCGAGGCACGTGCAGCTTCGGCGTTGAACCATCCTAATATCTGCACCATTCATGACGTTGGCGAGTACGATGGCCGGCCTTTTATTGTGATGGAGTTACTAGAAGGCCAGACGCTGAAACACCGGATCAGTGGCATGGCGCTGGAAATCGATATGATGCTCGACACCAGCATCGAAATTGCCAATGCCCTGACGGCTGCGCATCAAAGGGAAATCGTTCACCGGGATATTAAACCCGCAAATATTTTCATCACGCGGCGGGGTCAGACGAAGATCCTGGATTTTGGTCTCGCGAAAATGGCACCGAGAAAAGCGCAAGTGGGAGTGACGGATGTTTCCGCTCAGGTGACTGTGATTGAGGATGTAGATTTTCTGACTAGCCCGGGAACAGCTCTTGGGACGATGGCATATATGTCGCCCGAGCAGGCGTTGGGGAAGGAACTTGACGCACGCACCGATCTTTTCTCCTTTGGCGCGGTCCTCTACGAAATGGCAACTGGCAGAATCGCGTTTGGCGGAGATACTTCTGCAGTGATATTTGATTGCATCCTCCATGGCACGCCGAAGGCAGTCTCGGAGCTGAACGCGGCTTTGCCCTTAGAGCTGGAACGTATCATCAACAAGGCACTTGAGAAAGATCGTGACCTTCGTTACCAGACCGCTTCCGAAATCAAAACAGATCTGAAGCGACTGAAGCGCGACCGCGATTCTTCTGGGCGCATGAGCGACACGAAAAGGCAGAGCCCCAGCGGCGAACAACCGGCAGCCGCAGCTCTCGCTTCAGAGAAGTCTGTCGCAGTGCTGTACTTCGAGAATCTCAGCAACAGCAAGGACGACGAATATTTCCGCGATGGTATGACCGAAGACATCATCACGGAGCTGTCGAAAATCAAGGAGTTGCAGGTCTTTCCGAGGGCGGCGGTATTGGTGTATCGAGATAAGCCGGTGACTGGCCCTCAGGTTGGGCGAGAACTTAACGCCGCTTGCGTGCTGAGCGGAAGTTTGCGTAGGGCCGGTAACCGCTTGCGCATCACGGCGCAACTCATCCGCGCTCAAACCGGCCATTCCATGTGGGCGGAACGCTATGATCGCGAACTGAAGGATGTATTCGAGGTTCAGGACGAAATCGCCCGCAACATCAGCCAGGCCTTGCGTATCAAGCTTTCTCCGCAGGAAGAAAAAGCGATTGCCCGAAAGCAAACCGAAAACCCCCAAGCCTATGACTATTATTTGAAAGGCCGCCAGTTCTTCCATCAGTTTCGGCGCAAGGGTTTTGACTATGCCAGGCAGATGTTCGCCCGCGCTATCGTGATTGATCCGCAATACGCTCGTGCTTACGCTGGCGTCGCGGATTGCTGCTCCTTTCTTTACATGTACTGGGACAGCAGCGAAGACAATCTGAACGAGGCAGAGGCCGCGAGTCGCAAAGCTTTGGAGTTGGACGGAGAGCTGGCCGAGGCGCATGCAGCGGGCGGTCTGGCTTTCGCCCTCAAGAAGGACTTCAATCATGCGCAATTGGAATTTGAAGCCGCCATCCGCCTCGATTCCAAACTCTACGAGGCCTACTACTTCTATGCCCGCACTTCTTTCCAGCGCGGGGACTTGGTAAAGGCCGCGGAACTCTATGAACATGCATCCAAGCTCAATCCCGATGACTACCAGGCGGTGAGCTTGCTTGTTCCTGTTTACCACGGATTGGGCCGGCCAATAGAAGCTGCTGCCACCGAGCGGCGCGCTCTGCAATTGATCGAAAAACACATCGATAGCCATCCGGACGATCCACGCGCGCTGTACTTGGGCGCGGGAATTCTCGCGCGGCTTGGAGAGCATGCCAGAAGCTATGACTGGGCTCGTCGTGCGCTCGCCATCGATCCCGAGGAAACGTCGATTCTCTATAACGTCGCGTGCGTCTACGCCTTGCTCGGTCGCTCTGAAGACACCCTCCGTTGTCTGGGAAAAGTCATGGAGCACGGTACTTTCTACAAAAATTGGGCCGCCAAGGATTCCGATCTCGACTCCGTGCGCTCCGATCCCCGCTTCCAAGCCCTGATCAGCTAGCGTTCTTTAGCGATGTTCCAGCGTCTGCAGGCTGGTTCGGTAGCGGATCGTGCACCACAAATGCACCACGACCCCGGACGGGATTTCACTTCCGTCCGGTGTTCGTATTTGCGCGCAGAAATTATTTGATCAGGACGGGTAGAAATGAACACGGTGCTGCTCACTGGCCGAACCTTCTATCACGCGGAGCAGCGCCAGCGCCGGCGTGATCGGCCTGGATACGACATTAGTGCAGCGATGTCGCCCGCTGCGACCGTTAGCGTTATCCTTTTCTGCAGTCTATTACAGGAGAGATGCGATGAAAGCGCTCAGCCAAGACGAAATTCCGAACTTCCCAGCGAGAATCCAAAACGCAAAGATTGATGTGGGAACGAACGGTCGGTTCGCATGGGCGGCGCGTGAACCACGGCTGCATATCGCCAGTGAAGCGGATGGGGCGCTCTTTGTCGAAAACAGGAACGACGGCGAACAAGATCATCGCGACGAATCAGCAGGTTAATATCTCACAAGCGGCCGCGTTGTCGTTTCTCCGCCGCCGCGTGCTCTACACCCTCAACATGACCAGAATTGTCCAGCATCTCTGGGAAGCCATCCGTTTTGAGCGTCGCCTTTTGCAACGCCTCCAGGAGGCGGTGCTTCGAGACGAAGTCCTTGATTATACAGTGGAACGATTGCGTGAGGAGCTTCAGCGCAGACACGAGGCACTGAGCTGTCAATTGCTGGCTCTGCGGGAAGAGAGGCGGAGAATCCAGTGCAAGATCGCCAATTTGGTGGAGGCAATCGCTTCGAGAAAGGGCTCGCCGAACCTGATGGCAGCAATCGCTGATAGGGAAGAGAAGATTCGGGAGATCACAGATCGGCTGATTGAACCCGGCCTGATTCGTTCCAACAGAAGCTCGACGATCTCCGCACGTTCGCGCTCCAGAGACTGTCGAATATCCGCTCCCTGCTTGGAAAGACAGATGCCATTCGCGAAGCCCGCGCGCTATTGGCTGAACAGTTTGGGAAATTTACGCTGAACAGGGTCAAAGACGCGTGGAGTTACAAGGCCGACGGATCGGTTAATTTCTTCGGAGACAGCTTGGTACGCGTGGATGGTGCCGGGGGCCAGAATCGAACTGGCTACGCCCGCCTTTTCAGGGCGGCGCTCTACCACTGAGCTACCCCGGCAATCGATGTAACTCAGCTATTTTAGAGAGCGCGCTGTGTCGAGTCAAATGGCTGCCGCAGCGCGCGTGAAGCCGATCAAAAATGTGATGCCGGTCCGCCTGGGGTAAAACATCCATCACGGGATGATGGCGTCCACCTGACCAGAAAGTGCACTCTCAGTTCCACTTGAAGTCACGGCGGTCACAACGTAGTAGTACGTTTTTCCCGAAGTCACCGAGCCATCCGTATACTTTAACGCGCTCAGTGCCGATGATGTGATTCGGGTGTACGAACTCCCCGATACCGTCGACCGATATACGTAGTATCCGGCAACTCCGGAACTGCTGCTCGCTAGCCAACTTAACGAGACGGAGTGCGTGGTGCTGCTTACGCCGGTACCCGTGACCGCCAGCGAATTGGGCGAATTCGTAGCGTTGCTGACGAGAGATACGGTGCCGCTTACGCTCCCCGTCGCTTTCGGTGCGAACACCACATTCAGTTCGGCCGTCTGCCCGGCAGCTAGCGTAGTACCGGCAACGCCGCTGGTTACACTGAAACCTGTTCCGGTCACGTTAATAGCCGAAATTGTCAGGCTGGAATTTCCGCTGTTCTTCACCGCAACCTGCAGCGGGCTCGATCCTCCGATGATTTCGCTGCCAAAATTCAGACTGGTCGTTCCCAGCGAAATGGTCCGCGTTGAACTCGTTCCGGCCCCGCTCAGCGCCAACGTGTACGTCGGATTCGTCGTTGCGTTGCTCGTGATCGTTACGCTGCCGGTGACACTGCCCGCAGACGTTGGATTGAATCCGATCGTGAAATTGGACGTCTGCGCCGCTGCCAGCGTCAGCGGCAGCGAAATCCCGCTCAGGTTAAAGCCTGTGCCGCTCACCGTGGCGCCGGAAATCGTCACGCTGGTTCCGCCGGTGTTTTTCAGTTGCACCGACTGTGAATTCGTTGTGCCATTCGCGACCGTTCCGAAACTAACGCTGGATGGTGTGGTTGCAACCGTGCCGGCGGCAGTCGCTCCCGTTCCGCTCACCGAATATTGCGCGCTTCCGTTCGTGGCGTTGCTGGTGAACAAAACATAACCGGAAAACAGCCCGCTGCTGGTGGGCGCGAATTTTACCGACAGCGTGATGTAACTGCCTGCGGTAATTGTGTGCGGGACCGTCAATCCAGTGGTGCTGAAACCGGTGGCGTGCACCGATTCCCCCGAGATGTGCACGGGTGCCGAACCGGTATTCTTCACCGTCAGCGTGATGGTCTTGCTTGAACCTACATTTACGGACCCGAAACTTCCCGGCGACGGGTTGAACGACAGCGTGCCGCTTGCCAGAAGCCCTTGCCCCTGTGCTGCACCTGCGGAAAAAATTACCGCTACAAATATGAACGAGATGTACGAAAAATATCGGCAACTCCGCTGCCAAAGGTTAGGGTTTGTAGAATCGGTCTCTGGGAAAACCGCGGAAAGATAAAAGTCGAGCAATGAAGCCCGAGGCCCTAGGATTGCATGTCCCGTCAAGGCTACGGGCTACTGCATACCTAAATCTACTGAACAAGAGCAGCGAATGTGAGCTAAGTCTTCTAGTGGCCCATGGGGATGGTACTACCTGACCTCAAGTACAGGGCTCTTTTGGCGCTGCGATATATAACGAATAAGAGTTGATAATTGATGCGTTGAACGGGCCAACTTCCTACTGCATGGACTCGTCGTATTCCTTCATCCAACTCTTGCCTTTTAACACCTCGCGCGGCCGCGTTCCATCAGGCGGCCCCACGATGCCGTCTTTCTCCATCACGTCAATCAGGTGCGCAGCGCGACCGTAGCCAATGCGCAACCGCCGCTGCAGCGTGGAAGTGGACGCACGCCCCATTTCACAGACCACACGCACTGCATCCTGATAGAGTGCGTCGTCCGCTTCTTCGCCAGCCGCTTCGCCGTTGCTACCGCTCTCAGGTTTGCCGTTCTCGTCTTTCGGCGCTTCCAGCAATTGTTCGTTGTACTTTGCTTGCGCCTGCTGCCGCCAGAAGTCGCACACGCCAGTGATTTCGTCCTCACTAACCAGCGGCCCGTGGATGCGGTGCAGTCGCGCTGAACCCGCCGGCAGATATAGCATGTCGCCGCGCCCCAGCAATGATTCCGAGCCGTTCGAATCCAGAATGGTTCTAGAATCCACCTTGCTGGCCACTCGGAATGAAATACGCGCAGGGAAGTTCGCCTTGATCAATCCGGTGATCACGTCCACGCTCGGACGCTGCGTTGCCAGAATCAAATGGATGCCCACCGCTCGGGCCATCTGCGCCAATCGTGTGATGGACTCTTCTACATTATTCGTGTCCACCATCATTAAATCCGCCAACTCATCGATGATGATCACCAGGTAGGGAAGCGGCTTGTGCTCAGTCTCTTCCACATTTTCAAAAAGCGATAACGACTGCGTCTTTTGGAACGTCCGGTTGTACTGCTCAATGTTTCGCACGCCCTTTTGCGCCAGTAGCTTCAGACGGTTTTCCATTTCGCGGGTGGCATTGCGCAGCACGTTCGAAGCGATTTTTGGATCGGTCACCACCGGTGCGATTAGATGCGGAATTCCTTCGTACAAATTCAATTCCAGACGCTTAGGATCGACCAATACGATTTTTACGTCGTCCGGCGTCGCTTTATACAAGATAGACATCAGCAGCGAGTTGATGAAAACGCTCTTACCGGTGCCGGTCGAACCCGCAATCAGCAGGTGTGGCATGCTCGCCAAATCGGTCACGCGTATCCGTCCGTGCAAATCGCGGCCCATCGCCAGCGTCAATTTGCTGGCCGAGCCGACAAATTCCTGCGCCTCAATGATTTCGCGTAGCGCAATCGTTTGCCGATTTACGTTCGGTACTTCAATGCCGATCGTGGATTTTCCCGGAATCCGTTCAATTAAAATTGATTCCGCCTGCAGCGCCAGGCACAAATCTTCCGTCAATCCGATAATCCGGCTGTACTTGATTCCCGCCTCCGGCTTGAACTCAAACGTCGTCACGACCGGGCCTGGATTGATCTGCGTCACGCGCCCTTGTACATCGAATTCCAGGCACTTTTCTTCAATCGCCCGCGCGCGGTCCTTCAGTCCCTCTTCGTCCAGCTTTTGCGAACGTTCCCCCTCGCGCAGCAAATTGATCGGCGGCAATTTGTAATTTGTATTGGTCTTGGCGATTTTCGCGTCGGAAGATTTCTTTGCGGGTTTTTCCGCCTTCTCCTGATTCAGAAACAGGATGGGCGCTTTGTGCGTTGCGCCTTTTTCTTCGTCTTCCTCATCTATCTCGGATTTGCCACGGAAAATATCGCTTTCATCCGGCAACTGGATGGCTTGCTGCGCTTCGTTGAATGTCGCAGCTTTGCCTACTGGCTTCCTGCCTTCCAGACGATTGGCTTCCACTCGTCGCCGCATCCGTTCCTGCTCGCGACCGGCTTGCCAGTCATGCCATTTGGCCTGCGCCTTTTGCAGGATTCCCAGCTTTTCTACCGCTCCCACCGGACCGCGCGGGCCAGTCACCCATGCGTGTGAGCTCGCGAACGAAAAACTTGTCGTCAAGAACGTTGCCGTCACCAGCAAGGCCAGCGAAACAATGTACGCCCCGGCTCTGTTGAAGCCCGCCAGAAGAGCGCTCGCGAGTAGCGTCCCCAGCATTCCGCCTGCAGGCAGCGCGCCGCGAACGTCCGGGAAGGGAACCAGCGCCAATAGCGGAGGAAGCGACAGCAGCAACAATCCATATCCGAAAAGCATGGCTTTTTGTGACGCAACTTGTTTGCTGCGAAACCATTTTAGCCCGAGCCAGAACACGGCCAGTGGTAACAGAAATGCCGAGTACCCCAATGCCTGGAACATCAGATCCGCACTGTAGGCGCCAACGGGTCCAATTAGATTGTGCGGAGGTGCATCATTCGCGCTACTGGCCGAAACGCTGAATGATGCGTCGGCGGGCCAGTATGTGAATAACGCGGCGGCCAGCAAAATCGCCAGCGTAAGGCACAAGAATCCAATCAGCTCATTGAGCCGCTTGTTGCCGGTAGGTGTTAGAAAACGCACGAGGTCTCCTCAGCTTTTTGGGGAAGGCTGAGTGCGACAGGCGGCTTGGCGCTATCCACCGCTTGCCTGGAGGAACTGCAGGAACAGCTAGATGATACCAAACAAAATCGCTCTGACAAGGCCTCGTTCCAATCGTTTGTCCATCCGTGCAGGAGCTCTCACTTTCACGCATTAAGTATGCGTAGATTGCCATTCTTGCTTTCGTAGTGGCCGGTCCTCAGACCGGTTCTTTTGACTTTTGCAGCGATGAGTTTATCCCGGCGTCGATTGCGGACGAACCCGAGATGCTACTTCAGATATCCCAGCGCCCACGCCAGCACTGCGCTGCCCAGAATAATTCGGTAGATCGCGAACGCCGCAAACCCGTGCTTCCTTACCCACGCCAGGAACCAGGCCACCGCCGCATACGCCACGATGAACGACACCACAAATCCAATCGCCAGAATAATCCATCCGTGCGCGTCGATGTGTGAAACTCCAATCGCGTTCTCACCCTTGCCCCGCAGCGACTTCAACAAATCGTAGCAAGTTGCCACCACCATCGTCGGAATTGACAGAAAAAACGAAAACTCAAGCGCCGATGCTCGCGACATCCCCGCCAACTGCCCGGCCGCAATGGTGGACATCGATCGCGACGTTCCGGGGAAGACAGCCGAAAGAATCTGGCAAGCTCCAATCCAAATCGCTTGTCCCAGACTCATCGCCTCCATGTGCCACGTATGGATCAAAGAGCCCGAGGCGCCTTCGCCCGCGGCCTCGGACTTCGCGTTTCTCGCATCCACCAGCCACATTACGATTCCGCCGATCACCAGCGCGCTTCCCATAATGACCAGGCTCTCCAGATGTTTCCCGATCGTTTTTGTCAGGAGGAACGCCGGAATCGCTGTCACCACGAACGCCACGATCGTCAGGCTCAACGGATGCGTCAGGGCCGTTCGGTCCCCGCGCTCGCCTTGCGGAAATGTCGAAAAAAGCTTCGCGATACGCTCGCGAAAATACACTGGCAGGCAGAGAATCGCGCCCAGTTGAATCACGATTGTGTACATCTTCCAGTAACCGCTCGTCAGATCAATGTGCAGAAGCGCTTCGCCGATACGCAAATGCGCGGTGGAGCTGACAGGTAAAAATTCGGTAAGTCCTTCGATGATGCCGAGTATCACGGACAGCAGGTAATCGCTCAAATCGCGTCTCCGGAAGTTGGCGTCCCATTACAATCGTTTACGACGGTATTAAGAACTCGCGCCGGGCGCAGCAATTAGCTTCTTACGCATTTCGAATGCGTCTAGGCGGCCAGAATAATAATTTTTCAGCACCGCTTCTTTACGGTATCCGTGCCGCTCCCAGAACGCAATCCCGGCTTCATTGGTCGTTGCAGTTTCCAATAGCACCGTGCGCACACCGCGAAATCTTAAGTTCGCTTCGCTCTCGCCTACCAATGCTGTTCCCACTCCGTGCCGGCGGTGCGATTCCGCAACATCCAAAGTAATAATATGCGCGAGTGGCGGATTTTCTTCGCTCAGTATGAATCCCACAATTTTTCCGCCGTCCAAGGCCACCAAGCATTCCGCTCCCGCCTGGGCAAGAAAATAGCGAAGCATTGTTTTTGAGTACGCAATTCCAGGCGGAAAACACGCCTGATCCAGCTTGTACATCGACGCAAAATCGTGCGGCTCGTATTGTCGAATGGTCACGCCCACGCCGGAGATTGTAGGAATACCATCGTGCGCCTGTCGAATTATTTTCCGGTGATCAACCGCGATTTCTGCTAATCTGTCGGTGCTGAATTGCTACACCACAAAATTCCTTTGAGGAGGCGCCTGTGCGAACCGTTAATCCCCTTACGGGAAGAGTGCGTCTCCATGCCCTTCTCCTGAGCTAATATTTCCACTGTGATTTTGATTTCGAACTCAGCCTGTGTAACCGGCTGCTTCCGTCCGCTTAAAATCGCGGGCGCGGCTCGTCCAGTGCCTTGCGCACGTTCGAGAAGAGGAGAATCGCATTGCATTCATTGCAAGATTTAGGATGGTCGGATTTTTTTGCGTCACAGCTGGCGGAAGTCCCTGCTGACTCCGATGTGGTCGTCGCGCGCGTGGCTGAAGAGAATCGCGAAATGTTTCGGCTGCTTTCCGCGCAGGGGGAATTCATGGCGGAAGTCAGCGGAAAATTCCGTCACGAAGTTACCGGGCGCGCGGATTTTCCCGCCGTTGGCGATTGGGTCCTTGCTAGCACGCGGAAAGAAGAAAGTCGCGCAACCATTCATCGCTTGTTGAACCGCAAAAGTAAATTCTCACGCAAAATAGCCGGCAAAAAAACCGAAGAACAAATCGTGGCCGCGAACGTCGATGTAGTGTTCATCGTGAGCTCGCTCAACAGCGAATTCAATCTGCGCCGCCTGGAACGTTACGTGGCTCTCGCCTGGGAAAGCGGAGCGCAACCGGTGATCGTGTTGAACAAATCCGACCTCGCGGAGAACCCGGAAGAGCTTCGCCGTGAAGCGGAAGCGGCGGCCATCGGCGTGCGCGTAATTCTCTCCAGTGCGCTGCGCGGCGATGGCATTTCTGAAATTCGCGAGCTGATGCTGAGCGCTCCAGACAAAACTCCTTTCGAGGAAAATAGTTCAGAAAAAATGCCAGTGGCAAAAACCGCAGCGCTGCTGGGTTCTTCGGGCGTCGGAAAAAGTTCGCTCATCAACGCCATCCTCGGAACGCAGTTACTGGACACCGGCGAGATCCGTGAAAGCGACGATCGCGGGCGTCACACCACCACCACGCGGAACCTGATTGTCGCTCCGAACGGCGGAGTGCTGATCGACACGCCGGGCATGCGCGAGTTGCAGTTGTGGGATGCCAGCGACGGTATTGATCAGGCGTTCGGCGAAATTGCGGAACTTGCCGCCCAATGCAAATTTCGCGATTGCAAGCATGTGAACGAACCGGGATGCGCTGTGCGCGCGGCAGTGGAATCGGGTGCGCTTGCGGCGGAGCGGCTGGAAAGTTTTCACAAATTGGGCCGTGAAGAAAAGTTTGTAGCTGCGAAACAGGATGCCGCGGTGCGCGCCGAGCAGACCAAGGCTCTGAAACAATTAATGAAGAAGCAGAACCGGTTCTATCGCGACCGCGGGCGTTGATTGTTCGTAGCGGAAGTCCCGGTGCGGACGAATCGAAGAGAGATTCCTCACTGCGCTGCGCTGCGCTCCGTTCCGTTCGGAATGACGGCGGGGGCCTGCGTTCGGAATGACGGCGTTGGGGCCAGCGATGACGGACGCCCTGACAGTCGATGGTGGCACATCGCCAATTCGCGGCGCGGGCTACGAAGATTCGGCGACTTGCGATTCGTGCGGCAATCGAAGAGGGGCACGATATGTCGTGCCCCTACAGAAGAGGGGGAATCGATCATAGTTTGATGGTGACGGTTTTTACCTCGGTGTAGTTGGCGAGGCCGTATTCGCCTAGTTCGCGGCCGATGCCGGATTGTTTGAATCCGCCGAAGGGAGCGGCGGCGTCGAAGACGTCGTAGCAGTTGACCCACACGGTGCCGGCGCGGACGCCGTCGGCGATGGCGTGAGCCTTGGTGATGTCCTGGGTCCAGACGGCAGCGGCGAGGCCGTAAATATTTTTGTTGGCACGGCTGACGACTTCGTCGATGTCCTTGAATTTCAAGATGGACATGACCGGGCCAAAGATTTCTTCCTGCGCGATTTTCATGTTGTCCTGCACATCGGCGAAAACAGTCGGCTCGATGAAAAAGCCTTTGGTGCCGACGCGATTTCCGCCGGCAAGAAGTTTTGCTTTTTCGTTTTTGCCGGATTCGATATAGCCCATCACTTTGTCGAATTGATCCTGGTCGACTTGCGGGCCTTGTTCGGTATTTTTGTCGAAAGGATTTCCGACGGTGCGTTTCTTGGCGCGAGCGACGGATTTTTCCACGAATTCGTCGTAGCACTTTTCTTCGACGAAGGTGCGCGAGCCGGCGCAGCAGCACTGGCCTTGGTTGAAGAACAACGCAAAGTGCGAGCCTTCGATGGCTTTATCGAGATCGGAATCGGCGAAAACGATGTTGGGACTTTTGCCGCCGAGTTCGAGCGTGACGCGCTTAAGATTGGTTTCCGCAGCTGCCCGCATGATCAGGTGGCCCACTTCGGTGGAGCCGGTGAATGCAACTTTATCCACATCGAAATGACGCGCGAGGGCTGCGCCAGCCGTGGGACCGTAGCCGGGCAGAAGATTGACGACGCCTTCGGGGAATCCGGCTTCGATAATGAGTTCGCCGACGCGCAGCGCGGAGAGCGGAGTCTGCTCGGCGGGCTTCATTACGACGGTGCAGCCGGTAGCGAGAGCGGGTCCGAGTTTCCACGCTTGCATCAGCAGCGGAAAATTCCACGGGATGATCTGGCCGACGACGCCGACGGGTTCGTGCTTGGTGTAGCAGAAATATTTGCCCTGAACTGGAATGGTCTTGCCGTGATTCTTGTCGGCCCATCCGGCGAAGTAGCGGTAACAAGCGATTGTGAGCGGCAGGTCGGCGGTGCGCGCGACGGAGTAGGGTTTGCCGTTATCGAGCGCTTCGAGTTGCGCGAGTTCGTCGGCGTGCTTTTCGATGAGGTCGGCGAGTTTGTTCATCAGGACGCCGCGCTGAGCGGCGGTGAGTTTTTTGCGCCAAGGGCCGTGGTCGAAAGCGGCGCGGGCGGCGGCGACGGCCTTGTCCACATCGGCGGCGTCGGCTTCGGCGACTTTGGTGATGACTTCTCCGGTGGCTGGGTTGACGGTTGGGAAGGCTTTGCCGGAGGCGGAGTCCACCCATTTGTTGTTGATCAGCAGCTTGGTTGCGGAGACTTTTACGGTTGGTTCAAAGACTGTGGTGGCAGTAGCCATGATTAGTTCCTCCCTTGGAGAACATTCGAGGAAGCGTACTCCGCTGAGGGAAGGGAAGCAAGAATCGGAGGTAGAGGGAGGTAGAGGGGGCAAAGGAAGTAAGGAAGAGAGAAGCAAAGATTGCCGCAGAGTCACAGAGCGCACAGAGATCGGAAAAGAAATAGTCATGGAATGAGGCAAGGAAGTAACGTTTGACGCGGCGAGCCCCCCGCTAAACTTGGAGGCTTTCAGGCCCAATTCCGGCACCTTCTGGAAATGGCAAGGGAACGGCGACCGTTGTCTGCTTCCTTCGACCATTGCACGATTTTCTGCTTATATCCAGGCTGCTCGTCCACTCCGGGAAGACTTTCGGTCCGGCCATCAGCACTTCGAGCCTCCGCACCGACCCACGACGAAGCCGTCGAAGGTGTTCGCGGGGGAGGATATTTTCTTCAACGTCTCGTCTTTGCCCGGGGCCTCGAGTTTGAATTCTAGCCGAAGGTTTTCAACCGCCTGGTCCTGCAGCAACTCATGAAGGTCGGAGCTGTCGAGTTTAGACAACGGTTTGGTGAAGATTGACATTCTATTCGGCAACTCTCTAAGAGGCGCGTTCGGAAACAGGTGCCCTGCTGACTGCATTTCGTTAAGCCTGTGAGCCTGATGTGATTTTAACAATTCGCGATGCCCCAAGCGCGAATGATTTGGTTAAACCGACAGCGTGGCGAGATGCCGGGAGGCTTATGGGAAGTACTTCTCGCGCCGGGCGAAACGTTTCGGATTCTGCTGACTTTTTGTGATGTGCCAGGCGTCACACCACGAGCAACGATAGGCGCGAAGATCTTTTGGTGCATTGGCGGTGGCGATTTGGTGGGCCGCCGTGGCCAGTGCTTCGCCTTCCGTGGCGTACTGGCGTTTGCCGGTTACCGGACATTTTGATTCGTTGTCCACTGCGAGTTCCTGCGCGTGACACGTTGCCGTGATCTTGCGAGTGTCTCACAATTTCCCGCGAGGTCGTGACGGCGCTGAAGAACCCACGCGCAACGCCGACGTGTGGCGCCCATTTTGTCGGAGCTTAAGCCTGCCTACGCCAGGCGGGCTTGATTCCCATGGCTGCGACCAGGGCCTTTGCAGCGGACGGCTGCGATAATGTTGACTCTAAACCCTTTGAAAAACCGCAAAGGGTGCGGCGCGCTAAATCTACTTGGGGCTTCTAAATATGTGTCCTCTGGCCGAGACACAGAACCCATGCGCAAGTACGGCGCATGGGGCACCCGCTGACTAGCCGGGAGTTATGGCATGGTGGCGCGCCCTAAGGGAAAGTGGTTTAATTCAGGGTGATCGGAAGCCGCACGGTTAGAAACGAATGAAGAAATACAAATTCAAAGCGAAAATTGAAGCGGGGGACGGCGGAGGGGCTTATGTGCTTTTTCCGCACGATACCGTCAAGGAATTCGCCACCAAGGGGAAGGTACCTGTAAAGGCGACTTTCGATGGTGTTCCATATCAGGGCTCGCTTATCAAGTACGGTCATCCACTTCATAGCCTGGGCATCCTAAAGGCCGTACGCGAACAAACCGGAAAAGGCCCGGGCGATATCATTGAGGTCGTTGTTTGGAAAGATGAAGAGGTAAGAACCGTCGAAGTCCCTGCTCAATTTGAAAACTTGATGAAGAAAGAAGGGCTGCTTCCAGTTTTCAAAAAACTGAGTTACACGCACCGCAAGGAGTACTGCCGCTGGATTACGGAAGCCAAAAAACAAGAGACACGATTGAAGAGATTAGAGAAAGCCATTGAAATGCTCAACCAGGGAGTGCGCACTCCGGGGTAGAACAAATTCAAGCGAATTGGACGATGAATGATCGCAGTTGGCGCCTCGTCCCGGATCACGGCCCGAAATCAAAAGAGCCAGGCGCAGCGGCAAATTAGGTGTGCTCGGTCAAGCGGCGCCTTTGAAGGTGATTTTAGCGGTGTAGCCGAGGGAATAGAGGACGCGGAGTAAGAGATCGGTAGACACGGCTTTGGTGTTGCGGTTGAGGATAGCGGTGATGCGAGTGCGGGACGTGCGCGCGAGGCCGGCGACCTGGGCGTGAGTTAGATTTTTTGCGGCGGACGGCTTCGACGATTGTAGAGTTGAGCGCGCTGCGGAGTTCGATTTCGGCGCCATCAGCGGGGGTGAGTCCGAGGGCTCTTGCGAGTTCGGAGGGGGTGCGCGTGACGATGACCTTAGATTTTTTCATTGAGTAAGGCATTGGCCGGGAAAGGGGGCATGCCAAAGTCGTTCGCCATTTTGCGGATCGAGAAGCGCTTTTCCGAGTTCTTTACGCACAGATTGTGGAAACAGGCGAATAGCCGCGATGGCCGCTGGATGGAAGATCGCGGATCTTACGAAAACAATTGTCTCATATTTGGGACATTAGAGTAAAGGACGCACGGGTCGGTTGAGACTGGCACGACAGCCGTAGGACCATCAAGCCGACTTGTGCCGAAGGCCGAGTCAGAATAAATGTAACCGAGTGCCGCTTCATGCAGTAATACCTATTAGAAGCCTAGTTGGAAACTTAGCGAGAGAAAAGCGGATCCCTCGCTGCTCTCGGGATGACACAGAACTGGCCGAAGTACTCGCTGGCTTCTAGAGAGGCCGAGCCATGAAAACGATATTGATCGCGCTTCGCGCCGCGATGTTTGGCGGCGGATTCATTTTACTGTGGGGCTGGGTCGCGCTAAGTCTACACCACCGCTACGACATCGCTCTCGGCATCGCATTGTCCGACTGGACGCGCACCCTGGGCACCGCCGTGATGGCTGCCGGTGGAATACTGGCATTCGCTTGCGTGGCGACCTTCGTCACCCGCGGGGAAGGCACGCCCGCGCCATTTGACCCGCCGCGCAAGTTCGTTGCCGACGGTCCGTACAAGTTCGTGCGCAATCCGATGTATATCGGCGGTTTCGTCGTGCTGTTGGGCTTTGGATTGTACGAACAGTCGAGCGCAATTCTGCTCTTCGCATTACCGTGGCTTCTGCTCGCTCATCTCTTTGTCATCCTGTACGAAGAGCCGCATCTGCACGGCACGTTTGGTGCGCCTTACGACGCTTATTGCCGCTCGGTGCGCCGCTGGCTGCCGCGCCTCTCACCTGCGCCGAAACTCACGCGCTCGGTTTAGGAAGCGGTTAGCACCGGAGAAAGGCTGCACTGCGCGCACTCACTTCGCAGCGGCTTCCAACGGAATCGGTTCGAAGTACTTCGGCACGATTATTTTGGTCTTCGGTGAAGCCGCTCTAACTTCTTGCACGAAGGATTGAAGTGTGTCAATCGAGGATTGCTGAGATGCTGCATACGGAGCAAAGAAGTTGTCCCAATGGGTTGGGATGACTAGCGGTGGAAAATGCAGATCCCTCATGAGGCGGCCAGTGTAATCGTAGATTTCCTTTCGGGAGGATGAAGCTCCCAGGAGAACGACGTCCGGTTCCAATCCCTCGATCTCGCGCTCGATGTAGTTCATCCCGCCAAACACAAGAATTTGATGACCGTGGAAACGGATCAGGTAGGCAAGCGTACCGCCTTCTGGGTGCATTTGCTGGAGGGTCAATGGTGCTTTCATTCCTGCCGGGGCGGTCTCAGAACTGAAATAGTGCTTATGGTCCAGGGGGCTGTGCAGGCTGGGAATCACCCTGACAGAAAAAACTCCGAAATCATAGTCTTCTCCGCCTCGCACGGTAATCAACTGTTGTTCCGGCACGCTGTAGGCACGCATTACATTTTCGGTGCTCTCGGTTCCGATGACCGTGGAGTGGGTCCTGATGGCGATATGAGGAACATCCAGGACGTGGTCGTAATGGGTGTGAGTCACCAGGATGAAGTTTGCGCGGGGGACGTGCGCGTCGATGGCCGCCACATCTGGCACGGCGATGTCATTCCATCCGTAGACTGGGCGCGCGTCTCCCGGAAGTTTCGCATAGGGTGGGGCAAGCGGTGGCGGCGGGCCAAGTATTCGAGAAATATAGGGATCAACGAGAATCACGGTGGACCCGTCGCTGATTCTCCATCCTGCCGCGCCCGTGTACTCGAGCGTCACGACATCGTTCGTTTCGACACGCGGGGGATTCTGGGCGGCAGCACTACAGATCGCAGTTCCGACCAAGGTAAAAATCGCAAGTGGTTTGAGCATGGTAAATGCCTTTCACGACAGCAGCGTGCGGTTGGCGCGACGCAATCCACGCTGCGCGCCGCAAGCAAAATCATCTGAGCGCACAGAAATCCAGTCTATTGTAAGTACGTGTGATTCTGTGGGTGTAAAAAGAGAAGGCACCGGGAATGCCGGTGCCTTCGTACCGCGAGGGATTTTGCACGAAGCTAGCTTGCGCTACTTGGGACAGGGGACCGCGGATTGAGTCAGCGCGGTGGTGTCTGGATAGCTGAACGCGCCGGCGATGGCATCCGAAGTCGTCCGCATTTCAAACCACTGCAGGAGGGCTTCGGTCTGCGGGTGATAGAGGAAGGTATGGAGAAGGTTCACTCCGAGTGGTCTGAGCCGCAGTGTGTATAGCAGAGCCAGCGAACAAAACCAATCCAAAAAACAAAGGGGTAAGTCACAGCGAATTTGGCATGGAATTTAACCTGGACGGGATCACAACTGGGAAAGCTCCCGGACAATACACTTGCTGTGATATGAAAGCAAGAATATCTAAGTAAGGGAAAACTAAATAGTTTGTTACGGCAGATTCAGTTGGACAGGTCTGAGAACCATCGTTGGCGTGCACCTAGTACCAATGCTCCTATGACCTGCCTGCCGGAATTTCGGATCGACGCGTTTGTGAAGGCGATTTTTGCAGCCTAAAAGCAAACGGAGGAGAACCCGCTGCCAACCGCTCCTGGCAAACGGGATCGCCTCCGTGAAGCACCTTAGCCATTCGTTCGCGAGATTGAGCCGTCCTGTCGAAACGGCCCGCGATTTATTTTTCTGCCGGGCTCTTGTCACTCACCTCAACCGTCATGCGCATCCACGGATGAATGCAGCACTGAAAGAGGTGGTCGCCTTTTGCGAGGCCGGAGACCTGGAGTTGGCTGCCTTGCAAGATGCGCGTGCGGGCCACCGCAATGTTCCTAAAACCGCCGGAACATTCGGAAACGGTTGCTTCGCCTGAATTGAGTTCGGGAATAAAGCCGCCACCGAAGTGTTTGACTTCGGTGAAGGTGTGAGGTTCGCCGCCCTGATCGACTACGAGTACCGGAGTTCCTTTCTTGATGTGGAGAACGTCAGGTTCGAAGTCCCAGTTGGGATCCGGGGTGCCCGCGGCCGCCTTGGCAAACAAGTCCGACAGCGTCGTGAATGCGCCGAGCGTGACGTTCTTGCAGAAGTCAGGCCCAAGCGCGGCATTGAAGCTAGCCGGCTCGCATTCATCCAGGACAACGACTTGTGCGGGAGTCGGATTGTCTTGAGCCACCACTTGCGCGGCGCCAGCCAACAGAAAACTGCCAGCCAGCAAACTCAACTTAGCTACGGTGTTTTTCATTGTGATTCTCTCTTTCCTTGTGATCCAATTCGCTTGGGCCTTGTCATCGGTCCGCATGCGATGGCGTGAATAGTGGCCGAGAGGCTGGTTTCTAACAATAGTGAGCGACTGAAAATTGGCTTAAATCTCCATGAAAACGCTACTCAGGGAGAAGAGCGGGCCTACTGCATCGAGAAGCGGAGGTATAATGCAGGGAAGTCTCCATTTGGGTAGTCCTTGATATGGCTCGGAACGTCTTAAAACTTGCGGACGATCTGGAACTGGACCGTGGCGCCTACGAGTTGCGTCGGTCGGGCGAAGCTCTGAGGTTGTCCCGCATCCCCATGGAACTTCTCCTCTTGCTGGTGGAGCGCCGCGGAGAATTGGTAACGCGGAACGAGATCGTGGAACGGATCTGGGGCAAGGATGTGTTCCTGGACACGGATAACAGCATCAACGCAGCCGTACGCAAGCTGCGGCAAGTGCTGGATGACGATCCCGCGCAGCCCAGGTTCGTGCATACGGTCACCGGCATGGGATACCGGTTTGTCGCCTCGGTGATAGAGGGCAATACCACCACGCAGAGATCAACCGGGAGTATGGGTCCCAAATCGAAAACGACAACTGTGGGACCGCATAGTGTCGCATCGCATTACCGCATCATCGAGAAACTCGGTGGCGGAGGCATGGGGATTGTATACAAGGCGCAGGATTTGCGCCTCGAGCGATATGTCGCACTGAAATTCCTGCCGGACAATCTGGCAAACGATTCGCGGGCATTGGAGCGCTTTCGGCGGGAAGCGCTGGCTAGCTCAGCGCTGAACCACGCCAACATCTGCACCGTGTATGACATCGGCGAGCAGGACGGGCGGCCGTTTCTGGCGATGGAGTTTATCGAAGGCGAAACGCTCCGTCAGCACATGAGTGGTAAACCGCTACCTATCGAGGAAATCCTGAATATGGGCATCCAGATTGCCGATGCTCTGGACGCCGCGCACAGCGAAAGCATCGTCCATCGCGACATCACGCCGGCCAATATTTTTGTGACGCCACGAGGGCACGCCAAGATTTTGGATTTTGGTCTGGCGAAGCTAGTGCCTGCGGATGTTGCCCGGAATTTATCGGCAATGCCCACAGCCAGCGAGTCAGAAAGGCTCACTGACGTTGGCGCGGCGATTGGCACCATTACCTGCATGTCACCGGAACAGGTTCGTGGTGAAGATCTGGATGCACGCACGGATTTGTTTTCGTTTGGCGTGGTGGTATACGAGATGGCAACGGGAGTTCAGCCTTTTCGTGGCGAGACCTCGGCTCTGATTACCGAAGCGATTCTGAATCGCAGGCCAGTTGCGGCAGTGCGACTGAATCCCGATCTCTCGCCAAAGCTCGAAGAGGTAATCAACAAGGCGCTGGAGAAGGACCGGAAGCTGCGATACCAGAGCGCCGCGGAAATTCGCTCGGATTTGCAGCGGCTGAGGCGCGATTTAGATTCGGGGCATGCTCGCGTCGCTGAGGTCTACGACGGGGAGAAGCCAGACCTGAAATCCACTCGATGGGCTGGCGCTGGGGCAACAGGAGAGCAGGTGCAGACGCGCCCGAGCAACTTCCCCGTGCCGCGAACTGGGTTTGTGGGGCGAGAAAGGGAAGCAGCCGCCACTAAAGAACTGCTGCTGCGGCAGGATGTGCGCTTGGTTACGGTCACCGGTCCGGGCGGTATCGGTAAAACGCGTCTGGCAGTGGAAGTGGCCAGCGGGCTTATCGAGGGATTTCCTGGCGGGATCCATTTTGTCCCGCTCGCCCCGTTGCGCGATCCGAGTTTGATCGCTTCGGTGATCGTTCAGACATTGGGTATCCGGGAGACGGGAGGGCAGTTGCCGCTCGAAATACTCAAAAAGAATTTACAGAATTCGTTGCGCGCACCAATGCTGTTCGTGTTGGACAATTTCGAGCACCTGGTCCAAGCGGCACCTAGCGTGGCGGAGCTATTGACCATGGGGCGCAATCTTAAAATCCTGGTCACGAGCCGCGCAGCGTTGCACGTCTATGGCGAACATGAATTTCCGGTTCCGCCGCTCGCGCTGCCGGATTCGCGGTCCTTGCCTTCCGTCGAAGTCTTGTCACAATACCCCGCCGTCGCGCTGTTCATACAGCGGGCCGTCGCTGCCAAGCCAGATTTTGAACTTAACCGAGAAAACGCGTCTGCCATCACCGAGATTTGCGTCCGATTGGATGGTCTGCCTCTCGCAATCGAGCTCGCTGCCGCGAGGATCAAAGTTCTTTCGCCGTCTTCCATGCTGACCCGCCTGACGAGCCGACTGCAACTTTTAACGGGAGGCTCACGAGATCTGCCACAGAGACAGCAGACACTTCGTGCTGCCATGGATTGGAGCTACGATCTTTTAGGCGCTGCAGAGCAGAAGCTTTTTCGAAGATTATCGGTGTTCGTGGGAGGATGCAATCTGGAAGGCGTGGAAGCTGTATGCGACACCAAAGGTGATCTCGACTTGAGTCTGCTCGATGTTATGGCATCCATCGTGGATAAAAGCCTGGCACAGCAGGTCGAACAAGCGGGTGAGTCGCGTTTCGTGATGCTGGAGACGATTCGCGAATACGCTCTGGAAAAGCTGGAAGCAAGTGGGGAGAAGGCCGTGACGAAACGCTCCCACGCCGCCTACTGCCTGGTGCTGGCTGAGGAAGAGGCTCTGGAGCAGTGCAGCGGGGAAGGAACGGAATGGTTGGAGCGCTTTGCTTTGGAACACGACAATTTTCGCGCTGCCCTGGATTGGCTGACAGAAACCGGCGATGCGGACTGGGGTCTGCGACTCGGCAACGCCCTGTTTCGCTTCTGGGAGATTCGCGAGTACCTTGCCGAAGGCAGGGAAAGGTTGGGGAGGCTGCTGAAGCTTGCCGGAGCGACAGCTCCCACGAAGGCACGCACGCGCGCACTTTTTGCGGCAGGCGTCCTCGCTGGCGGCCAGGGAGATTACGCCTCGTCGCAAACGCTGCTCAGCGAGAGTCGAGACATCGCACGTCAGCTAGATGACAAAACGGGTATCGCGGTCTCGCTAAACGCGCTGGCGGTCGTTGCTCGTGATCAGCCTGACTTGCCGGCCGCATTCGCTCTTTTCGAAGAGAGTCTTTTGCTCTGGAGAGAATTGGGGGACCAGAAGGCCGTCGCTCGTTCGCTCAGCAATCTGGCGAATATCGCGAAATTGCAAGGGTCCCATGATCTTGCCCGCGCCCTATATGCGGAATGTATTTCCATCTTCCGAGGATTGGGAGACCGGACCGGTGTTGCCTGGTCGCTAAACTATCAGGGAGACGTGGCCCGCGATCAGGGTGAGTCAGTCGCCGCGCGGACGTTGTACGAACAGGCGTTGGCAATCTTTCGCGAGCTCGGAGATCGCTGGGGCATTGCAGGCACAGTGGCGGATCTGGGAAGCCTGGCGAGGGAACAAGGGGACTATTCACAGGCACATTCCCTATACCGGGAAAGCATAAAAATTTTCCAAGAACTGGAACACAAACGCGGAATCGCCCGTTTGCTGGAATGTTTCGCGTGCTTATCGGCCGTGCAGCACGACGCAGTGCGCTCTTTGCGGCTGGCCGGCGCGGCGGCGGCACTGCGGCAAAGTATTGGTGCTCCGCTGACACCGGCCGAACAGGCCAAGCTGGAACATCTCTTGGGGCTGGCGCGAGAGATGTTGAGCGGTGCGGAAGGTGTGGCAGCCGGGTTGGCGGGCCGGGCGATGCCGATTGAAAAAGTAATTGAGGAAGCACGGATTCCGGACGCGGCATCCGCTTCAAGTTAGCGCACCAGCGCTGGAACATGGCTGACGAAGGATAACTTTTGCGAGGTGCGCGTGTTACTCGGCGGTTGTGGGGTCGATGAGCCGGCGCACCGCAGAGACGCGGTTGGCCGGGATGCCCACGCGCTTGGCATGTTCCTGGATGATGGCCTCGTCCGAAGCGAGGTAGACACAGTACACTTTGTCACCTGTTACGTAGCTATGGAGCCACTGAATTTCGGGACCCAGTTCCTTCAAAACACTGACTGACTTTTGCGAGATTTCCCGCAGTTGCGCGTCGGTTAGATTTCCTGCTCCCGCCACCTCTCGTTCAATGACGAACTTAGGCATGAACCCTCATATGATAAACACGCATGCTAACATGCAAACGAAGGCGGCTTCAAGGCGACTTGGCCGGCCTGTCTCGGAGTTCGCTCAGTGAAAAATGCACAGAATGAGGCTGCCATGGACCTTCGATCACTGCAGAAGCCGTTGAAAGAGGAATACCGCAATAACCCCAAGGCTTCGCAAATCACTCTGCGAGCGAAAGGCGGCCAGACGGACGTTCCAGTTTCCTGCTCGGTCGATATCGGGCGCGCCATTTACAATGCCGAGGCACACAAAGGAGTCGGAGGTGCCGGCACTGGCGCCTGTTCGGGTGACCTTTTGCTTGGGGCCTTGGCGGCTTGTGCGCAGATCACCTGCCAGATGGTCGCTGCAGCTATGGGCATACCCACCGAACGTATTGAAGTGGCCGTCGAAGGAGACTTGGATCTTCGGGGCACGCTTGGCATAGCTAAAGATCTGGCCGTCGGTTTTGAGAAAATTCGTCTCCATTTTGACGTTGTGGCTCCTGAAGCAACCCCGGAACAACTACGCGGACTGCGGGAGAAAACAGAACAGTATTGCGTGGTGATGCAGACCTTGATCAGGCCACCACACTTGCAAACCGAGTGGGTTGGTCACGATTGAACGCGCCGCCGCCGGAATCAAGGCTATCACCTAAAGCGAGCCGCGCCCCGCGGAACGCCGCTTCCACAACGTAAGCTTGCGAAGCCCCTACCCTCGGAGAGCGAGGGTGGGGGCTTCCAGTGGCAAATTTCCACGAATGAACGACGACTATCGAGCGCTCGCGGATTTGGATTTCGCGGGTTCCTTTTCGGCGGCAGGCACGTCGGCACGGACCAGTGGAACGTCGACTAGATGTTCGGAGATGAACCAGACTTGCAGCTCGTTGGTGCGGATGATGTCGCTGACCAGAAGGTCGTTGGTGCCGTCGTCGCCGGATTCGTTGGCTTGTTTGGACATAGTGCGGGCTTCCTTGAGGATCATTTCGTGAGCTTCGAGGAGGCGCGAAATCTGGACCGGCACTTCTTCGCGGCCGCGCGGCGGACGGGGAATGATGGTGGTTTCGGCGACGTCGGCGGCCATGGCCAGGCTGATGGCGCCGAGGCTTTGAATGCGTTCGGCGATGCTGTCTACCAGTTCATTTTGTTCTTCGTAGTGTTTATCGAAGAGCAGATGTAGTTGGTAGAAGGTGTGACCAGCTACCTGCCAATGATGTTTTTTGTAGAGATCGCGAAGGGTAATGGTGTCGGCGAGAACTTGGTTGAGATTTTCGGCGCTTTCGGCGCAAACGGATTCGTCCAGACCAATGGAAAGCTTGGCCAGTTTGCCGTAGGGCTGAATTTCGTGGGCATGCTGATGAAGAATCGGGCGCGAACGATCGGACCCGGCCTGCGGGTCGGACTTTGAATTTGACTTAGAATCTCTTGGCATAGAGCAATCTCCTTGAATCTGGCTATTTTTAAAATGCGAATGGTAACCGTGAATTTAGATTCAGCTGAGCAACAGAAGGATAGGCAAAGAATTCGCGAGGCGTCAATTGCGGAGATGCTTGAGGCAAAGTGAACGTATCAATCGTTTGTGGAGGAAACAGGCTCCCGGACAGGCGAGGCAGTGTGAGCGCGTGTGACGTAGACCGCCAGCAGCAGGGAGGAAAGCAGAAGCAGTGTCGCCAGGAAGTAAGGAGCGCCGGGGAGGTGAACTGCGTACTTTGGCGCGATGGCGATGGCAAAAATTTGTGTGAATAGGGGAGGTCCGGCCATGCCAGTGACAGCGCGGAGAGAGTTGATGGCGCCCTGAAGCTTGCCTTGAGAGGACGGGTCAACGTGGCGGGACATCAGTGATTGCATGGCGGGAGCAGCAATTCCCCACAGTGCGATGAAGGGAATGACAGCAAGGATGATCCAGCCGCGGGCGGCCAGAGCGAAGCCTGCAAATCCAAGCACGCCGAACAACAGGCCGGAGAGAACGCTGCGGCGTTCGCCAAAGCGCTTCACAAAAGGGCCGACCAGGACGCCGGAAACCAGCGCAGCGCACACTCCCACGAGTGTCAGCGAGTTGCCGACGTCGCGGTGGCTCCAGGAATAGCGGTATTCCGTGTAGAGAGCCCACATGGAAGGCAGCGAATTGTGGGCGAGGTAGTACAGGGTGAGGACGACGGAGAGTCCGGCCAGCTCGGGATGAGAACGAAGAAGACCAAGAGCTCCGAGCGGATTCGCCATGTGCCAGGCGGATTTTGCACGACGTTCGGGAGGGAGAGATTCGGGAAGTATGAAAAAGCCATAGATAGCGTTGGCGAGGCTTAGCCCTGCCGCGGCCCAAAAGGGAAAACGCAAATTGATATCGCCAAGATAACCGCCCACGGCTGGGCCGATGACGAAGCCAAGTCCGAATGCGGCGCTGATCAGGCCGAAAGGCTTGGCGCGTTTGTCGGGAGGAGTAACGTCGCTGACGTAGGCGAAGGCGGTAGCGACGTTCGAAGTGGTGATGCCGGAAATGAGCCGGCCGACGAAAAGCCAGCGGAGCGAGGGAGCGAGAGCCATAAAGATGTAGTCAATGGCGAGTCCGAAGCAGGAGATAAGAATCACGGGGCGCCGGCCGAAGCGGTCGGACCACGCACCGAGTAACGGGGAAAAAATGAATTGCATGGTGGCCCAGCCGAGTCCGAAATAGCCGGTGATGGCAGAGGCGCGAGCGAAGTCGCCGCCTTGGAATTGGCGGATCAGGTCGGGCAGAACGGGAGCGATGATTCCGAAGGCGAGAAAGTCAAACGCGACGGTGATGAGGATGAAGTAGAAGGCTGCTTTGGAGGCGACCGGCGCAACGGGGGATGTGGGAGAAGATGACAATGTAGACTCCGCGTTGAAACGGGCCGGTTTAAACGGCCATTGTAGCGAGGAACCGGAAGTGGTGCCAACACCAGCGTGAAAGGCGCAGCACCCTAGTTCAGTTCATTCCGAATCATTCCGAATATAAATCGGGGCGGAGCAAACCTATTGTAAGAATTTGACGCGCGAGATTACCGCGGAACGAACTTTTGTACGCGCATGCCGTGATAGACGTCGCCGACATAGACCGCGTCGTCTTTTCCGACGGCGAGGTCGTGGCCCCAATAAATCTGGCCGTCGTAATTGCCGAAGCGACTCCACTTGGCGAGGATTTTTCCGGAGAGATCGAGCTTAAGAAGCTCACCACGATCGGGTCCCGCGGGCTTGAGGTCGCCACCATCGACTACGTACAGCAAATTGTCGGGTCCGATGGTGAGAGACCAGGGGCGGCCAAGCTCAGGTGACTTCCAATCTTTCAGGAATTTTCCGTTCGCATCGAAAACCTGAATGCGCGCATTGCTGCGATCGGCGACGTAAACATTTCCCTGTGCATCAACCGCGACGCTGTGCGGCAGGTCAAATTCGCCGGGGCCCTGGCCTTTGTGTCCCCAATCGAACAGGAATTTGCCGTCGGAAGAAAACTTTGCCACGCGATTGTTGCCGTAGCCGTCGCTGACGTAGATCGAGCCATCGGAAGCGAAAGCGATGTCGGTAGGTTTGTCGAAATGAGTTGCATCGACGCCAGAAACGCGTTCGGTGCCGATGGTTAAAAGAAGTTTTCCATCGTGGGAAAACTTGAAGACTTGTTGAAGCGCGCGATCGGTGACCCAAACATCGTCATGCGCGTCGACGCGGAGGCCGTGAGGTTCGAGGAAACGGTTCTCTCCCCAGGACGCCAATAATCTTCCGGAAGCTCCATCGAAGCAGAGAATGGTTGGGCTTGAGATGAGATGAGTTTTGTCGGTGGCCCAGGAATTTTCCGCGCGATGAAAGATGAAAACATGATTGTGGGAATCGACGGCGACGCCGGAAACCTGGCCGAGGACCATGCCGTCCGGAAGAACGGGCCATCCGTGCACCACCGAGTAGGGATCAGCGGGATTCTGCTGGGCAGGCGACGCGCCAGCGAAAAATGCGGTCAGGAGAAACGGAAACACGAAGTATCGACGAAAAATCAGCATGACGCACCTCTTCAACTGCAAACCTCACGAACGAGTTCTCCGTGTGCAGTTCGCAATGGCTGAGATTATAGGTGCGAAGAGGCAGCAAAAGTCGAGCGAAGGCGCTGTGCGCGTTCCGAAAGCGGTAAAGCGGTCGGACGAATCCACGCAACAGAAAAAAACGTCCTCGCATGCGGAGACACGCGAGGACGTTCGGGGCGATTCGCGGGGAGAGTGTAGGCCACGAACCGTTTACATAAATTTGAAAAAAGTTACTTGGTGCCCGGAGTGGAAACTGCGGGCGCGGCAGTAGTGGCTGCTTGCTGGTCAAGGTTGAGTGAGTATTTCTTTCCGGAAAAGAAGACGCTGGTCAACGACTTTGAGCCGTCATCTTCCCTCTTGGTCGAATAGCCGGTGCCTGCGGGCGCGGACGCGGAATTTTCGAGCTGCGCGGGAACCGTGGCGATGGTGTCTTTGCCTTGACGAATGCTCAGCTGAACGTTTGCGCCGCTGCCTTCCCAGGCCAAATCGTACCGGCCCGCAGTCAGCGTCTTGCCACTGACTTTCACATCTTCATACAACTTGATGGAGGCCTTTTCGCCGGCGAAAGCGGCAGAAGCGAGAAGAAGCGAAGCGCCGAAGAGAAGACCCTTTGCGAAATGTTTGGTTTTCATTTAAATCTCCTTGAAAGTGACTAGAGTCTTGGGAAGAACGAAAAAATCTAAACCCATCTACTTGGACGAAATTATGCGTAGGAAGTTGCAGGAATATCCGGGAATCTTAGGTACCGCTACAGTAAAACTCATAAAGAATTCAAATGCGGCGGATATGAATAATTTGTGTAACGGAATTTCAGCGATGAGCGACCGGAAACCGCCACGCAGAAAAAATCACGCCGGGCGGCGGACTATTAACACGGGATTGCTGAGTGGTGACGCCAGCGAAAGCGTAGAGAGATTCCTCGCTGTGCCTGCCTGCGCAGGCAGGTTCGGAATCACGACGGGTTGTCGTGAGTGCCTCGGAGAGGTTGACACCCGGGCAGAGGTATGCGCCTCGGAAGCGCTTGACGCCTCGGGAAAGATTGATGCTTCGGAACGGTTAACGGCGTGTAACTTCTAGACTTCGAGGATTACCGGCAAGATGAGCGGACGCTTCGAGGTCTGCTTGCTGATGTAGCGCTTCAGGTCCACGCGAATTTTTTCTTTGATGACCGACCAGTCGGCGCGTTCTTCTGCGTTGGAAGTGTTAATGGTGCGCAACACGATGTCTCGCGCCCCAGCGACAAGATCGCTGCCGTTGTCACTCATAAACCCGCGCGAAACGATTTCCGGCTGCGATTCCAGTTTGCCGGTGTGTTTATCAATCGCGATGATCGGCACGACCACGCCGTCTTCGGAAAGATGCTTGCGTTCGCGTACCACCACTTCTTCGATTTCTTCCAGTGAGCCGGAATCCACCAGGACGCGGCCCGCGGTTACCGGATCGCGGCGATGGACGCCGTCTTCGGTGAACTCGATGTTTTGCCCGTCTTCGACCAGCAAAATTTCGCCACTGACGACTCCGAGTTGATGCGCAAGCGCCGCGTGGCGGAACAGATGGCGATATTCGCCGTGTACCGGAATAAAGTATTTCGGTTTGACCAACTGCAGGACAAGTTTTTGTTCTTCCTGGCTGGCGTGTCCGGAAACGTGAATGACGCCCGCTGAATTGTCGTAATAGACCAGCGCGCGCCGGCGGAACATGTGATCCAGCATGCGGAAAATCGCTTTTTCGTTTCCCGGGATGATGCGCGAAGAAAGAATGACCGTGTCATTTTCGTCGACGCTGACAAAGCGGTGATTGTCCACCGCAATGCGCGAAAGGGAAGACATGGGCTCGGCTTGCGAGCCGGAAGCCAGGATAATGATTTTGCGCGGATCGAATGAGCGGATGTCCTGCGAGCGGACGACCATGCCGTCGGGAATGCGCAGATATTCCAGGTCGTGCGAGATTTCGACGTTGTCCACCATACTGCGGCCGACGAAGGCAACTTTGCGGCCGACACGCGAGGCGATGTCGATCACTTGCTGAATGCGATGGATGGAGGAAGCAAAACACGAAAGGATGACACGCTTGGGAGCGGAACGCGCAAGTTCTTCAATGCGCGGAACCACCGCACGCTCGGAAGGCGTAATACCGGGGCGCTCGACGTTTGTCGAATCGGAAAATAACGCCAGCACGCCTTCGTTGCCGTAGCGCGCGAAAGTATGAATGTCGAATCCCGCGCCGCCAACGGGCGTGTGATCAATCTTAAAATCGCCAGTGTGAATGATGACGCCGACGGGAGTGCGCACCGCGAGCGCGACGCAGTCAATGGTGCTGTGCGTCACCGGGATCATCTCAATTTCGAAGGGGCCGATTTCAATGCGCCGCCCGGGAATCACTTCGCGCAATGTCGTCGAGTCGAGAAGTCCGGCTTCCGTGATGCGCTTCTTGACCAGCGCGAGCGTGAAGCGCGTTCCGTACACCGGAACGTTGAGATCACGCAGAATGTAGGGAAGTGCGCCGATGTGATCTTCGTGGCCGTGCGTTAAGACGATCGCCCGAACGTGCTGGCGATTCTGTTTCAGGTACGTAATGTCGGGAATGACCAGGTCCACGCCCAGCAATTCAGACTCGGGGAACATCATGCCAGCATCGATCACGATGACGTCGTCGCCGTAGCGAAGCGCCATCATATTCATGCCAAACTCACCGAGACCACCGAGGGGAATTGCGAAAAGCGATTGCAGAGGCTTACTCAACGAGATAGAGCTCCATTAGGGTACAGCGCAAGAGTATCACAGTACCGTGAACCGACAGCGATCAGCGCGCAGGAACTGAGCGATCAGCGATTAGCGCCCAGTGAGAGAAAACCGGCGGGCCGACGATGAGTCAGTTTCTTGAACCGCTGCTGAACAGATGCGCGATGGCTACGAGGACTACGGCACCGAGTGTGGCCGCGGCCAGCGAGAAAAGAAAGCCTCCGCCAAAAATTCCGAGTCTGGTGAAAATCCAACCGCCGATAAAAGATCCGATCAAGCCTAGAATAATATCCGTGACGCAGCCGAAGCCGCGGCCGCGCGCTAATTTACCCGCCAGCCATCCCGCGATCAGGCCAAGCAGCAGCCAAGCGATGATGCCGCGAGGCCACCATTCGAATACCACTGTTCGTTGCTGAAGAAGTGCGATGGACGCGAACATGCGATCTCCAGATCTGAGTAGCATTGCCGCTGGCAGTGTAGCAAAGAATGGCCACGGGACGTTATTCGAGCTGGCTGAGCAGGCAGGCAGCGAGTCTCTTCATTTTTCGGTCAGGTAGACGCGGGAAGTTGTTGCGTCATGCAGTGGATGGTGCCGAGGCCGAGGACGAGATCGCGGGAGTAAATCGGCACGATTTCGCGCCCCGGGAGAAGTTTGTGGAGGGTGTTCAAGGCGACTCGATCGTTGGGATCATTGAATACCGGAACGAGTACAAGTTTGTTTGCGATATAAAAGTTTGCATAGCTGGCAGGGAGGCGTTGTTTGCTGAAAAACACCGGCGCGGGCATCGGCAGCGTCTCAACGCGAAGCGGTTTGCCGTCTTGATCCTTCATCGATTGCAGCAGCGTGAGATTTTCCTGCAGCGCGGAATAGTTGGCGTCTGATTTATTTTCCTCGACGATGGTCACCACCGTCGACGGATCGACGAAACGCGCCAGGTCGTCCACATGGCCGTGGGTGTCGTCACCGGCGATACCGTTTTTCAGCCACAGAACATTGCTCACGCCGAGGTAGTTGCGGAAGACTTGCTCATAATCGCGTTTGGTGAAGCCGGGATTGCGCTCCTGAATCTTGCTCTGCAGACATTCTTCGGTAGTTAATAGTGTGCCCAAGCCATTTACATCGATGGAGCCGCCTTCCAGAACTACGCGGCGGCCATTGTGCGTGGGCAGAATTATTTTGCGGCGAAGTTTTTTGTTAGCGCGGCTTACGGCTTGCGCGTCTTTCTTGTGATTGGGATATTTTGCCCAGCCATTAAAAATGAAATGATTGAACGCGACGTTGCCTGTTTTATTTGTAACGCAGAGGGGGCCGGAATCGCGCATCCATCCGCGGTCCGTGGGAACCAGTAGAAATTGAACGCGGTCGATATTGACGTGAGATTTGTTCAAGATGGATTTGACGCCCGATTGTGCTGCGGCGTTTTCTACAAGCAGGAAAACGCATTCAACTCGCGCCAGATGCCGCACAATGTCCGCGAAAGCCCAGGGAATCGGCGCGAATTTGCCTGGCCAGTCGGTGAGCTCGTGCGGCCAGCCAAGGAATGTGCCTTGGTGAGGCGCCCATTCGGCGGGCATGCGAAATCCAAGCGAATCGGGCCAGCCTGCGGCAGACATTATTCGCCGAGCCAGCGATTCAGGATCGGTTGATAGGCATCAATGCGACGGTCGCGAAAGAATGGCCAGCCGCGACGCGTTTCTTCGCTTTTCGCCGGATCACATTCGACCACCAAAATTTCCTCGTTTTCGCTTCCGGCCTGCGAGACGACTTGACCAAAAGGATCGGCGACGAAAGAATTTCCCCAGAATTCGATTCCCGGATCGCCCGCCGCCGGATTGCCTTCGTAGCCCACTCGATTCACCACGGCGACAAACGTTCCATTGGCGATAGCGTGCGAGCGTTGGATGGTGCGCCACGCGTCAAGTTGCGCCGCGCCGAATTCGGCTTTTTCGTTGCGGTGCCAGCCGATACTGGTTGGATAAAAAATCACCTGCGCGCCTTTCAGCGCAGTCAGGCGCGAACCCTCCGGATACCACTGATCCCAGCAAATCTGAATTCCGATACGGCCGAACTTGGTGTCAAAATTTGGAAAACCAAGGTCTCCCGGCGTGAAATAAAATTTCTCGTAATAAAGTGGATCGTCGGGAATATGCATTTTGCGATATTTGCCGAGGAACGAGCCGTCAGCGTCCAGCACGGCGCAGGAATTGTGATAGATGCCCGCGGCGCGCCGTTCAAAAAGTGAAATCACCAGCGCGACGTTATTTTCTCTGGCAATTTTCGCCAGCGAATCCGTTGTCGGTCCGGGAATAGCTTCGGCCAGGTCGAACAGCGCGGCTTCTTCCGTGCGGCAGAAATATTCTCCGCAAAAAAGTTCATCCAGGCAGATAATTTGCGCGCCACGCTTGGCTGCTTCGCGAATTTTGCCGATCGCATGATGCAGATTAGCGCTGGCGTCCTTGCTGGAACTCATTTGAATCAAGCCAACTGTAAATTTATCCGCCATGCGGAATATCGTAACACGCAACGGCGAAGATTTATCGCAAAGGGCCAAGCGCAGCATGAAAAAGTGTGAAAGTTCTTTGACGAAGCTTGCGAATAAAACGTAAGATGCGTCACGGCAATTTGCTTGCGACATTCATCCACAAGAAATATTTTGTAACGTGGCATTTATTTCGAAAAGTTCAGGAGTGTAATGGCAAAGGCAAAGAAAAAAGCTGCGGGCGTCAAGACGGTTACCGGTCGAATTCTACACGATCCGGTCAAGGATAAGTTGCGCCCGATTTTTCCACTGGACTTGTCGAAGTGCAGGACCATCGACCAACTGGTGCGCGCGATGGGCGACACCGCCTACACCGCCCGGCAGGTTGGCGACGCCGCGGATGTGCTGGAAGCGATGGCCCGCGACAAGGATTGTTTCGTGGTCATGACGCTTGCGGGCGCTCTGACCGTCGGAAAAATGGGACTGGTATTTTGCGACCTGATCGAAAGCGGCATCGTCAAGAGCGTAGTGTCAACCGGCGCACTAATGGCTCACGGGCTGGTCGAAGCCACTGGTCTTTCACACTTCCGCTACGATCCCTCGAAAATGGACGACAACGAATTATTTAACGCCGGATATAACCGGGTGTACGACTCGCTGGAGCCGGAAACCAATCTGGATCACGTGGAAGAGGTGGTGGATTCGATTCTGGAGCAGTGGGATGATAAGGAAATTGTCTGTAGCTGGAAACTGCACCGGCGCATCGGCGAATATCTAGTGAAAAATACCAAGGGACGCGGAATTTTGAAATCTGCGTACGAACATAACGTACCGGTTTTTGTGCCCGCGTTTTCCGATTCGGAATTGGGAATTGATTTTGCGCTGCATAAATTCGGCAGGCAGCGCGACAAGCGACCGTTGCTTCGCTTTGATCCTTTCGAGGATTTCGAAAAGTTTGCTGACATCATGATGGCCACGAAAAAGATGGGAATTTTTACGGTTGGGGGCGGCGTGCCGCGCAACTGGTCGCAGCAGTTCGGAGTTTACGCCGAATTGATGGCGCGCCGCGGCTACAAAAATCTGCCGCTGAAACGCTACGCTTACGGCGTGCGAATTTGTCCCGAACCAGTGCACTGGGGCGGGTTGAGTGGAAGCACCTACACCGAAGCTGTGTCCTGGGGGAAATTTGTGCCGCCGGAAGAAGGCGGAAAACTTGCCGAAGTCTTTGAGGATGCGACCGTTGCATTACCGCTGGTAGCAGGCGCGGTGCTGGAACGCATTGGATACTTCAAAAACAGGGATTAGAGATCAGGAACAAAAGGATTAGCGAAGACGCGCGGGCAACCAAAATGATACCGGCTGATCTACTCTCTACGACTTTGCTTGGAAATTGGGATAGGAAAAGTTAGTCGTCTTCGCCAATGAGAATTGCAGCCCCGAGAACGGTAGTCCACAGGCCGCGCTTGTCTCCGACCGCGGATTGCGTGACGTTCAGCGTGCGGACGATTTTATTCGAAATGCGATAGACCTCTTTTTTTTCGTCCCACGACAAATCTGGATCGAATTCCACGTTCAAAGTAGTCGCGAGCATTTCCGCCGCTAGCTCTTCCGCATATTCGCCGGCGATTTCTTCGCTCTCGCCGAAGGAATGATGCTCCGAGAGGTAGCCGTACATCGTTTTATCACTGGGCAGCGCCAGTCCGATGCTGGCCGCGATCAAGCGGTGCGGCTCTTTCGTCGAATTTTCGCTAATCACGGTAAACGCGACTTGTCCCGGCTTGATGTGCTTCAATCCTTCGCTGCGCGAAATCAATTTACAGCTTGGCGGAAACACGCGGCAATGCCCGCATTGCGCAGGGCAAGCTCAAAACTGGAAAGCCGCTCACGATGTTTACCGACGCCTTTGGTCAAGAAGATTTTCTTAGCGACAAACGCCATAGTGCCGGTACGCGGCCTCCGTGTGTGAAGTACTGACGAAGATTTAGTGCTGTGGAAAAGTAACAAGAAGGGTATCGAGTGTCAACGTTAAACGGCGTTGCAACAAGAATTTAAAACAGTGAAGCACAACTACCCTTCAGTCTTTCGCAACATGTTGCGTCAGTTTTCCCAGCGGCTTGCAGATCGCCGGAAGCTTTCCCAGATCGTCCGAAGTAAATTCCGGGCCGGCTTCTGCAACCGCGGCTGCTTTGCGGCTGATTTGAATCACGCCGATCACTTTGCGCTCCGCCAAGATCGGCGCGCTAATAAATTCTTTGGATTGCCGATGCATTCAGCGATTCATCCTTGACGCCATCGAAAACGCTGGCGTGACGAACCGTCGCGAAATTATTGACGATTTCCGGCGGCTGTCGCGTACCGTGCGCGCGGCCAGCGCCGAGGTACTGGAAAGCGGGATGTGTCCGACGTTACGCAAAGCCTGCGGTACCAGAAAACAAATTGCCACCTCATCCGATTTCACATGCAAAGTTTTTGCAATGCGTTCGGCCAGCGCAGCAATGGAGAGTTCATGGTTCGACGCATCTCCGGATTTGAGGCTATTGGCTAGTATTTCGAATTCGTGTTCGAGTTTTTTGCTCATGAGATTGGATAAAAATGATCTGGAGTGGAAGGTCCGGTGAGACCGCCAGCAATGATTGCAACGTGTACGATAACAAATGCCAGGGGTACGGCAATGGGCAAATCGTTTGAAATTTCCGAAAAAGTAAAAGCAGTCCAAAGATCGCGGTGCGATTTTGCATGGCCGAAATCAACTGCTATACTTTTTGTGCTGCAAGTGAGAACTTTCCCATGTTGAACTCGATTGAAGTTACGGCGGGACACGGGCAGCGGAGAGGGCATGTCCGCAACGACAACCCGGCCTGACAGCAGTTATCTCCTCAGAAAACTCCATTCCTTGAGCGGTTTGATTCCCGTTGGCGCGTTTCTGGCCGAACACTTTTGGTCCAACAGCGCTATCCTGGTGAGCGCGCAAAAGTACGATAGCGTTTCGCAGGAGCTGCAGACCATTCCGTTTCGGCCATTTGTGGAATTATTTCTTATTGTGTTGCCGATCTTATTTCACGGCGGCTATGGCGTTTACATCTGGCTGAACGGAAAGTCGAATGTTTCGCAATATCCGTGGGTGAAAAACTGGCTTTATATATTTCAGCGCTACACCGGCCTGATCGCGTTCGTATACATGGGATGGCATGTTTACACCGAACGCTGGTTAACGCACGGCCGATCTACGTACGACACCGTCTATAACGATTTGCAGAATCCCTGGTATCTGGCGTTTTTTGTAGTGGGTGTTCTCGCGTCGTCCTTCCATCTGGGCGTCGGCATATGGAATTTTCTTTGCAAGTGGGGTTTGGCGGCGACAGTTCGCGCGCAACGTGCCGCAGGGCAACTCGGTGCATTCGTCGGATTCGCTTTCAGCTTGATGGGAATTCTGATCCTGATCAGTTTCCGTTTTGACTGGCATCCGTTTTCTTCTTACATAACCCGATGAGACAACCGAAAATCATCGTAGTGGGCGGAGGACTGGCCGGACTGATGGCCACCATTCGCGTTGCCGAATCCGCCGTGCCTGTCGATTTGTTTTCCATCGTACCGGTAAAACGCTCGCACTCGGTCTGCGCTCAGGGCGGCATCAACGCGGCGAAAAATCAGAAAGGCGAAGGCGATACCACCGCCAAGCATTTCGACGACACCATCTATGGCGGTGATTTTCTGGCCAATCAGCCGCTGGTAAAAAGAATGTGCGAAGCGGCTCCCGGAATTATTGATCTGCTGGACCGCATGGGCGTGATGTTCAACCGCACTCCGGAAGGATTGCTCGATTATCGGCGCTTTGGCGGCACTCTTTATCACCGCACCGCGTTTGCAGGAGCGACGACGGGTCAGCAGCTTCTTTACGCGCTCGACGAACAGGTGAGACGCCACGAAGCCGAAGGAAAAGTTAAGAAATACGAAGGCTTCACATTTTTGTCCGCTGTTTTGGATGATAGCGGAGTGTGCCGCGGAATCTGCGCCATGGATTTGCGCACTATGGAAGTAAGAACGTTCTCCGCCGACGCCGTAATTTTCTGTACCGGCGGAATCGGCGCGATTTTTGGCCGCTCGACAAACTCGGTGGTGTGCACGGGCTCGGCGCAATCGGCGCTTTTCCAGCAGGGCGTGGATTACGCCAACGGCGAATTCATCCAAGTCCACCCGACAGCGATTCCCGGCGAAGACAAACTCCGCTTGATGAGCGAATCGGCGCGTGGCGAAGGCGGCCGCGTATGGGTGCCAAAAAAAGCAGGTGACACGCGTCCCGCAAAGAGCATTCCAGAAAACGAGCGCTTTTATTTTCTGGAAGAGTGGTACCCGAAGTACGGAAACTTGGTGCCGCGCGACATCGCCACCCGCGCGATTCATCGCATCGTCTATCAGGAAAAACTCGGCCTCGTCGGCCAGGCCGCGGTGTATCTCGACGTCACCCACATTCCGCGCGCGACGCTGGACCGCAAGCTCGAAGGCATTCTGGAAATTTACGAAAAGTTTTTGGGCGTTGATCCGCGCGAAGAACCGATGAAAGTTTTCCCCGCGATGCACTACACCATGGGCGGTATATGGGTAAATCCCGAAGATCAGGCGACGAATGTTGCCGGAATTTTTGCGGCCGGCGAGTGCGAATATCAATATCACGGCGCGAATCGCTTGGGCGCGAACTCTTTGGTGTCCTGCATCTTCGGCGGGGGACTGGCGGGCCCGGCTGCGGCGAAGTATGCGAAGAATCTGGAAAAGGGAAGTGATGCGATCGAGTCCAACGTCTTTGATCGCGAACGCCAGCGCCAGGAAGCCTTGAATCAGACGCTGATTTCGCAAGACGGCAACGAAAACATCATGGCCGTCTGGCGTGAACTCGGCGAAACCATGACCGAGCATGTCACCGTCACGCGCATCAACAAGAATCTGGAAACCGCTTACAACAAATTACTCGAACTTGATCAGCGATTCCGCAGAGTAAATCTAAGCGACCGCAGCAAGTGGTCCAATCAGACGCTGAACTTCGCGCGCGAGTTGAGAAACATGTTGGTTCTCGCGCGAGTCATTACCATCGGCGCCCACGCCCGAAACGAATCGCGCGGTGCGCACTATAAGCCGGATTTCCCTGACCGTGACGATGCCAATTGGCTGAAAACGACGCGCGCGAAATGGTCGAACGGCGAAATCCAGTTGCATTACGAACCCGTCGACATTTCGCAGATCACGCCGCGGCCGCGCAGGTATGACGCGGTGAAATGACGATGAGCTTGATCGCTTCGAGCGCGCGATTTGAAAAAGCTGTCATCCTGAGCCCGCTTGAGACGGGCGAAGGATCTCAGTAATCGGTTTGGCAAGGACTTATGGCTGAAAGACAAGTCATCGTAAAAATTAAGCGACAAGTAAGCCCGCAAGGCGCGCCGTACTGGGAAGAATTCGCGTTGACCTGGCGGCCCGCGATGAACGCGATCATCTGCTTGCGCGACATCGCGGGAAATCCCGTGACCCGTGACGGCAGAAAAACCACTCCAGTTTCGTACGACTCCAATTGCCTGGAAGAAGTCTGCGGCTCGTGCGCGATGCTCATCAACGGCAAAGCACGCATGGCTTGTTCGGCGTTGGTTGATAAATTGGAACAACCTATTCGGCTGGAGCCGATGTCGAAATTTCCCGTAGTCCGCGATCTCGCCGTCGACCGGCAATTCATGTTTGAGAGCTTGAAACGCGTCAAAGCGTGGATTCCCATCGACGGCACTTACGATCTTGGCGAAGGGCCGCGCGTCGCTCCCGAAACCCAGGAAAAAGCGTACAAACTTTCCACGTGCATCTCCTGCGGCAATTGTCTGGAAGTTTGTCCACAAGTTACCGGCACTTCCGCCGGAGATTTCGTCGGTGCCGCAATCATCAACCAGGTGCGCCTTTTCAACATGCATCCCACTGGAGCGATGCACGCCCGTGAACGCATTGGCGCCTTGATGCAACCCGGCGGCGTACATGATTGCGCCAACTCGCAAAATTGCGTGAAGGCATGTCCGAAAGAAATTCCGCTCACCGAATCCATCGCGGAAGTAAATCGTCAGGCGTGGAAACAGGCTATGCTCGGCTGGCTGATAGGGTAGAATCTGCACTCGACATTTTTGATTCGGTCCAGATTGTAGAAAGGGCCCAAGGAGCTAGTGATGCGCAGCCGCAGCGCGCGTTTGTCGTTTGCTTGGTTTTTGCTGTTCTGTTCATTGTGGATTGTCCCGGCCCGCGCCGATGAAATCGCCGAACGGGCGCGCAAACTGCACTTTTCGTCGATCGTTCTTGACACTCACGACGACACCACACAACGATTTTTCTCTAAGGATTTCGACATTGCCAAGCGCAACGCCGACGGCAGCATCGACATTCCACGCATGCGCGAAGGCGGCATGAACGCGATTTTCTTTTCCATCTGGATTGACGGCCGCATCCTGGGGCCGCCCGCAATCCAGAAAGCGCTCGACCAGATTGACGCTGTGCACGAAAACGTTCGCAGGAATTCTAAGGACATGATGTTTTGCCGCACCGCTGATGACGTGCGCCGCGCGCACGCGCAAGGCAAAATCGCCGCTCTCATCGGAGTCGAAGGTGGACACATGATTGGCAACGATATCCGCATGGTGCGGATTTTCGGCGATCTCGGCGTCCGCTACATGACCTTGTCGCATTTTTACAACGACGAGTGGGCGGATTCTTCCACCGACAAGCCCGCGCACAACGGCCTCACCGACTACGGCAAGGACATCGTCCGCGAAATGAATCGTCAGGGAATCATGGTGGATATTTCTCACGTCAGCGACAAAACTTTCTACGACGCGCTGGAAGTCAGCAAGGCGCCGCTCATGGCTTCGCACTCCTCATGCCGCGCACTGTGCAATCACATTCGCGACATGAGCGACGACATGATCAAAGCGCTGGCTGCAAAAGGCGGAGTGATTCAAATCAATTACGAAGTGAGCTTTATCGATCAGGCTTATAAAGACGCCTCCGATAAACTTTCCGGCGGCGTGGTCGCCATCTTTGACCAGTTGAAAAAAGAGTGCGGAGACGATGAAGCCTGCATGGGCAAGAAGATGAACGAGATGCACGACAAGGCGGTCGCTGACGGAAAACTGCCGCACGTCAGTTGGGAAAGAATCATCGATCACATCGATCACGCCGTAAAACTCGTCGGCGCCGATCACGTTGGCCTCGGCTCCGACTTCGACGGCGCCAGCATGCCGGACGGCATGGAAGATGCTTCCAAGCTTCCCAAAATTACCGAAGCCCTGATGCGCAGAGGTTACAAGGACGAGGACATTCGCAAAATTCTTGGCGGCAACCTCCTGCGCGTGATGGCGCAGAACGAAAAGGTCAGCCGCGAACTACAAGCGCAGTAACGAACGCATTGTCGGAAGGATAATAAATGATCAGTGTTCTGACGCGCGTCGCAACGGTTGCACTCGGAGGATTGCTGGTGACCTCGGGCTTGGCAGGCGACAACATTTCAGAAAAAGCCAGGAAGCTGCATTTCTCTTCCATCGTGGTGGACACTCACGACGACACTACGCAGCTCATGCTCGATCCAAAATTTGATTTGGGCGCGCGTCAACCGAAGGGTAGCATCGACATTCCGCGCATGCGCGAAGGCGGCCTGGGTGCGATTTTCTTTTCCATCTGGATCCCAAGCAAAGTTACCGGTCCGACCGCAGTGCAAAAAGCTCTTCAGCAGATTGATGCCGTGCGCGAACAAGTGCGCAGACACCCGAAAGATCTTGTGCTCGCCACCACCGCTGAGCAAATTCGTCAAGCACACAAAAACGGCAAGATCGCCGCGTTGATGGGTGTCGAAGGCGGACACATGATCAACAGCGATCTCGGCGTGCTGCGCAAATACACTGCCCTCGGTGTGCGCTACATGACCCTTACTCACAGCGGAAACGACGAATGGGCTGATTCTTCCACCGACAAAGCGGTGCACAGCGGTCTCACGGACTTCGGTAAAAATGTTGTACGCGAAATGAATCGCTTGGGAGTGATGGTGGATATTTCGCACGTAAGCGACAAAACCTTTTATGACGCGCTGGAAGTCAGCTGGGCGCCGCTACTAGCATCCCACTCCTCCTGCCGCGCGATTTGCGACGCTCCGCGAAATATGAGCGACCAGATGATGAAGGACCTGGCTGCGAAGGGCGGAGTGATTCAAATCAACTATCACGTGGGATTTTTGAGTCAGGAATTTCGCAACGCGGAAAAGAGCGACCCCAAGATCAATGAAGCGATCGCCGAGGAAGTCACAAAGCGATGTGGCAGCGACGCCAATGAAGGTTGCATGTTGATCGAAGGCGACCGCATCACGCGCGAATATGTCGCAAAAGGCGTCTTGCCGCGCGTGGAGTACACGAAAATCATCGAACACATCGACCACGCTGTCCGAGTTGCGGGGATCGATCACGTCGGGCTGGGCTCCGATTTTGACGGCGCCAATATGCCATACGGCATGGAGGATGCGTCCATGCTGCCAAAGATTACCGAGGCGCTGCTGAAAAAAGGCTATTCCGATAGTGACGTGAAAAAGATTTTGGGCGAGAATACCTTGCGCCTGATGACAGCTGTCGCACGCGTGAGCAGGGGATTGAACGCCAACAAGTAGTGGATAACCTGAGGGACGGAGAATCCGTATGAAAGTAAAAAATAATATCGCGGGTTTGGCCGCGATCCTGTTCGCTGTCGGAATCAGTCTGGGTGGCTGTACCAAGCGCGAGTCACCGGCAGAGCCGGTGGCAGAACAGCCAAAAACGGAACCGCCCGCCCAGCCATCTGTGCCGCCGACCGAGACCAAACCGGCGCCCGACGCTTCGGCCAAGCCAGCCGAGCCCGCGCATAATTACGTGAAGGAGCTGCTGGCTCCTGCGAAATTAAAAGAAAAAGCTCCGGAAACCTACAAAGTGAAATTCGATACCACGCGCGGTGAATTCACGATCACAGTTACCCGCGCCTGGGCTCCTTTCGAAGCCGACCGCTTCTATAATCTCGTGAAGCATCATTTTTACGACAACGCTGCTTTCTTCCGCGTGGTCCCGAACTTCGTGGTGCAGTTCGGCATCAGCGCAAACCCTTCGGTGAATTCTGCCTGGCAGCATGCGTCCATGAAGGACGATCCGGTCGTTCAGTCCAACAAGCGTGGCACCATCGTGTTTGCGCAAACTTCAAATCCGAATTCGCGCGGCACGCAGGTGTTCATCAACCTGAAAGACAACACGCCACTCGATCATTCGGGGCAGGGCTTCGCTCCATTCGGCGCAGTGGATGGCAAAGGCATGAACGTGGTTGAAATGATGTACGACGGCTACGGCGACAATGCGGGGCCAGATCAGGAACAGTTGGAAAAACAAGGCGATCCTTATTTGCTAAAAGGCTGGCCGAAGCTCGATCACATCAAATCCGCTACGTTGATCGCGGCGCAATAACTCGCAAAATTTCGTTACGTCAAAGCGCCGCCCATCAATTCTGACCCGGCACCGCGATTTCGAAAACTTACTCATTTTCATGGACCAGCAAACCGATGTAGTTCCTTCGCAGCGCGCGCCGCTGGATAATTCTGTGTACCTGATCGCGGCGCTCGCCGTATTTGTACATTTCTTATGCAACTCAAAATATGGCTATTTTCGCGACGAACTTTATTACGCGGCGTGCGGCGAGCACCTTGCCTGGGGCTATGTTGATCACGCGCCGCTGGTCGCGCTGGCTTCGCGCGTCAGCCGCGGGTTGTTTGGCGATTCGTTGTTTGCTTTGCGCATGCTTCCGGCGCTTTCTGCCGCGCCGAAGGTTTTTCTTGGCGGCTGGATGGCACGCGAAGTCGGCGGGGCTCGCTTTGCGCAATTCTTCGCGGGGCTTTTGGTTTTCCTGGCGCCGATTTATCTGACTTTCGATAATTTTCTTTCCATGAATGCGTTCGAGCCGGTGTTCTGGATGGCTTGTGCGGCGATTGTTCTGCGGATTCTGAATGGCGGTAGCCCGCGGCTATGGCTACTTTTTGGACTGGTCGCAGGAATTGGAATTCTCAATAAACACTCCATGCTGTTTTTCGGATCGGGCATTGCAATTGGTCTGCTCCTGACGTCCGCGCGAAAGCAATTTGCAAGAATTGAAATCTGGATGGCGTTGTTCATTGCGTTCCTGATTTTTCTGCCCAATTTGCTTTGGGAAATTCGCAACGGCTACCCAACGATTGCGCTGTTGCATACGGTAATCGGCACTAAATACTCGACTGTTTCTCCGCTAACCTATGTCGGTGAACAATTTCTTTTGGTGAATCCGCTCGCCGCTCCGCTTTGGCTGTCAGGTTTGTACTTTGTTCTTTTCGATCGCGAAGGCCGAAAATATTCTGTGCTCGGCTACGCGTATCTCGTCGTACTGCTCGAAATGATTTTGCTGCACGGCAAAATATATTATCTTGCCCCGGTGTACATCATGTTTTTGGCCGGCGGCGCAGTCTGGTGGGAGCGAAAAATATTTGTGCGCCCCGGCGCCTGGCTGAAGCCGGCGGTACTGGCTCCGATCATCGTTTCTGGAATTATTGCCGCTCCGCTAGCCATGCCAATTCTTCCTGTAGCTACCGCCGTAAAATACTGCGCGTTCTTCGGAGTGCGGGAAGTGAAGGTAGAAAATGTTCCACTGAATTCGCTGCCGCAGCTTTTTGGCGACATGTTCGGGTGGCAGGAACAGGTGCAAGCGATGGCCCACGCCGTACAATCGCTGCCGGCTCACGAGCGATCGCGCATGGCGCTGCTCGCTTACAACTACGGCGAAGCCGGTGCGATCGATTATTTCGGCAAACGTTATGGTTTGCGAAAAGCGATCAGCGGACACAATCAATACGGCGCGTGGGGACCGCGCGGCGCCTCGGGAGATGTGGTCATTGCGATAGGATTTGCAAAAGCAAGATTGGACCGCGCATTCGGCGATGTGCAGGCTTTTGAAACCATCAGTCCGGAATACGCGCTACCAGAGGAGTCTGGCCTGACCATCTACATTTGCCGGCAGCCCCGGCAAAATCTCGCCGACTCTTGGGAACAATGGAAGTATTTGGATTAATTTGAGCGCATAACGCCTTCGCAGGCGGCCGCATCCAAACAACTGCTGGAAGGCATCAGTTTTTTGCGATCCCAAGGATTGGTGTTGACACCGCGAACGATGCCACGTACCCTTTTTAAGTAATGAAAATGTCTCGCCAAACTGTGTGTTGTTGCTGCGGCTGCTGTAGCTGTCGCGAAGAGCACATTTCTGGCTTGAGGCTGCTGCGGATCTAGAACCTCCGTACAAAAAGAAATTCCAAAGCCCACGTGCCAGAAAACCTGGATACGTGGGCTTTTTGTTTTTACGGGTCATTCTTGGGAAACGGGTTTCAGGGTTTGTAGGTACAAACCCTGAGTCAAAAAAGGAAAGCGGGAAATGGCTGAAGTAAAAGAAACCAAAGCGCAACGCGTCGAGCGGCTGAAACGCGAAAAGCTCGCTTGGGATCATCTTGACGAGATTCGTGAATTTGCGCGCAACGGGCGCGACTCTGCGCCGCCGGAATGGCTGGGCACGTATTTCCGTTCCTGGGGGATTTACACCCAGGGCGATGGCGCGGGAGTGGTAGGCGGAGCAAACGGCGAAGGAAAAGCCACTGAATTCTTCATGGTTCGGATTCGCATTCCCAACGGAATCTTAAGTAGCGATCAGGTGCGGGTACTTGCCGGTTTGTCCGAGGCTTACGGGCGCGGCGTTGCGGATATCACCGTGCGGCAGAATGTACAGTTGCATTGGGTGACGATTCAGGCGATTCCGGATTTGATTGAAAAATTGCAAGCTGCTGGATTGACGACCACCGGAGCCTGCGGCGATGTGGTGCGCAACGTAACCGGCTGTCCGGTCGCGGGAATTGCCGCCGACGAACATTTCGACGCTTCACCATTCGCGCTGGCAGTGGATCGCGCGCTCGGTGGCAATCGCGAATTCTATAATTTGCCGCGCAAATTCAAGATAACGGTCACCGGCTGCAGTTCGTGGTGCAGCTATCCGGAGATTAATGATGTGGCATTCACGCCCGCGCGGAGAAAGCGTGGCGAGGTTGTCGAAGATGGATTTTCGCTGCGCATCGGCGGAGGGCTTTCGACCGAACCGCACCTTGCGCTGCAGCTGGATGCTTTTGTCCGGCAGGATCAGGCAGTGGATGTTGCGCGCGGAGTCGCGGAAATATTCCGCGCCAGCGAAGTGCTTCGTCAGAGCAGGGAACAGGCGCGGCTAAAGTATCTTTTTCTGAAACATGGATGGACCGCGGAGAGTTTTCTTGCCGAATTGAATCGCGTGATTGGATTTTCGCTTGATGCGGCAGCGTACGAAGAGATTCCTGCCGAAGTGCATCGCGATCACACCGGAATCCATCGGCAGAAACAAGCCGGACTGGTTTTCATCGGCGCTTCGGTGTTGCGCGGAAGAATCACGCCAGCACAGCTGCGCCGCGCCGCGCAGCTGGCAGACGAATTCGGCGACGGCAATTTGCGCGCGACCGTACAACAAAATTTATTGCTGGCAAATATTCGCGAGGAACACGCCGAGACTGTTGCCGCGGAATTGACTCGCGCAGGACTGCCAGTCGAAGTGCCGGCGTTTGCGCGCGGCACCGTGGCGTGCACGGGGTCTGAATTCTGCAAGCTGGCGCTGACGGAAACCAAGGGATTCGCGCGCTGGCTCTCCACCGAACTCGACGAACGGCTGCCGGGATTTTCCGAACAGATCAAATTGCACATCACGGGATGCCCAAATAGTTGCGGGCAGCATTGGATCGCGGACATCGGCATCGAAGGGAAAAAACTCAAAGTCGGCGGAAACATGGTGGATGCGTATTACTTCTGCGTGGGCGGAAGCGTTGGCCACATCGCTTCGATTGCACGGCCGGTGGGATATCGCTGTGCCGCGACGGATGTTCCCGACGCCATCGAACGCTTACTTATACATTTTCAGGAAACTCGCGAGAGCAATGAAAATCTACGGACCTTTCTTGCACGCAATACCAACGAACAGATTCGCTCCATTCTTGCGGGCGAATCGCTTGCGGCAGTGGAACGCGACGTACCCGCCGGAAGAATCCCGGCAGGGGTGGAGGGCTAAAGCCATGGGCTTATTTCCAATTTTTGTGAAGTTGCAGCAGCGACTGGTAGTCGTGATCGGCGCGGGCGAAATCGCCGCGCAAAAAATTGATGGGTTACTGCTCGCCGAAGCCAGGATTCGCGTAGTTGCTCCCGAAGTGAGCGCAGCTTTTGTGAAACCGATCCGCGGCGGAAGGATTGAGTGGATCCCGCGAAAGTTTGCGGCGGGCGATTTGGACGGCGCGACGCTGGCGATCGCGGCAACTTCCGCGCCGGGCGTGAACGCGTCCGTGTTTCGCGAAGCGGAAGCGCGCGGAATTTTATGCAACGCCGTGGACGATATCGAGAATTGCCATTTTTATTACGGATCTATTGTGCAGCGCGGTGATTTGCAGATTGCCATTTCGACGAACGGAAAAAGTCCTGCACTAGCACAGCGGCTACGCCAGGAACTCGAACAACAGTTCGGACCGGAGTACGAAGTGTGGCTGGAATGGCTCGGCGCGGCGCGCGAACTCTTGCGCGCGGCGGACGGCGGCGGCACGGAAAGCAACAAGCAGACGCTGCACCAATTGGCGAGCAAGCCGATGTACGAGCGCTTCGTGAAAGAAGCAAACAAAGAACCTTCGCGGCAAGGTGTCTCGTGAGCGGAAAAGTTTATCTGGTCGGAGCAGGGCCGGGCGATCCGGAATTGTTGACTCTCAAGGCCGCGAGAATTCTTGCGGACGCCGACGTGGTTTTGTACGACGCGCTGGTCAGTAAAGAAGTGTTGGCGATGGTTTCGCGCAGCGCCCAATTGATTGACGTTGGCAAGCGCGCCGGGAAAAAGTTGCTGACGCAAGAAGAGATCAACCGTCTGCTGGTAAGCTACGCGACAAAAAGCAAAATTGTAGTGCGGCTGAAAGGTGGCGATCCGTTGCTGTTTGGCCGCGCGGGCGAAGAAATCGATGCGTTGCGCGAAGCGGGCAGTGACTTTGAAATTGTTCCGGGTATCACCGCGGCGGTTGGCGCCGCGTCAGCGGCGAAGATTTCTCTGACGGATCGGCGCGCGGCTTCGCAGGTTTTGTTCACGACATTTTCGCGCGGCGAGACCGGGAACTGGCTTAACTGGGCGGCGGTCACTTCGGAAACCACAATTGCGATTTACATGCCAGGAACGCACTACGGCGAAGTTGCGGACCGTTTGCTAGAAAACGGATTGTCCCCGGAGACGCCTTGCGTGGTGGTTTCGCAAGCCACGCGGGCGGAGCAGCAAGTTCATTGGACGAATATCGCCGCCTTGAGGAGCGAAGCGCAATTGCCGGCACCTTCCATTGTGTTGGTGGGTCGGGTCGCAACTCCTTCGTTTGTTGAGTGGGGAGTGGCAGTAAATCCGGGAGTGTTTCAGTCCAGCAAAGCGAGTGAATTGCGTGCGGACGGACAAAAGAAAAATTAACGAGTTTTGTTTTGTATTACGTTTGTTTGACCTATTGGCCAGAGAAGGAGAAACAGAATGAGCGAACAGCGACAAGCATTGGCTCCAGTGAAACAACGAGGATTTTCGATTGATGCGTGGGCCGTGTTGCTGGCATTTGTGCTGGCGGCGTTGGTTCGTGCAGGTGTGTTCAAACATATTCCGTGGTGAGCCCACTACGAAGAACGGCGGCGTAAAGCCGCCGCCACAGGAACAGTTCCGACATTTTGTCCATAGGAATCGTGAAGACGGAACGAGGTGCAGTATGGCAAGTTCGATTGCGGTTGCGCAGGTACGGCCAGTAAATCCGGCATTGCAGTTCTTGAAAATTGTGCCGGGAGTGCTGCTGTTGGCCGCGGTGGGCTACGCGGGAAAGCTGCTGGAGGCGAACGTTGGAAAATATGCCAAGGCGCATCACTGGACGTTTCCGAATATTGAGTATGTGCTGTGGGCAATTCTGCTGGGTCTAGCCATTTCAAACACGGTGGGAGTCCCGGAGATTTTTCGCGCGGGCGTGGCCACGTATGAATTCTGGCTGAAGGCAGGCATTGTCTTACTAGGCGCGCGGTTTTTGCTGGGCGATGTGTTGAAACTGGGCGGCACCAGCCTGGCGCTGGTGGGCATTGAAATTGTTGGCGCGATTGCGTTCATGACTTTTCTTGGGCGTGTGTTCGGTTTGAAACCAAAATTAACTTCGCTGCTGGCGGTTGGCTCGGCGGTTTGCGGGGTGAGCGCGATTATCGCCACGCAAGGCGCGATTGAAGCGGACGAAGAGGATTCTTCGTTTGCGATTGCGGCTATTCTGGCGCTGGGCGCGCTTTCACTGTTTACATTTCCGCTCATTGGTCATGCTTTGCACCTGAACGACCATGCTTATGGCGTGTGGTCCGGACTGGCTGTTGACAACACTGCCGAGGCGGCGGCGGCCGGTGCGTTGTACTCCGACGCTGCCGGAAAATTGGCGGTGCTGACGAAGACCACGCGCAACGCGCTGATCGGATTTGTGGTGCTGGCGTATGCGTTTTACTGGGCCAGCCGCGGACAGGCACAAGCGGTCGGGAATAAGGCAAAATTCTTGTGGCAGAAATTTCCCAAGTTCGTGCTGGGATTTCTGATTATTTCCACGCTGGCGACGGCGGCGTTTTTCTCCAAGGAACAGATCGGCGCGTTGGCGAATCTTTCGCGCTGGGCATTTTTGCTGACGTTCGCGGGCGTTGGGCTGCGCACGAATTTTAAGGCCCTGTCGAAGCAAGGGCTGAAGCCGTTTGCAGTGGGCGCGATCGGGGAAGTGGCGATCGCGGGATTCACGTTGGGGTTAGTGCTGGCCGCGCAACGCATCTTTGGCTGGTAACGAGTTCCAAGCACGTAGGCGTGCGCCGACGAGAATGTTGTGGTTGAGATCCTTCGGCCATCCTTATCGGACGTCCTGAGCATGACAACTCTAGTCAATACCGTCCTGGGGTTGATAAATTTCTTTCGAATCCTGCAAAGAAAGTGACGAGCGATAGTTCCTATTATGCGGAAGCGACTTCGGCCGCAGGCCGTACGCGGGTGGCTTCCCAGGTCCGACGCATCTGTTCGCGGCGATCCAGCACGTATTTTTTGGCATCCTCGAAATTTTTGTAGACGCGGGTGCCTTTGATTGTGTTGCATGGACGACAGCTGGCCACCAGATTGGCGGGATCCTTCTTGCCCTTGCGGGCACGCGGCAAGACGAAATCAACGGACATCACCAGAGCGTTTTCAAAGCTGGCCTTGCCGTCCAATCCGCAATACCTGCAGCAGAACCGATCGCGTTCCAGAATTTTCAAGCCCTCAGCCTGGCTGACAGGCATATCCACTCTTGACAGGGTCATGACGTTGAAAGGCATGGGGCACCTCCAAGCCGGCATGCTATTCCAATGTGAGGTATTTGAGAAGAGGGGAAGCCGATTATAATGGCGTTACGCGCCCGTAGCTCAGCTGGATAGAGCATCTGGCTTCGAACCAGAGGGTCGGGAGTTCGAATCTCTCCGGGCGCGCCATTCCTCCGTTTGTTCGTTTGGAATATCAAGTTGAATGGCTTTCTGTATGTAGGGTAGAGACTTACCGCATCGACCCCACAGTTCGAAAGTACCATTCTGAGAAGTTTCGCTCTTTCCGGGTGAGCTTGCTTAACATAAAGAAAATAGGCCTTATTCGCGAGTTCTAAAATCCTCGCTGCATCGAGAAGTCTATCCGGCCTCGCCGTCTCCAATGCCTGGATTGATTCTCGAATCTGAGTTTCTTCTACTTGCCATTCCGCCGACTTCCGCGTCCAGAATTCTTCGCTGATCTTGCCATCTAGCTTGTCCTGGTAGGCCTGATCCATCCTCCGCTGGATCTGAGCCAGGCGTTGTGCGAATCGGGCGCTCTGCCGCCTCCTAATGTCTTCTTCGCGGTTATTATCGCTAAGCAGTGAAGCTTGCAACTGCGCCAGGATGTTGTCGGGGATGTGAATGTCTTTGAAGATTTGTCCCAGCCTATCCCCAAGTTCTTCTTCACGAAAATAAGGAAGCTCGCATTTCCCCCGGAAACCGGTGCAGCGAT